>ERZ773142.881-NODE-881-length-20841-cov-17.1031_pt1 | contig 20841 bp, 32 predicted proteins | sample MGYA00580853_ERZ773142 | MGnify/ENA primary metagenome ERZ773142 (study PRJEB29015, sample SAMEA2737862) | human gut metagenome | biome: human gut; feature: human-associated habitat; material: faeces | place: China | collected 2012 ... | reverse complement strand
CTGTTATAGTAAGATTATCTCCTATTTTAACTCTTCCTAACTCTGTTTTACTTGCTTTTTTATCTAGCTCCTGCATTTTACTATCTATTTTGTCGTAGTTCTCAGAAATATGTTTATCTACATCTACATAATCGTTTTTTTCAGGTTTTAAAAGTTTTAAAAAGTTTGTTAGTATTGCCATCTATAATACCTCCTTAATTTCTGCTCTGCTTCTTGCTTCTTCCCAAGTGTAAGATTTTAAATGTTCCCATGTATAAGGTTTTAATTCTCCCCAAGTTCTATATCTATATTTGATTTCATATGTCAGATGAGCAGGTTTATTTACATTAACCATATCTCTAAAATTTTCTATGTTTGGAGGAGTTCCTATCATGCTTGTAAATTGAATTATGAAATTATATAAAGCAAATTGCTGATCTATAGATATTTCGCCGTTCGTAAAAATATTTGCTTGGTCTTTTAAAAACTGCTCTGTACAACTTTTACTTGAGTTTATTGTGTAAATTATTCTGTCCTTTCTATCTTCTATAGTCCAATCAATTACCTCAGATAAATTCAGCCATTTTTCCCATAGCTTAATTGTAGACTCATTAAATACAGTAGGAACTGCATACTCAATAAATTCATCTACAGTCATTTCTAAATTTTCATTTTCTAATTTAAGAGCATTAAAAAAAGCAACTAGATAATTATTTCTAGCTGCTTTCCCTATCATTTTTATCATGTCCATTCAGTAAAGTTCACCTCCTGAATTTCTGCCACTTCTTCATCAGTAAGCTGTATAGAGGCTGTAGTTCCATTTAAAGCGAAGTTCTGATAATCTATTACCCCAGAAATTTGAAATAATAAATTTGAAACTTTAAAGATAGACAAAACATTATCGGTTATAAAATTTTCCTCTGTTAATTTTTGCTTCAAAAGATTTGTAAATTCTTCCTTTAGCTTATCAAGTGTAACAGATTGAGAGTGTTTTATCTGTCCTTTAATATTAATATTTTTAGCATTAAAAGATTTAACTTTTACATCTGCATTAATTATTTTTACAGTGTTTATATAATTTTGCACATTAGAAACAAGTTCAGAAGATGCTATCCCGTTTGTATAATCAGAAATCATTATTTCAACTTGTCCAGCTTTTACACTTTCTTTTTCTCCAGCTCCCCATACTTTAACTTTTCCAACTCCACCTACTGATTTTGCCCAAAGTATGTAATTATTTTTGTTTCCTGAGTGTGCAGGCATACTTGCTTTTTCATGCATTCTTTCTTTTGCCATTTCTACTGTTTCAATATCTGCACCATTCTCAATATTTTCTTTGTTCGTAACAGTATAAACATCTGTATTAGCTATTTCAAAGCTTGTTATATCTCCTATACCACAATTTCCAACCGTACCAGTTTCTAAGCACTCAACAGCAACTTCTACTATTCCATCACTGTTTATAATCCCGCCTTCTGTTGTTTTATACTTTATTCCAAGTCTAGATATAACAACTATTTCCGCATTTAAAACAGCCCCTATTTTTCCTGTAATAGTTACTTTTCCTTTTGCTTTTACCGCCTCTCTTCTAGTCAATCCAAAAGTCTTTAAATGCATAGAAAGATAAGGCTCTTTTGTACAACTCCAAGGAAACAATTCAGGAAATAACTCATCTAATTTATTATATATACTTTTTAATTCTTTAGCATGAGCAGAAGCTCCATCGTATGCATAACTTCCTTCAATTTTACTTACATCATATTGCAAATTATTAAGAATATTGTTTTTTATCTGATATTCCTCAGGTAAATTTAATTTTATAGATTCCATATATTTGTATTCACCTCACTTTCAGCTGTCCCATATATCGTATCTACATTAAAACTTATAATAGGATGTCTACCCTCTTCTTTTGTCTTAATATTAAAGTTATAAACATTTATTATATAAGGATTTACTAACAAACATTCTTTAATTTCATTTATCATTAAAGCATCTTTAGTCGTTTTATCGTAAATCTGTCCTATATTTTCTGCCAAATCATTTCCATAGCTGTCAGAATAAATTAAATATTTATTTCTTTCTGTTTTTAATGCTTTCCATATCCAAACTTTTAATGCCTCTATTCCCTCAAGAATAATAAACTCTTTATTCTTTAGAACAGGTTCTCCTGTATTAAAATCTATAGAAATTTCTTTGAAGAGAGGTAGATCAGTCTGAATTGTTTCTTGCTGCTCTGGATTCATAAATATATCAAATCCTGCCATTTTATACCCCCTCTATCGCCTGTGACGGCATTTTAGTAACTTTACTTACAACCACCCAATAAACACCAACTAAATTTACAAGAACTTCATCTCCTGCCTTTAGAGTATCCTCAAACCAAATATCTTTATGAGATTGGTATATTCCAGTTCCTTTATAATTTCCTTTTCCTGACAACTTTTTAATAGGATGTGCAGGGTGTGTAGAAACAGGCTCAGAACTTGTAGTATTATCAAAATTATATTCCGATACATCTATTTCAATGTTATCCATTATTCCGTCAATAGTATAATTTCTGTGATAATGAGGCAATAGATAGTTTGAGCAATATATCTGTTTGCTAGGTATAATCTGCTCCGAATATCTCAAAGTTAAATTAGGTGGAGGAGTTTCCACTTTAGCAATTAAAGAAATTGGAAAATTTTTATTTTTAAAGATGTTTTCATAAAATTTTGACATTTCTTTTTCTAAATCTCCGTCTGTCATTTCACCACCTCACTATCTTTTCCCTCTACTACACTATATTGATATTTTCTTTTGAACTCATCAAATTCTACTTTATCCATAATTCTTTCAAAACCAAGTTCAAGAATAGTTTCATAATCCATATCTCCAGTCCAAATATGCTTATCTGATTGAATTATAAAACTTCCTATTAATTTACTGTTAGGTTCATTAACCCCAATTGTATAACCACTTTGTAAATTAATATTCCCATTCACTGAAATAGTTGCTGTTTGTTCCTTTCCTTTTAACATTTCCCTTGAGTCAAATATATTATTCATATCATCATGATATTGTATTATTTTTTGAAACAATCCAAACTTCTTTTTATCTTCCTCGTTAGATACCTTTTCCTTTGTCTGAGGTAATTCATCTGTTTTGTATACAATAATCTGATTGACCATGTTTTTTATATTCTCTGAGTATTTCGAATTTCTTATATCTCTTTCAGAATTTAAAACAACATCTAATACCATATCCTCGTTTACAATGTCTATTTTCCCGTTATTACATACTACAGAATAAATCTTTTTATCTTTATTGTGTTGTATTGTATAAGCTGATAAAATAATTTCGTATCCCGTTCTATTAATCATCGGGAAAGTACATTTTACTTTATCTTCTGGAAAAATACCAACTTCTAGGCTCAATTCACCGCATATCTCTTTTAGAATTTCACTAGGTTTACTGTCTGTATAGTTTTTAATAAAGTAATTTTTATTAAGATATATAGAATTATCATAAGCTGTAAAATGTTCTGTAAGTTCTTCCGTATTAATACTTCTATCAAATACTTTTCCTACAAATAACATTTTATCATCAGAGAAAAATTCTACTTTATCCCCCAATTCTATAGATATTGATTTTTTTAAAAATTCAACTCTTAGAATTCTTGAAGTTCCTTTTATTTCTCCACTGAGTTCTACTCTTTTGAAAATTTTAGAATATATTTTATCGTTTATTTTTATTGATAACACAATATCACCTCTTGAATAAGCCTGTAATATTATCTGTTACTCTGTTTTGCTGCCTTTGCTCCATTAAAGTCAAACTAACATGAATATCTCCCGTTCTTTCGTTTATATTTATATCCAGTAATTCTATTTTACATTTATAATAAATTAAAAACTCAGGAACAGTGAAAGTTAGTTCAGCTTTATCTTTCTTCCATTTTTTTAAAAGTTCCACTGCTGCACTTGGAAGTAATGGATTCTTTAAGTTATAAAAAGGCGATTTTAAATTTGGAATAAAAGTTGAAAAATTTATTCTAGATATTTTCTCGTTACCTATTACAGATATTTCTCCAAAGTCTATAATATCTACAAATTTATTACTTTGTCCTGATTGTATTTTTAAAGTTTGAGGAGGAACTACAAAAACAAAAGGTATCATTTTATTTATTAATATAAAATTTGGTTTCATAAAATCCTCCTATATTCTCACTTCATTTTTTAAATTTATATTTTTAAAACTTTCATACAATGTTTCTTTCGCTATTGTTTTGAAAGTTTCTTCGTTTGGAGTGTTTTCTAATCCTTTTACATCTACATTTAAATTAAGATTTATGTTTTGTTCTGTTGTAGAAGGAAGTGGGGTTATAAAATCATCTTTTTTAACTACTGGTCCATAGTCAATTTTTCTTAAGTACCCATTTAATATTTCTTCTGCTACACTTCCACCATAGCCTTTTTTTTCATTAAGGTTAGAAATATCATAATTGTAGTGTAATTGTCTCCCTTCATCTACTCTTTCCCATACTTCTTTATAGTAGTAGTCTCTGGCTGTTTTTTTGTCTCTCTCTTCTTCTGGGTTAAAATATTTATCTACAACTTTATACCCCGCATAAGCCCCACCCATAGCGGAAAGCCCAGCAAGTGCAACATATGCTTTAGGGTCACCTGTCAATGCTCTTGCTAATAAAATAGCTGCATTGAAAGCTACTACTCCGCCTGCAGCCAACTTGCTATATTTTTCAACTGTTTCAAATAATGTTTTTAATTTTTCTGTTGATAGGTCGCTTGACTGTGTAAAATCAGTTAATTTTCCTGTAAGTTGTTCCACATAATCTAAAATTATTGGTCTTGCTGCTTCTGCAAATTTTCTTTTAAAAGCATCATAAGCACTTGAAAGTTCGTCTATTTTCTGCCTATCTGTTTTATTCATAGTTTCTACGAACTTATCTATTGCCCCAGTTGCATTATAAGCTGCATTTTCTGCTTTCTTTGTACTTTCTACACTGTTATTTAAAACAGCTGTCCATGCTGTCAATCCTTCTGTTCCTGCTACAGTTGCTAACCATTGGTTTCTCTCTTCCTCTGTAAGTTTCATAAGTGCAGGTTTGCTTTCTTCTATAATTTTTCTTAATCCTTTAAATTTCCCGTTTTGGTCATAAATTTCCAAGCCAACTTTTTTAAATTGTTTTTCCATTTCCCTTGTGGGACTTGCAAGCCTAGTATATAAACCTCTCAAAGCTGTTCCGGCTTTTTCTCCTTTAATACCATTATCAGCAAGCATTCCAAGCATAGTAGCAACTTCTTTAAAACTTTCTCCTACTGCATGAGATGAAGAGCCTACATATGTAAAAGCATTTCCAAGCATTCCAACTGTTGTATTTGTGTTATTTGCAACATTTGCTAAGGTATCAATAAACATTCCAACATCTTTAAGTTCCAATCCGAAAGCTGATAAGTTATCCGTAACCATATCAGATGTTGAAGCTAAATCTTCACCAGTTGCTATCGCTAACTTTAAAAGTTCTGGTGTTACTTTTAAAATATCATTTGTTTTATACCCCGCCATTGCTTGATACATTTGAGCTTTTGCAACTTCTAAAGCTGTAAATTTCGTAGAAGCTCCAAGTTCTTCAACTTGTTTCTTTAATTTTTCTTGTTCTTCTTCTGTGGCACTTGTGATTGCAGTATTTCTTGTTAATTGCTCGTTAAGTTCCACAAACCCCATATAAGAGCTTTTTAAAAAAGCCCCAACAGCACTAGAACCTGTAACCAATCCTATAGTTGCATTTTTAACAAAGCCATTAACTGAGCTTTGCATATCTTTCCAAGTTTTAGCATTATCAAGCCCAAACTGTTTAAATTTTTTCCTAAAATTATCAGTTGCACTTCCTATATCAGTATCCATTTTTTTAAACTCATCTACAGCACTTCTTATTGTTGTAGTGAATTTATCTTTAAGCTCTAAAGAAGCACTCAATACATAATCTGCCATACTATCACCTCCCAATAAAAAAGCACCTAAGATTTTACTCTTAAGTGCTTTGATAAGTATTTTATTTATTCTTTTCCAAGAACACAATCAACTATCCCTTTTGCTTTTGGCTCTAAAAGTCCATACATTTTATTAGTTTCTATTTTCTTTTTTAATATTTTTCTTTCTGCTGGTGTCATCTGCTCAATTTCAGCTTTTGCTATTATAGCAGTTTTAGAAGTATAATAACTGTCAAAGAATTTTACTCCCATTATTTCTTCAATTACATGTTCTGCCACACAATGTCTTTGTAATTTTTCATTTAAATGTTCAGAAGCCTTTAAAACAAGTTCCAATTCTTCAAGTGTATATTTTGATTTTTCCTGCTTAGGCTCTGCTTTATACTCAATTTTATTATCTATCTTAAAATAATTTTCAATAATATCTTTTACATTTTCATAAATTCCAAAATATTTACAAAGACTTATCACTTGTTCTTTATAAAGAATAGTTAAATTGGATACTTTTCTTTTAGGTTCTCTATTTTCTGATTTGTATTGTAAAAGTTCAGAACTTTTGATTGTAAATATTTCCCTTTTTCTCGTTTCAAATTTAAGTGTGTTATAAGGAATATTTGTAAAACTGCATAATGTCTTTGTCTCCATTACAGGAATTCCTCTGAAAGTATGTACAACCATATGGTCATAAGATGCAGGAACTTTAAAAGTAAGCTGTTTATTTGAATATAAAGCTTTTTCCATTTCTTCAAATTTATTTATATAGGCAACATTCAATTCAAAAGCTCTTTCCACTGCACTAGAGTAACCACCTATTAGTTGAGCAATTCCTTTTTTAGTAATCAGATAGTTTCTTACTGTTCTTCCATTCTTACTCTTGTAAAAACTTGGGATATAGAATTGGGCTGAAAGTTCAGCTGAATTAAAAAGTTTAATATATTCATCAATTTTAACTATTAAATTTTTATGTTCTACCCCTAATTCTTCTGCTACTCTGTTACTTGTCGTAACTAAAATTCCGTTTATTTTCTCTACCTGTACATTAAGCATTTTTTACACCTCCAAGTTTCCAAGCAATTTCCATTGCTGTTTTCCATGAAGATGTAATAAATTCTCCGTCAAGTTCTTTGATTTTTACGGAATAGTTTCCGTCATTAAGTTTGTGTAATTTCATTCTTATTCCTCCTAGTTATTTTCTTGTCTAACCAGAAGTATATATGATATAATAGATTTATCAGATAACTTCTGGTTGTTGTGTAGAGTGTTGTAACTTTCTCAGGGTCTGCAACACTCTCTTTTATTTTTCTTCCAAAAGTTTTTCTATCCCTCTTCTGATAGCTTCACCTTTTGTTATGTTATTTTTTTCACAATATAGCACTAATTTCTTTTCTGTATCTTCATCAAGGCGAATACTGTATTTTATATTTTTAGGATTTTCTGCTTTTGGTCTACCTATTTTGGCATTCATTTCATCACCTCACTTTATTGCCACACCTTAATTATAATTTAGAGGTGGCAAAAAGTCAACTATTTTTTAAATAATTTTTATTGAGGTGAATTTCAACTACATTCCTACTATATCATATATTCAAAAAATCCGTACTTACCCTATAGACTCAATGGAAACAATGGGAAAAAATTAAAAAATTCTATTTTTGAAAAATCTTTTTCATAAAAAACCCCAGAAATTAATCTGAGGTTTAAAAAATTTAATCTATTGACACTTTAACACTTTTTTCTCCACCGAAATCAAAAGCTCTTATAATAAAATCATCTTTTTCTATAAGACCATTTTCATCTAAGTTTTCACTAGCTTTTTTTAATTCTGTTGATATTTCTGAATTTTCAATTCCTTTATTTACTTGCCTAATAGAATATTTTAATTTTTCAGAAACTTCTTCTTCATCAGGATTAATATTAAAATGAGCTGATGTAACTTCAATGCTACAAGGTTTTTCATTTAATAAAAATATTGTTACTCTTTGTTCAAATTTTGCTTCTCTTTTTTTTAAGAAAATATATTCGCCATCTCTTTTACTATTGAATCCTTGAGAAAGTAAAACTTGTTCTATTTTTTTTACATTTACTCCTTTCAATTCAAAATCTCTAGCAAAAATAGAAAGTGAAAATAATACCATTAAAACTAAAATTAATCTTTTCATAAAATCATCTCCCTTTAACTTGAATATAATTTAATTATATTTCATGATAAAGGAAATAGCAACCCAAACATCATGCTTGAGTTGCTTTCATAATTCCATAATATATCATTAAATCAGCTTTAGATAACTTTCTTAAATTTTCCAAAGAATGTCCCCTTAACATAAAAAAAGCGATAGTTTCTGCACGAATATCGCTTTCTATTAGTTTTTTATATCATTTTCTACTATTGTTACAAGATCATTATCATTAGAAATCAAATCAGAGAATTTTAATATTTCAGCAGCAACCCTTTTTATTGTTTTTCTGCTCAAAACTTTTTGAACTCCTTCAACAGGATTTTCTTTTACTTCTAAAGCATTTATTAATTCATCAGATTTAAAATTAGGAGATTTACAGCAATTATAAATTATCTCATCATCTCCAAGATTACTTTGAATTTCTAAAAACTCTTCAAAAGTAATTTTTCTTACTTCAACATCTCCATTAAGTTCTTTAAGATGGAGTTTAAGAGTTTTGTTTGCTTTTTCTTCCATTACTTTCTTATTTTTCAATAAATCGTCTATTGTTATTAACATTAAAAATCCTCCTACTTAACTTCTGACTCAAATCCAACATCTTCAGGAGTAAATCCAAATGGGAATGTATCTCCAACTACTTCTCCTCTAGTAAAAGAAGCAAGAGTAAGTTCATTAAACCAAACATTATCAAAGGAAACTCTTTCCTCTTGTTTTCCGGGAGAGTCAGGATCTGATATTTTAGAAACTATTCTAGCTCTTTTATCTTCACCTTTTGTCCAAGACTCAAATATTTTCTTTGCTCTTGAATAAACTTTTGTAACTTCAAAAGATCCCTCACCTTTTAAACCTACAATTTTTGAATCTACAGATAGACCAATTTGAACATCAACTCTATTTGCTATAACTTTTGATTCAAATTTCTTTACTTCCATTACTTTTTCATTGTCAACCCATATAGTTCCAAAAGCACCAGACATTGTCTGATTACCTCTTAAAATTTCTTGTGTAGCCATTTAGCACCTCCTACATAGTTATTTCTAGACTTAAATTAACCATTGTATTAGCAAACATCACATCTCCTGAAAGATATACATCTGCTCCTGTTCCAAATTTCAATATTTCTAATTCACTCATATCATTAGGATCATATCTTCCATCAAGAACAATAGCTTTTTTCTGTGCTTCAAGGTCAATTTCAATCTTATTGTCATAGTCAGCATTTAACACATTTGGTTGTAATTCTTTAAAGTATACTTTGTTTACATTAGAACAGAAGTTCATTTTATTATCGTAGTCATTTATATAAATTCCTTGCCAATAATTTTTAAATGTATCTCTTATATCGTCACAAACTATGCACATACCCTCAACAATCTTAATAAATCTTGTATCAGATTTCCAAGTGCTATCAAAAGTAGTCTTAGAGTTTACAGCCATATTAACTCTTACTGCTCCGTCATCATTATATAAAGAGAATTTTCCAAGAGCAGCCTCAACTTCATCAACTTGTGTTAAATCTTGCATAATAAGATTATCTGCACTTCTATTTAAAGGAAGTCCACAAAGCATTCCAGCAACAGCTACTGTATATTCTTGAGCTGTAAAATCTCCTAATTTTGATTTATAAGTTCCTTTATTAGCAAGTTCCACAATAGCCACATGGTCAGAATTATCTGCATAAGAAGAAACATATTTAACAGTTTTATTGATAGTAGTTGTTCCAAATACTTGTTTTATCCAAGTTACAATAGTTGTATCTTCCTCTGATGAAGCTGTTGGACATGCTAACCAGTTAATTTTTCTGTATTTTATATCCTTTAAACAATCAGCTATCTGTTCAGAACTTCCTTGAACTCTTACAATAATCTTATTAGGACTATATGTTTGCATAGCAAGTTTTATTAATTTTATAGATTTTTCTTCCCATTTTGTTTCGTCTAAGTCATCTATAGTTTTTATTGTTACAACTTTTTCTGTCTGAGTTTCATCTTTAAGAATAATGCAAAGTATTCCTAAAGCACTTCTTTGAATAGCTGTTGTAGCTAAAGTTTTAAAAATAACAGAAATTTCAGGTGTCGGTTTAATTTGTCCTACTCCCATTATTTTACCTCCTTGTTAAAATTTAAATGTAATTCTTGCATAAGTTTGTAATCTATAGGTTTTCCGTATCTATCAAATAACTCAATAGAAAATTCATAATGTCCTACATTATCTACTATATGCATTCTCGTATCTTTTAAAGTTAAATATCTATTTTCTGTCTTATCCTCAAATAAAACAGATAAGATCTTGTTACCTAGTACCTCAAAATTATCATCTAAGTTCTCTAAAGCTGTTACAGTTTCTGAATTATTCCCTTCTTTGTTTTTAGGAAAGTACATAATATCAAAATCAAGCTGTTTTAACTCTCTATAATTACTATTAAACTCTTTTAGATAATCGATAAGGTCTATGTAGTAACAAGGTCTTTTAATTTTTGTTATATCCTCATAATAAACAGAAAGCCCCAACTTCCCAATCGTAGAAGTTAGAGCTTTTCTTATATCTTCATATCTCATGTTTCACCTACTTTTCAATTAGGTTCTTATAAACTGTTCCCAAATCTCTGTAGAAAGATAACTTAGTTCTGTTCATTGCTTTATGCAGCATCTTTCTTCCTCTAGCAAATCCTACTGTTTTTTTACCTCTTACAACTCTATGCCCCCACTCCACATGTGCAGCATAAGAAGTATTATTATAAATAATTTGCTTAAAAGAGCCACCATTCTGCCTTTGCCATGCATTTCTAAGAGTTCCAGTGTCAACTGGAGTATATCTTTTAGTATTTCCAATAGTTTCATTTGCTTTTACCATCAAAAATCTTCCAGTTTCTTTAGGAAAGTCTTTTTTCATTGTTTCAAGTTTTTTTATCCAATCATCCATGCCGTCAATCGCCATTTTCAACCACCTCTTGAAGAACCACTTCCTGATGAGGAAGAAGATCTATATATTTAAAAGGTTGACCTGATCTAAATGTATATTTTATATCTCCTCTATAAACGATTAAAAGGTCGTTTTGAAGTACTTCTACATTTAAAGGTATAAATAGCTTAAATTCTTGAACAGATGTGAAATTCACTTCCTGAGAGGTTGCAGAGAGAGTTTTTTGAGATAGTCTGCAAGGATTATTTTCAGATACTAAAGTATCTTTAAAAATAGTCCCTCCATAACCATCATCAACTTCTTGAGCTCTGTAAATAGAAAATTTATCAGTGTATAAGCTGTCTAGTCCTTTATTTTTGTGTAGTAGTCCCAATTACACCAACTCTCCTAAATCTATTCAGCTGTTCCCTCATAGATATTTCCACTCTATCTGTTACAGATGAGCTAGAATTGTATTCCACAGATGTATCTCCAGCTGTAATTCTCTTTGTTTCTCTCTCTCCCTCTTCTAAATACTCAAGTGCTATTGCCTCTGCGAGAGGTTCTATAAGCTCTGTAGGAAAATCTTCTCTGTTCATGTAATTTAAACATTTTCTGACTTGGATTTTAATTAAAAGTTTTAGTTTTTTCTCATCTTCTGTTAAGAAGTTTGTAAGACATGTATAAATCTCATTGATAACTTTATCCATGATTACCTCCAAAATAAAAAGGACTAGCTTTAAATTAACCAGTCCATTCTATTTAGCTGATTTTCTAGTTTTAGACATCGCTGCTAACTCTTTTTTTTTATTCCAACAAGTCCTTTTTTCTTCATATCTAATACGAAAGCATCGTAGTAAAATCTTCCTTGGAATACTGTTCCTGAGAAGTCAGGGTGATTAGGATTTGCAGTATATTCAGCAAGTTTGATAGGTGCAACAGTTGCATTTTTATCTACAATAATACAGTCAAAGTTATTTGTAGAATCATCTTTTAACCAAGCTGTATTTGTTTTTATAATAGGTACGCCGTCAACTTGTCCAACTTGTCCTTTTAATAACATTTCTTGTGATAAATCACTAGATTTTATAAAATTCGGATCTAATTTTAAAGCATTAATGAATGCAGGATTTGCAAAAGCAACTCTAGTTACCTGAGGTACATTTGCCTCATCTAGTTTTTCGTTTGCTTCTAAAAAATGCTCATACACTGTTTTAGTTTGCTCAATAGCTTGAGTGTTAGTAACAATAGCTTTACACATTACTTGAAGTCTATATGCTTCTATTTCAGGAATAGTTACTTCTCTTAATTGTCTTGCAAGAACTTCTCCACCTTTAATTTTAGATTCCTCTTCGTTCATTTTATCTAATTTTGCTCTGAAATATCTGTCTTTAGTAAGTGTTAAAACTTGTATTGCATTTGATAATCCATCAGCAGATGCTACAGCTCCGTATCCTGTTTCTCTGTCATAATCTTTCATTGCTACAGTTCCAACTGATGTAACTTTTATTGTTTGAGCTCCATCCCAGTCGTAGTTTTGATTTACTCCTGCATTTGTAACTGATATTGGATGATATCTTTCATCTACTTTTTCTGCAAATTTTTCTGTTAATGTAATTGACATATTTTATTCCTCCTTATAATTTCCCGTTTAAAATGTCGTCAAAATTGTCTTTAGGCTCTTTATCTCCTTTAGAGCCTCCATCTAAATTATTAGGTGTTCCACCTGCTTGGGATTTAATATACTCTCCCATTACCTCATTAAACTCTTTAACTGAAGCCTCAATATCTTCTTCTGTTTCTCCTGAAATTCTAGACATAAACTTTTCAGGTAGTTTATATTTAGAAAGAACATTTCTTTTGATGCCGTCAACTTTAATTTTGTTTAATGCTCCGTCTTTTTCAGCAAGAAGTTTGTCTTTTTTCTCAAGTTCAAGTTTATATTTTTCCTCTGCTGTCATATTAGCTGTTTTAATTCTCTCTTCGTAGTCTTCGATACTTTCGTTGTGCTTTCTCTCAAGTTCTTTTTTTTCAGTATCAAATTTCTTTCTCTCTCTAGCCAATCTGTCATTAATCATTTTATCCACTTCTTCTTGAGTAAAAGTCTTGTCTCCCTCAGCGAATAACTGAATATTTAAACCTCTTGTCTTTAAAAAACTATTTTTCATAAAAATCCTCCTGTTTTAAGTCCTGTTTGACTGTTATATCCTCTGTTTAATGTCCACAGTTCGACAAAATTTATTTTTTAGTTCTGTAATAATATGACTGAGGTATACCTTTTTCATTACCCCAAACCTTTAGTTCTGCTCATGTTTCTTTATCTTTTTCAGCTTTTTTCTTCTTCTCTTTGTGTCTTCTTCTTAAATCAAAAACTGTATATGCTATACACAGTAAAGAAATAATATAAAATCCACCTTGAAGATTTTGAATAATCTTATCCATGAACTTCACCTCACTTATTTTTTTATGGCGGAAGTAACAGGATTTGAACCTGTAAGAGTTTTACCTCGGTACTTTAGCAAAGTACTGCATTACCATTATGCTACACTTCCATAAGCGACCTCGCTCTGGTCCACATCGTTGAGAGGTGTAGCAAGGTCTATATCATCATTCAAGGAAGGAAAAAAGCTTATTTTTTATTTTCTATTACTTTATAATCACTGTGATTAATAATTTCTATTGTCTTATCTTGCCAATCAATCTTTAAAGAAACTACCAAATTATCTTGTTTATCTGTAATAGTAATTATTTTTTCCATAGTCCATCTCCTTAAATTTTTGTAATAAAAAAGCACCTGAATTTCTTCAAGTGCTTGACGGTCATTTGCATGAGCAAATATAACCAAGTTATCTAAAAAAAATAAAAGAAGACTTAGGCAAGCGCAGCTACCTTGCGTCTCCTTCCAGTTACGGGGCGATAGTACTGCAATTCCTATCCTCTAAGTCTTCTTACTTAAAGTATACTATTTCCCCTCAATTTTGTAAAGTATTTTAAGTTTTGATAAATGTTTTTCTAATCTTTTTTCAGTAATTGGATATCCTGTGATTATAGAATTTAAATATCCTTTATGCTCTTGCTTTTCTTTTATGCTTAATTTTATAACAGCATTAATTTTATTTTTATCTATTTCTTTAATATGCCAAATAGTATCAATGTTTTTATTATCTTTTAAAATATAATCAGGATTTTCAATTATATCTTTAGAGTATTTTTTTATTATTTCTACAATTTCAGGATGTCTTTCTTTTATATGTTCTATTCTTTCATCTCTAAGGATAACTTTATCTGTATTTAATTCTCCAAATTCTTTTTCTACAACATCTTTTACTTCTTTTTTAATTCTTCCTTTAACTTCAGAATCTTTTATTTTTACTTCTTCTTTAACTTCTTTTTTTCTTTCCAAAGTTCTCATAATCTATGACAGGAACAGTTGTTGAACGACAGTAAGGGTGCATTGGAGGATAATTTACTCCAGCCTTTGCATCTTTCATTTTAAACTTTTGTCCGTTCAATTCTCTGCAAATATCAGAAGTTCTGCTGTCTATCTCTGCAAGATACTCATATTCATCAATTTCTGCTTCCTCATAAGATAACTTAGTAGTTTCATTCAAAGCATGATTAAGTTCTGTTCTTACAAGCCTTTCCGTATTCTTTCTATCTGCCTCAAATCTATTCTGTATTCTATCGGATAAATCTTTTACGGATATCCCTTGTATAAAAGATTGAATAATCTCTTGCTTTAAGACTTTTCCTAAAGTTTCTGTATTACCCCAAATTCTTTCTGAGAAGTTTGCTCCACTCCAAGGCTGATTAATTAATCTTCTTAAAACTTTATCAGGAAGAACTGTATTCACCCCTGTAAATCCAAAATCACTTGTAGTAATTGTATAGAAATCTTTATATACATCACTAATGCCTTTTTTAACAACATCATAATCTTTACTAGCTTTTCTATTCAGTTCTATATCAATTTGAGTTTTAAGGCTGTCTAGTCTTGTTATACGAGATTTCATTGCAAGAGTTTCAAGTTCTATGCTTAATTTATTTGCAAGATCTTCTTCTCCTGCTTTTGATAATTTACTAATTTCTTTTTCATACCCCTCAAGAGTCATTTTCCACTCTTTAAATTCTGAAGAAGTAAGATTTTTCATTGCCTCATAATAAGAAAGCTCTGTTTTGTCCATATATCTTGCTACAAGGTCATTAATACTTTTCTGTATCTCTCTTCTAGCTTTCACATAATGCTCATCTAAATCTTTTTTTAAATCTCCAGCCTTTTTATAGACTTTATTCTCGTTCTCTCTTGCTCTCTTTTCCCAATACTCTCTACTCTTCTGTTTGCTGTCCATTTGCACCAGCTACTTTATTATTAAAATTAAAGTCATTATAAATGTCAGACTCAGCTTTCATCTTTTCAAGTTCGCTCTTAGCATCTTCAACTTGAGGGAAGAGAGAAATTATTGTTTCATCTGAAACAAGTCCTTTTAAATTTTTCATGATTTCAGAGATCTCTTTAATATTTCTAGGTAAGTTTCTAGTAAATATTTTCTGTATATCTGTAGGTTTAATGCTTAATTGCAGATAATCAATTATAAGCTGCAGCCTTTTATTTATACTATCCTTGAAATACATCTCTTTTTGAGAACCTAACTGCTCAAGAGGAAGTAATTTAAACTCAAGAGCAACTCCCGAAGTATTCCCACTAAATTTCTCATCTCCCATGTCAGGAGTAAAAGAAAACTTGTGAATATCATCATTTATTCTGTCCTTAACATTTTGAGAGTATGTATCATTGACTTCTTTTATAAGCCATTTAGCATCTCCATCTCCCTGCACCATGAAAACTTTATTATCTTTTAACTTTTGTATATCTTCGTCATTAGTTCCACCAAGATTTTTTAATACTAGGTAAGCATCAGAAAAGTCTGTCAAGTCATCTACAGAAGTTGATACTGCTGTATCATAGGCATCTATATAAGTAATAACATTTTCAAAATCACCTTTTTGATTTTTGTTATTTAAAAATTCTATGATTGGAACTGAGTTAAACCCATGAAGTCTTCTGCTAACCATATTTCTTGCATTATTTAAATCTTTTGCTTCGTATCTGCTCGTTACAAAATATCTATAAGTTGTTACTGTTGTGCTGTCATATACCTCAAGAGTAACTTCTATTTTATTTGTTTCTATCTCATCTAATCCAAATCTAACAGCCCCAATAATATTTCTATCTATTGTATTATCCTTAATTACAAATACATCTCTAGTATCTAAGCATTTAGATTTTAATTCTTTAGCATTATTGATATATAGTAACTCGTAAGCTCTTCCAAATATAGAAGCATTAAGAGCAAGTTCAAAGTTTGTTTTCTGTTCTTCCTCTGTTGCAAGATATTCACTCAATATATCATATCCTTTAAACCCTTCATCAGCCTTATAAGAAATTGGTTTTCCTAAAAAATAAGCAGTTGCTATTGTAGAGATATAACTTGCATATCCACTTACTACTTTAGCATCTGCTTTATTTGAAGTTCTATTTTTTTTATGTAAAATATTATGTTTCCCATCATAATAATCATAAAGATTTTGAAGTCTTACAAGTTCATTCTGTCTATAATCTTCAAATCTTTGATGATAATCTTTTAAGTCCATCTGCACCTCCTATCTTATTCCTAAACTATTTTTATTTAGTGCTACTAATCTATTTCTATTATTTATTTTTTCTGCTACTCCTGTTAATGCATCAGGACCGTCATCATGTTTATTTTTTCCTTCTTTCTGATAACTTAAAATAGCCTTTGCAAATTCAGGAAATCTATCCACCCAATTCTTTGGAAAATAAATATGATCCATTACCCAAGTAGAATTTGAAAGTATTCTTGCAACTTTATTTGCTGACTGATGAAACCATTCAACCCTTGTTTTATTACTTCCAAGTTCTCTTAATTCTCTTTCTACAGCCCTTGCAAATCCTCTTCCACCGTTATTTGACTCTATATCTGCAACATTAACATTATCTTTTACAAGCATTTTAGCAACAGCAGGTTCTGTGACTTCCATAGGCTCTTTAGTATAAAGAATATCTAAAATATAAGCCTCTTTATTATATTCACCATAATTGATAGAACATAAATAATCTTCTCCTGTGTCTGCTGTATCTGTATAGTTCCTTATAGCAGTAAAAAGAGGTTTTCCTGTAACATCTACAGGAACATTGTCATATGTTTTTATATTTGTGTATAATCTTCCTTTAAGGTCAATAGGCTCTTGCTGATAGTTTGCACTTGCAATCTCAGGTCCCATTGCTCTTACTTTAGATTTATAAGATTTTAAACTCAAAATATCATCACAAAGCATTGTTCCGTCATCTTGAAGTGCTTTCATAATGATATGCTTTACCTTTTTTCCCTCTTCTGCATAATGTTCTAAGGCTCTCCCTGCAAGGTCTCCACTTGCCCACCTTGTCATAATGATAATGGTTTTTCCACCCTCTTCAAGTCTCGAAAGCATTGTCTGAGTAAACCAATCCCACTGTTTTTCAAGTGTGTTCTCGTTAAATGCTTCCTCACTGTTTTTTATAAGGTCATCTATTATCATGAGAGTACAACCAAATCCTGTTGCAGTCCCTCCAGGAGAAGTTGCAAGATAGTTATTATATCCACCTTCCAAACTCCATAGATTCATTGCTCCGTCACCATGTTTTATATGAGTATCAGGAAAAATATCGTTATAAATAATTTTATCTTTATCAGCTTTTGTTTCTTGAATTGTATTTCTTACATTCTTAGAAAACATAGTAGATAAAGTTTCATTGTATGAGCCTGTCATTATCTTAGTACTTATATCTTTACCAAGTAGCCATTCTACCAATAAACCTACTGTACGACTTTTTCCGTGACATTCAACGAGGGGGTAAATTAAGTATAAGAACTTCATCTTTTCCCTCTACAAATTCCTGCAGATCGTTACAAAGGTCAACTAAAAATTTTCTGTCATATTTATAGAACTCAGGAGCTCTCAAATGACAATAAAAAAAGAACTCACGCCTTGCAAGTTCTTTCATAGCCTCTAATCTTATTATTTTTTTATCTATCATTACCCCCTACACACCTCCTTCTTTTACTCTTTATAAAATTTAAACTCATAATAATTTCCATTGCTATCTTTTTTATTTAACTTTTTATTATTTTTACATATTTTAGAAATCCATCTATCTGATACATTAAACACTCTTGCAACTTCAGCTATTGAAGGATATATTTTTCCATCGTTTAAACAAATAATTTTTATGGAATTTGCTTCATTCATAGCTGATATTGCCTTTTGTATATTTTTTTTAGATTTTAAATTATGAATATAAAAATGCTGGTTCTGCTCTTTTGGGGTAGCCCATTCTAAATTAGAAACTACATTATTTTCCTTATTTCCATCTATATGATTTACAGTTGTTTTATTTAAAGGATTTTTTATAAAAGCTTCAGCAACCAATTTGTGAACCCTAATTGATTTTTGTTTCCCATCAATATATAAATCACATAAAAGATAACCTTGCTTTGTTTTTCTTAATGATTTTATATTTCCTTTTCTAAATTGGAATTTCCCATGATTTTTTTGAAATTTATCTAAACTTTTTACTCTTCCTAAATTACTTACCTGATATAAACCTTCAAATCCAACTACATCTTTCCATATTTCTTCCATACATTCACCTCTAATATCTTTTATAAGATAATTATATCATATAAGTTCGCAATTATATAGTACATGGTGATTATTTATTATTTTTTATCAAATCTCTTAGCTCTTCAGTAGTTAAATTTGAAAAAGGATTATCATTTTTAATTTCTCCACTATGCTCTATTTTATCTTTATTCATTCCAAAAATTCTAGCTAAAGAGTCCAAAGATTTTTGTTTATCATAAAATATAACTTCAATACCATATTTTGTTTGCTTTACTCCTGAAATACAGCTTTTTTGTTCAGGTGTTAACTCATTAAAATCTTTTATTATAATTTTCCCAGAGGTGAATTTAACTATTTCAGTTATATCAGCAAATGCTATATTTATATGTTCTTTTACAATATCATCTTGTTTTATATCTGCTCTGTTGTATATTTTAGTCCTTTCAAGATTGATTCCTTCAGAAACCTTAGTATTTCTTAGTAGTTTAGAGCCATTCACTGCTGCTGTTTCATTTGTTACACTTGGAAAAGCAACTTTATATGCTCTTGTAGCATTATTATCAATAACATATTCTTTTATAAATACATTATATCTCTGATTTAACTCATTTTTAGTCATTCAATCACCTCCTTTTCAATACAAATAAAAAAGGAACAGACTTTAAATCTGCTCCTCTTATGTCATTTCTATATTTTATATAATATCATACATCGAATATAACATTCTATAACATTTTAAAATTTTCAAGTGCTGAGCTGTGTATTCTATGTGTGTGCATTACAGAATATCCCAATCTCTCTGCTATTTGCTCCCAAGTCTCATTTAAAATATATCTTGCCTGCAATAAAATTTTCTCGTTCGTATTAGTAAGCCTATTAATTTCAAGATACAAATTTGCTTGCAGTCTTTTAAGCTCAGTCTCTTTTTCTCTGATAATCTCCTGAACTTCAATTATTCTATTAATTTTCTCAATCATAACTGTGTCATCTTGAACAGGTCCACCCTGCAATTTATCTTTAGAATAATCAAAAGATTTAACATTATCTAAATTATTTTCAAGTTCATTAAGGATATCTCTCTGAATTTTAATCTCTTGTCTTATTTTGTAACCTTGTCTCAAGTATTGTTTTTTTGTCATCTATACACCTCTTTAATATCCTGCTGGCAAGCTCCATATTTCACATAATCTCGCAGGTATTTTATTTTGTGATACTCTTATCTCACTTTCAATATAATCTACAATAGTATCTCCGTTATCTGTGACTCTCATTATCCAAGTAGCAGTTCCATTAGGTACAGAATAAAGTCCATTAGGGTCTGCTTGTTGAATAACATTTGCAACATCTCCCCAATTAGCTCCTAAATCTACACTTTCTGTTATCATTACTTTTTCTGGGTTAGTATATTGAGTAGTATAAGAAATACCAAAGCCAATACATTTTCCTTCATATACCCATTTACCAGTCATGCTATTTTTTGTATAGAAATGATTTATAAGTTTTGGGTTATCTCTCATTTCTAATATTTTCTTCAAAGTTTTCTTTTCATAGAAGTTTGAAATATTTGGAAGTCCTACTGACTCAATAGCTTGTTTAGATAAATGTTCTTGTTTTTCTCTTTCAATCTCCGTAGAACTCTTAGAAATAACAGGTTCTTCACAAGCTACAAATGTTACTAAAAGCATTCCTATAAATAAAAGTTTTTTCATTATAAATTTCCTCCTTGAATATCTAATAAAAAGTATCTTAAATTTGAATTTTCTATATGGTTTGCATTAAAATTTGCAAATTCACTTCTAATATTATTCGCTATTATCTTTTTATCTTCTTCATTAGCTAAATCATATTGCATTTTATAATTATGTAATGTCTGAATACTATTTTCTATATAAGGCTTTGAAGTTTTAAATATTTCTCTGTCTCTGTCTGCAATGGATTTTCCAACCTCTGTTCCTACAGTTCTGTTATACAAAGCATCGTATTTTCCACAAGCAAAGGGTAATGCTAATAACCCTGCTATAATTAAAGTTCCCACAAAATATTTCATTATTTATCTTCCTCCCACTCTGCTATATCTGAAAATTTTTGACCTGCTAAAACTATCATTG
>ERZ773142.877-NODE-877-length-20958-cov-107.961_pt1 | contig 20958 bp, 21 predicted proteins | sample MGYA00580853_ERZ773142 | MGnify/ENA primary metagenome ERZ773142 (study PRJEB29015, sample SAMEA2737862) | human gut metagenome | biome: human gut; feature: human-associated habitat; material: faeces | place: China | collected 2012 ... | reverse complement strand
TATTTATATAAAATATTTTAAAAATTTTTTCTTAATATTTTATAAAAATACTAAATTTTTTTATAAAAAAGTGAAGCTGACTAACAGCCTCACTTTATTTTTTTATTTTATAAATATATTTTGTTGCTTTTAGTTATATATTTCTTTTCTTCATGTCTTGGTCCTTCAAAGAAAACTTTATATGCTCTGTATGTTTCATAGACATCAAGTTTAGAAGAAACTTCAAAAGGTGAATGCATTGCAAGAAGAGCAGGACCTACATCTATAGTTCTTATACCTTTCATTGCAAGATATTTTGCTACTGTTCCTCCTCCACCTTCATCTATTTTTCCAAGCATTCCTGTTTGCCATTTTACTCCATTATCATTAAGTAGTTTTCTTATTTCTCCAACATATTCTGCATCAGCATCATTTGTACTGTATTTTCCACCTGAACCTGTATATTTAGTAATAACTATACCATAATTAAGCTGAGCTGCATTTTGAGGATCATTTACACTCTTAAATACAGGATCTATTCCTACTGTTACATCTGAAGATAATGCTTTAGAATTCCATAATGTTTCTTTTAAATAAAGATCAGAATATATTCCTTTAGCTTTAGCTATCATGTCACTTGTAAAATATTCAAGATATTGACTCTGAAGCCCTGTAGAACCATCTGAGCCAGTTTCTTCCTTATCAGCAAGGAAACATACTGCTGTTCTTTCAGGAATACCCTCTATATCAAGTATAGCTCTTAATGAAGTATATCCACATATTCTGTCATCTTGTCCATAAGCTCCTATAAGAGATCTGTCTATTCCTACATCTTTAGCTCTTTGGCTTGGAACAAGTTCAAGTTCAGCTGAAATAAAATCTTCTTCTGTCATTCCATAAGCTTTATTAAGTCTCTCAAGAACACTGTATTTTACAAGTTCTTTTATTTCATCATCTTTTATTATTGAAGGAATTGATCCTACTATAATCTGAAGTTCTTCTCCTTTTATCACTTCTCTTGCTTTTCTTTCTCCTTGAACAACTCTATCAAGATGAGGAAGAATATCAGGAACAGTAAATACAGGATCATCTTCATGCTCTCCTATTACTATTTTTACCTTTCTTCCATTTCCAAGAACAACAACTCCATGAAGTGCTAGTGGAATAGAAGCCCATTGATATTTTTTTATTCCTCCATAATAATGTGTTTTCATATAAGCAAGTTCAAATTCTTCATATAGAGGATTTGCTTTAAGATCAAGTCTTGGCGAATCAATATGAGATACAACATAATTAATTCCATTTAAAATATCTTCTTTTCCTATTACTGCAAGAACTGCATTTTTTTCTCTGTTGACATAGTAAATTTTATCTCCTGGAACAAGAGTTTCTTTAAATCTTGCATCAACAAATCCACATTCTTTTGCAAGTTCAACACTGAAATCTATAAATTCTCTTTCAGTTTTTCCAATATCCAACACTTTTTTATATTCCTCACCCATAGTAAAAATCTTTTCTACTTTTTCTGGAGAAATATCTTTCCAACCGTTTACTTTTTTGTACAACATAGTATCACCTTATTTCTTAAGTCTTTTATTTAAAACCTCAGCTTCTTTTTCATATCCAGCTTTTCCTAATAGAGCAAACATGTTTTTCTTGTAAGCTTCAACACCTGGTTGATTAAATGGATTTACACCTAAAAGATATCCACTTACACCACATGCTTTCTCAAAGAAATAGAATAAGTATCCTAAGTTAAAAGCATCCATTTTAGGTACTGCTATTCTTATATTAGGTACTCCCCCATCCATATGAGCCAGCTGAGTTCCTTCCATTGCTTTTTGATTTACAAAATTCATTCCTTTTCCTGCAATATAATTTAATCCATCTAAGTCTGCTTCATCAAATGGAATTACCACATCTGCATCTGGAGAAACAACATCTATTAATGTTTCAAATAATATTCTCTGACCATCTTGAATATATTGTCCCATTGAGTGAAGATCTGTACTTAAATCAACTGAAGCAGGGAATATTCCTTTTCCATCTTTTCCTTCTGATTCTCCAAATAATTGTTTCCACCATTCTGCTACAAAGTGAACTTTTGGTTCATAGTTTATAAGAAGTTCTATTGATTTTCCTTCTCTTAAAAGAAGATTTCTCATTGCAGCATATTTATAACAGTCATTATTTTTATAATCAGCTTTATAGTCGTTTTGAGCTTCTCTTGCTCCTGCCATTAAATCATCTATAGAAATTCCTGCTGCTGCTATTGGAAGAAGTCCTACTGGTGTTAAAACAGAAAATCTTCCACCTACATTATCAGGAATTGTGAAAGTTTCATATCCTTCTTCTGTTGATAATTTTTTAAGTGCTCCCTTAGCAGCATCTGTTGTAGCATATATTCTTTTTCTTGCTTCTTCAACACCATATTTTTTTTCAAGCATTTCTTTAAAGATTCTAAAAGCAATAGCAGGCTCTGTTGTAGTTCCTGATTTAGAAATTACATTTACAGAAAAATCTCTGTCTCCTATCACTTGAATTAAATGAGAAAGATAAGTTCCAGATATGCTGTTTCCTGCAAAATAAATTTCAGGAGCTTTTCTTTCTTCTTTAGAAAGTTTATTATAAAAAGTATGTGATAATAATTCTATTGCAGCTCTTGCACCAAGATATGATCCTCCAATACCTACTACTACAAGTACATCTGAATCGGATTTTATTTTTTCAGCAGCCTTTTTAATTCTTTCAAATTCATCTTTATCATAATCTGTAGGAAGGTTTATCCATCCTAAAAAGTCATTTCCTGCTCCTGTTCCCTCTTCAAGAGTTTTAACAGCTGCATTTACTTCTGCTTCCATTCCCATTAATTTTTCTTCACTTACAAAATCAAGCGTTTTTGATAAGTCTAAACTTAATTTGTTCATCTTTTTCCCCCTGTTATAAATTTTTTTAAATACCAATTTCTTTTTCTAAAACTTTTATTCTTTCTTCAAGTTTTTTTATAGTCTCATTATTTTTATTGACTGCATCATTTAGTCTTTTTATTTCGTTCTCTATATTTTCAACTCTTTCATCAAAAGTTTTAGCATCAAACCCTATTTTATTAAGTTCATTTGAAAAATCCACAACAAGAGTTTCCAAAATTTCCAATTCTTTTTTATTAGCTTTTTCCAAATCAATTTTATTTAATGCATTTGATAAATCATATGCAAATTGGTATCTTGTAAGAGGTTTATTCCCTTCAAATCTAAAGGAATCTTCCTCTATTACTCCTTCTGCTACTAATTTTTCAACAGACTTATAAGCCCAGTGGTTTTTATCAATATCTTCATATTTTAGTTCACTGTAAGACAGTACAGAAATAATAAAAAAAGACACTGCTGCTGTTAGTTTCTTCATGAAATTCCTCCTCTGTCATTTATACTTTCAGTATATCACAACACTAAGCCCTTATCAATAACAACTGATTTCAGTTAAAAACAATAAGTAAAAAAAGTAAAATTTCTCATACAGAGCTTTAATAGTTTTGACACTCTTTTTCTCTATTTTGTCATTTAAATATAAAAAAACAGTACAGCTCTCACTGTACTGTAAAAAATTTCTATAATAATTTTTCTGCTATGCTCACTTTTACTAAAGCTTCATGTAAACTTTTCTGAGTTAAGATAATATTCTTATCTTCAGTAAGTTTTTTAAGCTTTTCTTCTGCAAAAGCTGCTTCTTTTCTTGCATTTTCAAGGTCAATTTCTGATGCTAGCATTGCTTCATCAACAAGAACTATTACTTTATTGGAATTTATTTCTAAAAATCCTCCAGAAACATAATAAGGAATTTCTTTTCCTTTTTCTTCTCTTACAATCATCTCACCTACAGCAAGACCTGCAACGAAAGGAGAGTGATTTGCAAGAATTCCCATATCTCCTTCTGTTGTTCTAACAAGAACAAACTCTACATCATTAGAATATATTTTTCCACTTGGTGTTACGATTTCAAGTCTAAAGTTCGCCATAATTATTCAGCTCCCTTCATTAACTCTCTTCCTTTTGCAATAGCTTCTTCTATTGTTCCTACATATAAAAATGCTTGTTCAGGAAGGTCATCGTGTTTACCTTCAAGAATTTCTTTAAATCCTCTTACAGTTTCTTTTATAGGAACATATTTTCCTGCCATTCCTGTAAACTGCTCTGCAACAGAGAATGGTTGAGAGAAGAATTTCTCTATTTTTCTTGCTCTTGATACAGTCATTTTATCTTCATCTGATAATTCATCCATACCTAAGATAGCAATGATATCTTGTAATTCTTTATATCTTTGTAATACAGCCTGAACCTCTCTAGCAACTGTATAATGCTCATTTCCAACTATATCTGCATCAAGTGCTTTTGATGTAGAATCAAGAGGGTCAACAGCAGGATATATTCCAAGAGAAGCTATTCTTCTTGAAAGAACTGTTGTTGCATCTAAGTGTGAGAATGTTGTAGCTGGTGCAGGGTCAGTAAGGTCGTCTGCAGGCACATATACAGCCTGAACAGATGTTATTGAACCTGTTTTTGTAGAAGTAATTCTTTCTTGAAGAGCTCCCATTTCTGTAGCAAGGTTTGGTTGATATCCAACTGCTGATGGTGTTCTTCCAAGAAGGGCAGAAACTTCTGATCCTGCTTGTGTAAATCTGAATATGTTATCTATAAATAGAAGAACATCTTGTCCTTCTTTATCTCTGAAGTTTTCTGCTATTGTAAGACCTGTAAGACCTACTCTAAGTCTTGCTCCAGGTGGCTCATTCATCTGTCCGTAAACAAGTGATGTTTTTGAAAGAACTCCTGACTCAGTCATTTCATCATAAAGGTCTCTACCTTCTCTTGTTCTTTCTCCAACTCCTGCAAATACAGAAAGTCCTCCGTGCCCTTTAGCTATATTGTTAATAAGCTCCATTATAAGAACTGTTTTTCCAACTCCAGCTCCTCCGAACAGACCTATTTTTCCACCTTTTATATATGGTGCAAGAAGATCTATTACTTTTATACCTGTTTCAAAGATTTCTACTTCAGTACCTTGAGATTCAAAGTCTGGTGCTTCTCTGTGAATAGGTAATCTTTCTTCTGTTGCTATAGGACCAGCATTATCAACTGGTTGTCCTAATACATTTAGGATTCTTCCTAAAACAGCTTTTCCAACAGGAACCATTATAGGTGCTCCTGTATCTATAACTTCCATTCCTCTTTGTAGACCATTAGTATCATCCATAGCAACTGTTCTTACTACATTATTACCCATATGCTGAGCAACTTCTAATACTAATTCTCTTTCACCCACTTTTACTTTAAGGGCGTTGTATATTTTAGGCAATTCGTTTTTAAAAACGACGTCTACTACGGGACCTATTATCTGTGTAAGAGTTCCTTTATTCTCCAATTCATTGCCTCCCTCTTATTATTTTAATGCTGCTGCTCCTCCAACAATCTCAGAAATTTCCTGAGTGATAGCAGCCTGTCTTTCTCTGTTATATTGAAGATTTAATTCTTTCATCATCTCTTCAGCATTGTCTGTTGCATTCTTCATTGAATTTTTTCTTGAAGAGTGCTCACTAGCTGTATTGTCCAATATTGCCTGATACAATTCTATGTTTAAATATTTAGGAAGCAGACTTGAAAGAATTGCTTCTGCATCAGGTTCAAATATATATGATGTATTAGTATCTGTTTCTACTCTTTCAATAGGAATAAGTTTTCTTACTGTTAAATCACATCTTAAAGCTGATACAAATTTATTGTAAATAACATACACTTCATCAAATATATCTGCATAATAATATTCAACTATATTTTCACTTATTTCTTTTGCTTTTTCAAACATTGTTTCTGGAATAAGCTGTGTATATTCTGCCTTTAAATCATAATTTCTTTTAGCGCAGTAATCTCTTCCTTTTTTTCCTATTGCTATTACAGAGACTTCTTTTCCTGCATGATTTTCTTCAAACTCTTTAAGTTTTTTAAGTGTATTACTGTTAAAGCTTCCGCAAAGACCTCTGTCAGATGTCATTACGATAACTCCTATTTTTCTCACTTCTTTTTTTCCATCAAAAAGAGGATGATTTTCATGCTTTACTCCTGCAGCTATATTTTTAAGAATTTCATGAATGCTGTCAGAGTAAGGTCTTGATTGTGCCACTATTGATGCAAATTTTTTAAATTTTGTTGTGGAAACAATCTCCATAGCCTTTGTAATCTGATGAGTAGACTGGACACTTTTTATTCTGTCTCTAATTTCTCCAGAACCAGCCATTTTCTCACCTCTTCTTAGTTAAAATTCTTTTTAAATGCGTTTACAGCTTCTGCTAATTTAGCTTCAAGCTCTTTATCTAACGCTTTCTTCTCTCTTATCTCATCTAAGATAGAAGTTGTATTTTCAAGCTCTTTTATAAGCTCATTTTCAAATCTATTTACATCTTCAACAGCTATATCATCTAAATATCCATTTGTAACTGCGAAGAAAGATACAACTTGTTTCTCAACAGCATAAGGTCTGTTTTGAGGTTGTTTCAATACAGCCATAATTCTGTGTCCTCTTTCAAGCTGAGCTTTAGTTGCTTTATCAAGATCTGATCCAAATTGTGCAAATGTAAGAAGTTCTGTATATTGTGCAAGTTCAAGTTTTACTTTTGCAGCAACCTGTTTCATAGCTTTAATCTGAGCTGATCCTCCAACCCTTGATACTGAAATTCCTGCATTGATAGCAGGTCTGAATCCTGAGTTAAATAATTGAGAATCAAGGAAAATCTGACCGTCTGTAATAGAAATTACATTTGTTGGAATATATGCAGAAACATCTCCTGCTTGAGTTTCAATAATAGGAAGTGCTGTTATTGAACCTCCTCCAAGTTCATCAGATAATTTTGCTGCTCTTTCAAGAAGTCTTGAGTGAAGGTAGAATACATCTCCAGGATAAGCTTCTCTTCCTGGTGGTCTTTTTAATAAAAGAGACATTTCTCTGTAAGCTACAGCATGTTTTGAAAGGTCATCATATATTATTAAAACATGTTCCCCTTTGTCCATGAAATATTCTCCCATAGCAACTCCTGCGTATGGAGCAAGATATTGTAATGGTGCTGCTTCAGATGCAGTAGCTGCCACTATTGTTGTATATTCCATAGCACCTAAATCTTCTAATTTTTTATAAATCTGAGCTACAGTTGATCTTTTTTGACCTATTGCAACATAGATACATTTTACTCCTGTACCTTTTTGATTGATAATAGCATCAACAGCTATTGCTGTTTTACCAGTCTGTCTGTCTCCGATTATAAGTTCTCTTTGTCCTCTTCCAATTGGTACCATTCCATCTATTGATTTAATACCAGTCTGTAAAGGCTCAAATACTGGTTTTCTGGAAATAATTCCAGAAGCCTTTCTTTCTATATCCATATATTTAACTGCTTCAATTTCACCTTTTCCGTCAATAGGCTCACCTAAAGCATTAACAACTCTTCCAAGGAATCCTTCCCCTGCAGGAACAGATACTATTCTTCCTGTTGCTTTTACTTCGTCTCCCTCTTTTATTTGAGAGAAATCTCCAAGAATAACGGCTCCTACATTGTTTTCTTCAAGGTTTAGAACCATTCCCATTATTCCATTTGTAAACTCAAGAAGTTCTCCAGCTTTAGCGTTGCTAAGACCGTATATTCTAGCAATACCGTCTCCGACTTCCAATACAGAACCTGAAGTTTTTATATCGAGGCTTTTTTTATAATTTTCTATCTCAGTTCTAATTATGTTACTTACCTCTTCTGGTCTGATATTCAACGATTACACCTCCAATTTATGTGTAGTTTACAGTGACTTAACCAGAGAATCCAGTTGAGTTCTTACTGTACCGTCAATAATTCTATCTCCGATTTTAAGAATTCCACCACCGATTATGCTGGTATCTACTTTTTCTACTAGGTTTATCTTTTTCTTAGTTTTTATCTCTAATTTATGTATAAGTCTTTCTCTTTGTTCTTTTGTAAGTTCTTTTGCGAAAGTAGCTTCTACATCAAGTATCTGATTTTTAGCATAATAAATTTTCAGATACTCAGCAACTATCTCTCTGATATTTGCCATTCTGTTTTTTTCAAGAATATAAAATATTATATTTTTTACTTCTTGATTTTCATTTTCATAAATTTTTCCAAGAGCTTCTATTTTTTCCTCATTTGTAATAAGAGGATGATCTATAAAATTCTTGAATTCTTTATCTGTTTTATAAGATTCCATTAGGCTGTTAAGTGCTTCATAAACATTTTTTACACTGTTATTAGATTCTGCTATTTCAAAAATTGCTTCTGCATATCTTTTTCCTATTTGGCTGTCTGCTATCATTCGGCGTCCCCTACCTTGTCAATAAAGTCGTCTATTAACAGATTTCCAGCTTTTGAATCTAATTTTTCAGTAATAATTTTTTCTGCAAGTTGAACTGCAAGAGTTTGCATTTCTTCTCTTATTACTTCTCTTGCTCTTGCTTTCATCTTACCTACTTCTACTTCAGCACTTTTTAAAATCTTGTCTCTTTGTGTTGTTGCCTCTCTTAAAATCTCTTCTTTTCTATCATCAGCTTTCTTTTCTGATAAACTGATTATTTTATGTGCTTCTATTCTGGCTTGCTTTAAGATTTCTTCTGCTTCTTCTTTTGCATCTTTAGCAGCTTGTTTATCTTTTTTAGCATCTTCAAGTTCTCCAGCTATTTTTGCTTGTCTCTCTCTTATTATTCTTCTAAGAGGATGCTTGAAATACTTATTGAACACTACAATAAGTATAAAAAAGTTTATTATCTGCCAAAACATATTTATATCAATTGAAATTGCAGGCATATTTTGTGGTGCCAAGATTATTACCTCCTTCCTAGATTAATTAATTTTTGTAACTAATTTATCTAGTTCTTACTTAACAAGCTCTGCAGCTTTCTCTAATATTGACATAAATGGGTTTGCATATAATAGAATCATAGCTATAACAAGTGAGTAAATACCTGTTGATTCTGCTACTGCTTGTCCAAGTATCATTGTAGAGATGATGTTACTTTTTGCTTCTGGTTGTCTTGCAACTGCTTCTACTGCTTTACCTGCTGCATAACCTTCTCCAATCCCTGGTCCAAGTCCAGCTATCATTGCACATCCTGCACCAATTGCTGATGCTGCTAAAACTATTGTTTTTGCTACTAAAATATCCATTAGAATACCTCCTGAATTTTCTGAATTTTTGTTTTTTATCTTTCTTCTTCCATTGTGGAATCACCCAATGCTCCTTGAATATGAACCATTGTAAGCATTGTGAATACGAAACTTTGTACCACTGCTGCAAATAAATCAAAATATAAATGCAGAGGTGCTGGTACAACCCATGGTGCTGCTTTGTAAAGAAGCCCCATGATTACTGAACCGGCAAACATGTTTCCGAAAAGTCTCATTGACATATTTACTGGTTTTGCTAATTCTCCTACTATGTTTAAAGGTAACATAACAGGTACTGGGTCTAAAAAGCCTTTGGCATAACCAAACACTCCGTTTCTCTTAATACTTGTTCCTATAAATACCACTGCTACCACTATTGCTAAACCTACTGTTGTATTTAAATCCATAGTTGGTGCACGGAAAGCAGGTGATACTGTTACTGTCCCATCTGGTCCAAAAGTTGGCCATGGTATTGGGAAGAAAAATGTCAGCAAGTTACTTGTTAAAATAAAGATAAATATTGTAGCTATGAAAGAAAAATATTTTTTCTTCCAGCTTCCTATCATCTGTTCAACTAGTCCATCAAGGAATACATATAAAGATTCCAAAGCTGTTTGAAGCCCATTTTTTGGTATAAGCTCCAATTTTCTTGTCCCTGTCCTAAACAGTAAAAATAAAACAAGCATACAGAACCAAGTTCCTATTACTGTAATCGTAACAGGAAGACCATATTGGCCGTTTCCCATATCCATTGCTATAGGAAGTCTGTTAAGAAATTCTGGCAATGGTACGAAAAACACTATTCTTGGCCCTTCTACCAGAGGTGGAGTAAAAAAACCTATGTTCATATAAACCCTCCTCTCTTCTTACTTTAAGTACTTATTTTTAAATTTTACAAAATTTTTATATAAAACCATTATATAGATATTAAATTTTATGTTTAATAATCCAATGGCTGTACTTAACATCATTCCTGTTCCAAAAAAATAAGCTGCTGATCCTAAAGAGATTCCATAAAGAAGATATCTTTTCAGATAACCTATAATCCCAGCTTTGTAAGATCCGCCTCTTACTGTAATGGATTTTACATCAATGCAAATCATATAAAAAGCAAGTATGGAAATCAGAGAACCTCCAAACATTCCTATGCAGACCATTTTTTCTTTTATAATAAGCCCGTATATAATTATTATTCCAGAAGTAATAAAAGCTCTCCTCATCAAATTTTTTATTTCATCCATACAAAAACCTTTCTTTTTTTATTTTTAACCAGCACGATAATTATACCCTATAACCTGACCGTAAAGTCAAGTTTTTTTTATTTTTTCATTATCTGTTGATAAACACTATAAAACCCACTGGCAATACCAAGAAGAAGAAATATTATAAAAAGCACAGGACTTTCACATACATATCTTGCTATTATATATCTATAAATAGCTAAAGATACCAAAATATTTCCCATAATAATAAAACCAAGAGTTCCTAAAAGGGATAAATATTTAAAAAAATCTCTATCAAATTTTAACATTTTTTCTTCCCTTCATAAAGTATTTTCTACAACAATTAAAATTTTGTTCTAAAATTTTACCTTTGTATACCATTTTTTCGTATAAAAAATTTTTTTATTTATTTTCGTACATTGGCAATGGAATTTTATTATTTTCTATTCTTCATTTTTTAAAATATAAAAAAATCTCTTACCTGCTATTTTATCATTTTTTTCGTATTTTACAAGAGCTAATTGAGCATTTTTTGAACAGTTAAAAATTTCACTTTCTGTGAAAATTCTCTTCTCATAGTACTCTGTTAGTTTGTCAAAAGTTTTATTTTTATTTTTTACAAAATATGTAGCTTCTATTTGGTCAATATTTTCTTCTTCGTCATAAAAATGTTCCCAAATAACAGCAAAATCTTTTCTGTTATCTGCATATACATCATTAGCAAACATTTTATCCATAAATTCTCTATCTACAACATCAAATATATAAATCCCTTGTTTATTAAGAGAATTTCTTACACTATTAAATAAATCCAATAAATCTTCAGATGAAGTAAGATGATTTACTGTGTCAAAAAAAGAAAATATAATGTCATATTTTTCTCCTGTATCAAATGCTCTCATATCGCCCAAGAATAATGGTACATTTTTGCCCTTTAATCTTATTTTAGCCCTTTTCAGCATCTCCTCTGACAAATCCAACCCAGTACACTCATACTTCTCTGACAGTTTGAGCAAATTTTTTCCCGTTCCACAGCCTAAATCTAAAACTTTTTTTCCTTCAGGATTATATTCTTTTATATATTTTTCAAGAATCTCAATCCATTCATCATAGTTACAGACTTCCATAAATTTGTCATAGACCTTAGAAAAATTTTTATACATTATATTTTCTCCCTGAAATTTATATTATTTTTTTATTTTATGCTAGCTCTTTTTTTACAACTTCAGCTATTTCTTCTGCAATGGCTTTTACTGATTCTGCATTTTTTCCTTCAACCATTACTCTTACAATAGGCTCTGTTCCTGAAGTTCTTACAAGAACTCTTCCTTCATTTCCCATAAATTTTTCTTTTTCCTTTATGAAAGAAGTTATATTTTCATTTTTATCCCACAGATTTTTCTTTACATTATCTACTCTTACATTTATTAAAACCTGAGGCCATTCTGGAATCAATCCAACAAGTTCGTCAAGAGTTTTTCCACTGTCTCTTACAACTTCTACAAGTTTTAAAGATGACTGTATTCCATCTCCTGTTGTTCCATAATCAAGAAGAATAATATGTCCTGACTGTTCTCCTCCTATATTAAGTCCTTGGCTTTTCATTTTTTCAAGAACATATCTGTCTCCGACATTTGCTCTTACTAAAACTATTCCATTATCATTAAGGAAAGACTCAAGTCCCATGTTACTCATTACTGTTGTTACAACTCTGTTGTTTACAAGAATATTTTTTTTCTTCATATCCACTGCAAGAGTTGCTATTATTTTATCTCCATCAACAATTTTTCCATTTCTGTCAACAGCAATTAATCTGTCTGCGTCTCCATCATATGCAAGACCTAAGTCAGCTTCATATCCCATAACAACTTTTGAAAGTATTTCAGGATGTGTTGATCCACATCTAACATTGATATTTTTTCCATTTGGAGCATCATTTATTACAACTATTTCAGCTCCAAGTGATAAAAATACATCTTTAGCTGCTCTGTATGCTGATCCATTTGCAGCGTCTAAAATTATTTTCATTCCTGAGAAATCTCCGTTAACTATTGATTTAAGATGATCTCTATATAAGAAATAATCGTCTTCTGCATACTTAAATTTTCCTACTTCATCTCCTGCAAGAGGCTCTGCAGTTATTTCAGCATATCTATCTATTAACTTTTCAAGTTCAAGTTCAATCTCATCAGGTAATTTACATCCATCTTTTGCAAATATTTTTATTCCATTGTCTTTTGCAGGATTATGAGATGCTGATATCATAATTCCAGCTTCTGCTCCTTTAGCTTGTGTTATAAAAGCAACCCCAGGAGTAGGTATAACACCTACGAAATCAATGTTTATTCCCATAGCAGTAAGTCCTGCTGAAAGTGCTGATCTAAGCATATATCCTGAAATTCTAGTATCAGAACCCATAATTACTTTTAATTTTTTCTTTTGAGGATTCTCCTGTCTTAAGTAATATCCTAAAGCATATCCTAGTTTCATTGCTAGTTCTGCTGTAAGTTCTCTGTTAGCCTCTCCTCTTATACCATCTGTTCCAAAATATTTTCTCATTTTATACAACTCCTTCTAAGTAATAGTTTTTCTCCTATAAACCCTGTTACTGCTCCTGCAATACACCCTAAAAATAAAAATCCCACTATAAAAAACATTATATATCTTGAATGAAGGTTCATGTTTCTGAACATCAGAAAATAAACCACCAAAAGTTGAACAAAATTATGCACCAAAGCAGATAAAATACTTATTGAAACAAGACTGAGCTTATTTCTGAAATTATAAAGAAGTATCATAATATTCACACTTGCAATTCCTGATATTAAACTTATTATAAATCCTGGACTAAAAAGTGTTCCTATCATTATTCCTTGAATAATTATTCTGCACATGGTTACTTCTACTGCCATTTTCTTTCCAAATTTTTCTAAAGCTATTATTGTACCTATATTTGCAAGTCCAAGTTTAAGCCATGGAAAAGGTTTAGGAATAAGTGTCTCTGCAAGAGAAAGATAAAGGGACAGCAGAATCAGAAATATAAGATATTTTTCTCTCCTTACGCTGTTCCTTTCTCTTATTTTTTCCATAATTACACCTTAAGATCAGCATTCATTCCTAAAAGATTTGAATATTTTTCAAGAATTGGTTTTATTTCTGTATTTATAAATTCTTCTGTCTGTTCTTCTGCAAAACCAATAAAGTTTTTAGGAGATAAAATCTCTTTTAATTTTTCTTTATCTATATTAAAGCTTGGATCATTTAATATTCTTTCAATCAAGTCATTTTCAAGTCCATGGACTTTTACCATTTTTCCCGCTTCCATTGAATGAACTCTTATTTTTTCATGAAGCTCCTGTCTGTCTCCTCCATTTTTTACACCTTCCATTATTATGTATTCTGTTGCCATAAAAGGAAGTTCAGCCATTATATGTTTTTCTATCATTTTTGGATATACTACAAGTCCATCAAGAATATTTTTCCAAATAATAAGAATTGCATCTGCTGCTAAAAATGCCTGAGGAAGAGAAAGTCTTTTATTAGCAGAATCATCTAAAGTTCTTTCAAACCATTGAGTAGAAGCTGTCATAGCTGTGCTCTGCTGAAGAGCTATTATAAATTTTGCAAGAGATGAAATCCTTTCACTTCTCATAGGGTTTCTCTTATATGCCATTGCTGATGAACCTATTTGATTTTTTTCAAAAGGTTCTTCTATCTCTTTAAGATGCTGTAAAAGTCTTAAATCATTTGTAAATTTATGTGCTGACTGAGCTATATTTGATAAAAGGTTCATTATTTCAGAATCTATTTTTCTATCGTAAGTCTGACCTGCAACCATAAATCTTTTTTCAAATCCTGCTTTTTCTGTTACCATTTCATCAAGAGCCTTAACTTTTTTAAAGTCTCCATTAAAAAGTTCTTCAAAGCTTGCTTGAGTTCCTGTTGTCCCTTTAACTCCTCTGAATCTTAAAGTTTTTTCTCTGAACTCTAACTCTTCAAAATCAAGAAGAAGGCTTTGAAGCCAAAGAGTCGCTCTCTTTCCCACTGTTGTAAGCTGAGCTGCTTGAAAATGTGTAAATCCAAGAGTAGGCATCCCTTTATATTCCATTGCAAATTTTGAAAGTCCATTCATAACATTTACAATTTCTTTTTTTAAAACTGCAAGCCCCTCTTTTATTTGAATAAGATCTGTATTATCTCCTACATAAGCACTTGTTGCTCCTAAATGAATTATTGGCATTGCTGATTTTGCTTGCATTCCAAATGTATAAACATGAGCCATTACATCATGTCTTACTTCTTTTTCTCTCTGTTTCGCCATTTCAAAATCAATATCATAAATATGATTTTTCATATCGTTTATTTGTTCATCTGTTATATTAAGACCTAATTCTTTTTCACTTTCAGCAAGAGCTACCCATAATTTTCTCCATGTAGAAAATTTATTTACAGGAGAGAAAACTTCTAGCATCTCTTTTGAACTGTATCTTTCCACTAAGGGATTTGAATAAATATTTTTTTCCATAAAACTCCTTTTATATAAATAAAAATTTAAAACACCATTATTATTGCTGCTTCATTAGTATCACGATAATAGTTTTTTCTTTTACCAGCTTCTTTAAAACCATTTTTTTCGTAAAATTTTCTTGCTGTCATATTATTTTCACGGACTTCAAGAAAAATTTCCATTCTTGATTTTTTTATTTCGTTAACAAGAATTGTTCCAAAACCTTTTTCTCTATATTCTGGATTTACTCCTATTTTCATTATTTCAAGAGAATCGCTGTTATTAAAAACAATAACATAGCCTGCTGTTATTCCATTTTCATCTTTTACTGACATTATCTTATACATATCAGGCATAGTTAATATATCATCAATCTGTTTTAATGTATATGCACTGTTTCCAAAAATTTCTTTTTCAAGTTTATATATTTCTTCTGGATTATTATTTTCACAAATAGTAAACATTTATTTCTCCATAATTTTTTTATTTAAGAATTGATATTCTGTTCAAAGGCCAAAATCTTAAGACAGCTTTTCCTCTTATTCTACTGTCTTTTACAAATCCCCAGAATCTTGAGTCATAACTTCCATTAGTATTGTCTCCAAGCATAAAATAACAATCTTCATCAAGAATAATTTCAACTGTCTCTCCGGAAGTTATTTTTTTCAAAATATTTTCGTCATGAAGATAATCTAAAATCATTCCTGTTTCTTCCCCGTTAACATAAAATTTTAATTTTGGAAGAAATTGCTCTACTATATCTGTATTCCCGTTTTCAAGAATAAGTTTTTGAACTTTTCCTATATCAAAATTTACTTTTTGATAGGCTTCATTATAATTCATTCCCGGTCTTATAGTTATTGTATCGCCTTTTTTAGGTATAATCCATGTATTTATTCCTATTTGTCCAAGAGCAGAATATTCTCTTGAATTTATTTCTTTTCCATTTGCAAATAGATGTCCATTTCTTATTGCAATTTTTTCTCCTGGAAGTCCCATCACTCTTTTTGTATATAAAACTTTATCTTCAACAGGTTCTTTAAAAACAACTATATCTTCTCTTTCAGGAGCTTTAAATTTATACACAACCATATTTCCAAAAAGTCTGTCTTTTGGCATTATTGTTGTTTCCATAGATCCTGTAGGAACCATAAAATTTCCTATATAAAATCTTTGAATAATAAGAACAAGAACCACAGCTGTTATAATAGCTTCACTTCCATTTACTATTTTATGAACAACTTTCTTACCTGTATCTCCTTTTACTCCAAAAATATTTATTATTTTTTCAGAAAACCCGTTTCTGTATTTAGCTATTTTTTCAACTATATATTTTTCTCTTACAAATATATAAATAAAAAATATTGTAAGGATAAGATAAAACACTCCGTTTAATATAAGATTTTCTCTGCTCATATTTGGATTTCCTCTCTTTTTAAGCTTTTAATTTATTAAGATTTCATGGTCATATTTTATCACAAAAAATGAAAAAAAGCTAAAGGTATATGATACCCTTAGCTTTCTGAAACTATTTTCTAAGTTCTTTGATTCTAGCTTGTTTACCAGATAATCCTCTTAAGTAGTAAAGTTTGCTTCTTCTTACTTTTCCTACTTTAAGCACTTCAATTTTGTCAACCATTGGAGAGTTCATAGGGATTATTCTTTCTACTCCTATTCCGTCTACAACTTTTCTAACTGTGAATGCTTTTGCGATTCCAGAACCAGCTACTCTGATTACTGTTCCTTGGAAAAGTTGAACTCTTTCTTTGTTTCCTTCTTTTACCTTGTAGTAAACTGCGATTGTGTCCCCAGCTTTGAATTGAGGGATATCAGTTCTTAGGTAGTCTTTTTCAATTAACGCGATTAATCTTTCTTTCATTTTTTCCTCCTGTTAGATATTCATTTAATATTCCTTTTCATTAAAGAGGAATATCTATTTATATAGCCTAGTTATTTTAACATATCTTTTCCATATTGTCAAAATATATTTATTTTTTTCTCTTTATTTTCAATGACTTTTCAAAATTTTACTAATTTATTAAGTCTAAATTTTAAATATTTTCTTTAAAATATAAAAAAACTCAGATCTATTTTTTAATAGTCTGAGTCTTATAATTTATTTTTCCAAAAAATAAAAAATGGCGCTTCTTGTTGGACTTGAACCAACGACAACACGATTAACAGTCGTGTGCTCTACCGACTGAGCTAAAGAAGCACCTGTCTCGAAAAGTTTGCTTAATCCTTTTGGAAAAGCACTTATTCGAGATATACTAAATACCTTTAAAATATTTAGTAAAAGATTGGCAAGTTCCTATCCTCCCAAAGGGCTGCCCCCTAAGTACTTTCAGCGTTTACAGGCTTAACTTCTAGGTTCGGTATGTTTCTAGGTGTACCCCTGTAGCTATTCTCACCAATCATTTTTTTCTTTATTCTTTTGTCTTATGCCCTCAGGCACTCGATACTACACAGTAATAACCAATAAGATTAAGATTCCGACTTATTAGTATTGGTCCGCTAAAAACATTGCTGCTCTTACACTCCCAACCTATCAAACTCCTAGTCTCGAAGTTGTCTATAGAGTACTTATCTTAAAGTCAGTTTCCCGCTTAGATGCTTTCAGCGGTTATCTCTTCCAAACGTGACTACTCAGCTGTGCCACTGGCGTGACAACTGATACATCAGAGGTTTGTCCATCCCGGTCCTCTCGTACTAAGGACAGATCTTTGCAATACTCTTACGCCTGCAGTGGATAGGGACCGAACTGTCTCACGACGTTCTGAACCCAGCTCACGTACCTCTTTAATGGGCGAACAGCCCAACCCTTGGGACCTTCTCCAGCCCCAGGATGAGATGAGCCGACATCGAGGTGCCAAACTTTGCCGTCGATATGGACTCTCGGGCAAAATCAGCCTGTTATCCCCAGGGTAGCTTTTATCCGTTGAGCGACGACCCTTCCATTCGGAATCGCCGGATCACTATGCCCTGCTTTCGCACCTGCTCGACCCGTCAGTCTCGCAGTCAAGCTCCCTTCTGCCATTACACTCTGCGGTTGATTTCCATCCAACCTGAGGGAACCTTTGGGCGCCTCCGTTACTCTTTCGGAGGCGACCGCCCCAGTCAAACTGCCCACCTAGCACTGTCTTCGGCGTTACAAGCGCCAAATTAGAATTCTAGTGTAGTATGGTTGGTATTCCACCAGCGGCTCCGCATGAACTAGCGTCCATACATCTTAGCCTCCCAACTATCCTATACATACGACACCAAAACCCAATACCAAGCTACAGTAAAGCTCCATGGGGTCTTTCCGTCCTACTGCAGGTAACCGGTATCTTCACCGGTAATACAATTTCACCAGGCCTCCCGCCAAGACAGCGCTCAGATCATTACACCTTTCGTGCAGGTCGGAACTTACCCGACAAGGAATTTCGCTACCTTAGGACCGTTATAGTTACGGCCGCCGTTCACCGGGGCTTCAATTCGGAGCTCTCACTCCTCCTCTTAACCTTCCGGCACTGGGCAGGTGTCAGCCCATATACATCGCCTTACAGCTTAGCATAGACCTGTGTTTTTGTTAAACAGTTGCTTGAGCCTCTTCACTGCGACCTCCAAACGCTTTGTAACGCGTGTTTACTAACATTCAGAGGCACCCCTTCTCCCTAAGTTACGGGGCAATTTTGCAGAGTTCCTTAACGAGAGTTAGCCTGTCCGCCTTAGATTTCTCATCCTGACCACCTGTGTCGGTTTCGGGTACGGGCAGTTATACCTTAACGTTAGAAGCTTTTCTCGGCAGCGTGGGATTTGCACCTTTCCTTTACGCCTCAAGTCTAATCTAGCGGATTTGCCTACTAGATCACTCTACGCGCTTCCACAGGAACTTCCGTTCTCCTGCGTGCATACCCTTCTGCGTCCCTCCATCACAAAATATAACTGGCACAGAAATATTAATCTGTTTTCCATTCGCCTACGCACTTTAGCCTCGGCTTAGGTCCCGGCTTACTCAGGGAAGACAAGCTTTACCCTGAAAACCTTGGTCTTCCGGCGGGGAGGATTCTCGCCTCCCTTCTCGCTACTTATTCCTGCATTCTCACTTCTGATACCTCCAGAGTTCCTTATCAGTTCTCCTTCAACGGCCTACAGAACGCTCTCCTACCAATTGCTTGCGCAATTCCACAGCTTCGGTTTATAACTTAGCCCCGTTACATTGTCGGCGCAGAGACTCTCGACCAGTGAGCTATTACGCACTCTTTAAAGGTATGGCTGCTTCTAAGCCAACCTCCTGGTTGTTTATGAATCTCCACCTCCTTTCCCACTTAGTTATAATTAGGGACCTTAGCTGGTGGTCTGGGTTGTTTCCCTTTTGACAATGGAAGTTAATTCCCATAGTCTCACTCCTGAGCTCTTGAATTATGGTATTCGGAGTTTGATTGAATTCAGTAAGCAATACGCCCCCTAGTTCATTCAGTGCTCTACCCCCATAATTAAACACTCAAGGCTGCACCTAAATGCATTTCGGAGAGAACGAGCTATCTCCTAGTTCGATTGGCTTTTCACCCCTAAACCTACCTCATCTCCCAACTTTTCAACGGCGGTGAGTTCGGGCCTCCACTGTGTCTTACCACAGCTTCACCCTGGACAGGCTTAGATCACCAGGTTTCGCGTCTACGCCCAGCGACTATGTCGCCCTATTCAGACTCGGTTTCCCTTCGGCTCCGTTATACTTAACCTCGCCACTGAACGTAACTCGCAGGATCATTCTCCAAAAGGCACGCCATCACCCTTGCGGGCTCTGACCGCTTGTAAGCACACAGTTTCAGGTTCTATTTCACTCCCCTCCCGGGGTTCTTTTCACCTTTCCCTCACGGTACTATACGCTATCGGTTAGTAAGAGTATTTAGCCTTACGAGATATGGTCCTCGCAGATTCACACAGAATTCCTCGTGTTCCGTGCTACTCGGGAGAGTCACGCGCATATTTCAATTTACCTATACAGGACTATCACCTTCTATGGTTAAGCTTTCCAGCTTATTCTAATTGGTTGAAATAACTTCGCTGAATAACTTGCAGTTCTTCAAGCGACTTCCCACTACCTCATGCAAGCAACGGCTGCATCCTTGACACTTACATGATTTAGGCTTTGTCCCCGTTCGCTCGCCGCTACTTAGGGAATCGTTTTTACTTTCTTTTCCTCTGACTACTTAGATGTTTCAGTTCATCAGGTTACCGTTTTCACGCTAAGACTCCATCTTAGCAGATTTCTCCATTGGGAAATCCTGGGATCAAAGTTCGATTGCAACTACTCCAGGCTTATCGCAGCTTACCACGTCCTTCATCGGCTCTTATTACCTAGGCATCCACCGTGTGCCCTTAATTCTCTTAATCTTTAAATTTATTTAAGGGATAGATATTTCTATCTATCAGCTAACTCTACTAAACGAAAATTTAGTAAAATTGTTTTAAAATTTGGTTTCTCATCATTATTACTATGTAGTTTCCAATGTCCAAGTTTGATAATGTAAGAACATTACCAATAGAATAGAGAATCTGACTTAAAACTCCTTAGAAAGGAGGTGATCCATCCGCACGTTCCCGTACGGATACCTTGTTACGACTTCACCCCAATCGCTAATCACACCCTCGGAGCATCCCTCCTTGCGGTTAGGCCTGCTACTTCAGGTGCAACCAACTCTCGTGGTGTGACGGGCGGTGTGTACAAGACCCGAGAACGTATTCACCGCAACATTGCTGATTTGCGATTACTAGTGATTCCAACTTCATGTACTCGAGTTGCAGAGTACAATCCGAACTACGAACAGCTTTCTGAGGTTTGCTCCTCCTCGCGGATTCGCTTCTCTCTGTACTGCCCATTGTAGCACGTGTGTAGCCCAGCATATAAGGGGCATGATGACTTGACGTCATCCCCACCTTCCTCCTGCTCGTCGCAGGCAGTATCGCATGAGTGCCCAACTTAATGATGGCAACATACAATAGGGGTTGCGCTCGTTGCGGGACTTAACCCAACATCTCACGACACGAGCTGACGA
>ERZ773142.862-NODE-862-length-21166-cov-9.92104_pt1 | contig 21166 bp, 24 predicted proteins | sample MGYA00580853_ERZ773142 | MGnify/ENA primary metagenome ERZ773142 (study PRJEB29015, sample SAMEA2737862) | human gut metagenome | biome: human gut; feature: human-associated habitat; material: faeces | place: China | collected 2012 ... | reverse complement strand
AATTGAGTGGATCGTCATTGGGACTGAGACCGGACATAGGAAGGGCAAAGCTGTATCGAAACCGGAATGGGTGTGGAACCTGACACATCAGGCCCATGCGCTGGGCATCCCTGTATTCATGAAGGAAGATCTGCTTCCTATCATGGGAGAGGCACAGATGGTACAAGAATTTCCCCCGGCTTTTTACCGGGTATTGGAGGAACAGAAGACATGGCGGAAGTAAAAGAGAGCAGCATTCTGATTCAGGATGTAGAAACCAAAAATATTATGACAAAATCCACCCTGCCGGTGGGCGGCTATTCCGTCAATCCTTATGTGGGCTGTACCCATGGCTGCAAATACTGCTACGCCTCGTTTATGAAGCGATTTACCGGGCACACCGAACCGTGGGGTACATTCCTGGATGTGAAACATTGGCCAGCAATCAAAAATCCCCGGAAATACGCCGGACAGCGCGTAGTCATCGGCTCGGTGACCGATGGCTATCTGCCCCAGGAGGCTCAGTTTCAGAACACCCGAAAGCTTCTTGAACAGCTCCGGGGCAGCGAGGCAGAAATTCTCATCTGTACCAAGTCAGACTTGGTAATCCGTGACATCGACCTCCTGAAAGAACTGGGAAAGGTCACGGTTTCCTGGTCGATCAATACGCTGGACGAGGATTTCAAAAACGATATGGACAATGCCGGCAGCATTAAGCGACGGCTGGATGCCATGAAGCAGATCTATGATGCGGGCATTCGCACTGTCTGTTTTATCGCTCCGGTTTTTCCCGGTATCACGGATTTCGAGGCTATCTTCCATCAGGTCAGAAATCAGTGCGACCTGATATGGTTAGAAAATCTAAACCTGCGAGGCGGATTCAAAAAAGACATCCTTGACTATATACGTAAAAAACATCCTGACTTGGTTCCGCTGTACGACGCTATCTACAACAAGAGAGACAGAAGCTACTTCCGTGGTTTGGAGGATCAAGCGGAACGGCTGGCGAAAGAAAACAGCTGTCCCTTCGTGGACAACGAACTGCCCTACGGACGAGCAGAGCCTGGGCACCCGGTCATTGTGGATTATTTTTACCATGAGGAAGTGCGTGGCTCGGAAAACACCGGGCGACGCAACCCCCAAAAATAATTTGTGAAATAAATGGGTTCTGACATGGAGCTGTGCTTCCATGTCAGAACCTTTTTTAGCATTGTTTACCCATTCAGAAGTTCTCTTATCCCTCTTGGAAGGACTTGTACTCCGTCCATTGCCTTTCGATTTTCCCCGCTCTACAATGCAGACGGAACGATTAAATGTTGCCCTTATCAAGGCACTGGAATGTGCCGATAAAAGCTGCATTTTGCCCAAACAGAAGAACCATTTTCCCAAATAGCAGGATATGGGTTCAAACCGTTGACGGGGACGGTTTTCCTGCGTATGATGAAGATACGATTAAATAAGGATTTAATTGTTTGGCACAAAGTTAATACTCAGAGAGGAGATTTTCAAAATGAAAAAGACTTACAAAATCGATGTGGATTGCGCTAACTGCGCCAACCTGATGGAGGATGCCACCCGCAAGACCAACGGCGTACAGAGCGCTACGGTGAACTTTATGACCCTCAAGATGAACGTGGAGTTCGAGGAAGGTCAGGACCCCAAGGCCGTTATGCAGGAGGTTCGCAAAGCCTGCAAGAAGGTGGAACCCGACTGCGAGATCTTTCTGTAAGCCAGCAAAACGAAATGCCCTGTTGAGCGGCAGCTTGCAGGGCATTCTTTCTCTTAGACAAATAAACGAATAAGCAATCGTGAAAGAGGTAAAACGAAATGCAGGAGTATATCATTAACGGTCTGCTGATCGTGGTGGCTCTGCTGGCCGTGATCCTTCAGATCATCGGCACGCGGCCCTCCGCCGGTATGACCAAAAAACAAAAAGTGATGTTGTGGCGGATTTTGACTGCTGCGGTTCTACTGTTAATTTTGCAGGTCCTGGGCGCAGGCGCATTTGAAGTGTTTGGCGCGGCAGGCCGCTGGGTACGTCTGGCTGTGTTCCTGGTGGATTATCTGGTTATTGGCTACGACATTCTGAAAAAAGCCGGAAAAGGTATCCGTAACGGTCAGGTGTTCGATGAGCACTTTCTGATGGCAGTGGCTACGCTGGGGGCTCTGGCACTGGCCGTATATGAAAACGGCGACTATCTGGAGGCCATCGCGGTGATGTTGTTCTACCAGGTGGGCGAATGGTTTCAGTCCTACGCCGTGGGCAAGAGCCGCCGGAACATCAGTGATCTGATGGACATCCGTCCTGATTATGCCAATATCGAACGAGATGGAAAACTAAAACAGGTAGACCCGGACGAAGTGGGTATTGGCACCATTATTGTGGTACAGCCTGGCGAAAAAGTTCCTATTGACGGTATGGTGGTTCAAGGTGAATCGACGTTGAACACCGCCGCGCTCACAGGCGAGAGCTTGCCCCGCGAGGTCAAAACCGGGGATGAGATCATCTCCGGCTGTATCAACATGACAGGCTTGCTCCATATCCAGACCACCAAGGAATTTGGCGAGTCCACTGTCTCCAAGATTCTGGATCTGGTGGAGAATGCTTCCTCCCGGAAGTCCAAGTCGGAGGACTTTATCTCCCGCTTTGCCAAGATCTACACTCCTGCGGTGTGCTATGCCGCGCTGGCGCTGGCTGTATTGCCGCCGCTGGTACGGATGTTTGCCATGGGGCTGGATGCAGGCTGGGAGACCTGGGTATACCGGGCACTGACCTTCCTTGTTGCCAGCTGCCCTTGTGCTCTGGTCATCTCCATTCCTCTGTCTTTCTTTGCAGGCATCGGCGGAGCCAGTAAGGCGGGCGTTCTGGTGAAGGGATCCAACTATCTGGAGACCCTATCTCAGACCAAGATCGTGGTATTTGACAAGACCGGTACTCTGACCCAGGGCGTGTTCGAGGTCAACGCCATCCACCACAACGAGATGGACGAACGCAAGCTGGTGGAGTACGCGGCCCTGGCAGAGAGTGCTTCCAGCCATCCCATCAGCAAGAGTTTACAGAAAGCCTACGGTATGGAAATCGACCGCAGCCGGGTGACTGATATTCAGGAACTTAGCGGCAACGGTGTCATCGCTACGGTGGACGGTCATCAGGTGGCAGCTGGTAACGACAAGCTCATGAATCGTCTGGGGGTCCAGGCTATTCCGTGCCACAGCGTAGGCACCATTATTCACATGGCGATTGACGGGAAATATGCCGGACATATTGTTATTTCCGACATCGTGAAGCCTCACTCCAAGGAAGCCATCCAGGCATTAAAGTCGGCTGGGGTTCGCAAGACTGTGATGCTTACTGGTGACGCCAAGAAGGTGGCTGACAGTGTGGCCTCCGCTTTGGAGTTGGATGAGGTTTACAGTGAACTGCTTCCTGCTGACAAGGTGGAGAAAGTGGAGCAGTTGATTCAGAACAAACCAGAGAAAGAAAAACTGGCTTTTGTGGGAGATGGCATCAACGACGCCCCGGTGCTTCGCCGGGCAGATATCGGCATCGCTATGGGTGCCATGGGTTCTGACGCCGCCATTGAGGCTGCTGATGTGGTCCTGATGGATGATGACCCCTTGCAGATCTCCAAAGCAATCAAAATCTCCCGCAAGTGCCTTGGCATCGTTTATCAGAACATCGTGGTGGCCATCGGCGTAAAACTGGCCTGCCTCGTGCTGGTCGCTCTGGGCTTCGCCAATATGTGGCTGGCCGTGTTTGCTGATGTGGGCGTGATGATTATAGCCGTCCTCAACGCTATCCGGGCACTGTTTGTGAAAAATCTTTAAAGATCAGAAATAAACGAAAACAGAAAGAGGGACTCTTCCCGCATGAAGGTTTTAACTCAAATATTGTATCTTAACTCAAAAAGAGTTATAACACAGAAAAAGAGTTAAGATTGCAGGTGATGACATGGAATATCTCGATAAAGTTCTGGGAGTCAAGGTTATCTATGATGATGTAGAGTTTAAGCATTTGCCCAATTTTATAGCCACAAGGTATCGCTTACAGATGGTGTCTATGAATGAACAGAAGATGATTTTTCTTTACAATGATTTGAAAGACCCCTCCGTCAGCGGCTTTTTTTGCTTCCCCGCCAAGGTTGGGGACGGAATACCATCGGCGGATTCAATTCTATGATTGAGTATATTTTTTCATTAGTTCTTGACAAGTAACCATTCGGTAACTATAATAGAGTTACCGAATGGTTACTTTGATAAAGGAGAGGTTTTCTTCTAATTTGCGTAAAATGCTGACGCTGGAATTCTATGGTCCAATGTATCTTTTATACAGTGTCTACGACGGTGCTGAGGAAAAAGAATCTGCTTCTTCTTTGCTGGCAACACATATTGATCGCTTTATTGTCAAGGTTGAGTCTGATTACAGAAAGAAGGGGAGAACAACATGAAAGATAGCGAAGAAGAAAAGCGCTGGGTCTTATGCCCGTGGTGCGGTGCCAAGACGCGCTTGCAGATATTGCGGGAGACGGAATTAGTAACTTTTCCTCTGTTTTGTCCCAAATGCAGGCATGAGAGTATTATCAACGCAAAAAATTTTATCATTGAAACCAAACAGCCAGACGCTAAGACGCAGTGCTGATCGCAAAATCGATCATGCGCTGCGTCTTATTTATTTTGAAGGGAGGATCTGCTATGGATGCAATTATTTACACTACCAACACTGGAAATGGCGAGCGCCTTGGAACATGCAAAAAACGAGGATGGCTTTGTAAAGCTCACCTGCTTCATGGTTGACGGCCGCACAAGCGTGGAAGCTTACTTTTGTGATGCGTGCAGAAGGATCAAGATTCAGTATTGAGCGGTGCAGTGAGAAGCGAAAATATTCTGCTGCCGATCATGCAAAATCATTGATAAGAGAGAAGGAGAAAAAGTTATGTCAGAAAAGAATATTATTATTCGTCTGGAAACGAAAGACGATTACAGAGCTGCCGAAAACCTGACCCGCGAGGCATTCTGGAATGTTTACCGGCCCGGCTGTATGGAGCACTATGTGCTGCACTGTTATCGGAATGACCCGGCATTTGTGCCGGAGCTGGATTTTTTGATGGAACTGGACGGTGAGCTGATCGGGCAGATTATCTATGTGCAGTCGGAGATTGACTGTGATGATGGACGAAAGGTATCGATCATGACCTTCGGCCCCATCAGCATTGCACCCGCATACAAGCGGCAGGGCTATGGAAAGCAGCTGCTTGACTATTCCATGGAAAAAGCCAGGGAAATGGGCGCAGGAGCGCTTGCCATTACCGGTAATATTGACTTTTACGGCAAGTCTGGCTTTGTTCCGGCCAAAACCAGGGGCGTACGCTATGCCGACGACCCGGATGCGGACTATTTTCTCATCAAAGAACTGAAATCCGGATTTCTGGACGACATTTCCGGCACTTACAAAGACCCCGATGGGTATTTTGTCTGTGAGAAAGATCCGGAGGAGTTTGAACGGTTTGAAGCCACCTTCCCGGTAAAAGAAAAGCAGAAGCTGCCGGGACAGCTGTTTTGAACAGGAGGAATAATGACATCAAGTAAAGAGTATCTTCATTTCATTTTAGAACAGTTATCCGCTTTGGAACTTATGCCTGCGGCAATTTGCGATCTTCCGTATGAGGGTGGTTGTTATGAACATCTGTGCCCGATCCTAACCTTTGGTTAATGGTTATCTTTTTTAATCCGACGTATAATATCTGTACGGTGGATTTTATATTTGACTTAGGAGGAACGGTAAAATGAAGGGTTGGAATAAATGTATGGTTTTTCTGCTGGCGCAGGTCACATGTCTTAGCCTTGCCGCTTGCGGAGTGGGCAGCAGTGAAGGTGAAAACGAAGATTACTATATCCCCGGTGTGATTGAGGACACCAACTATGACTTCACCGATGATAATCCGGCGGAGCAACTGGGTTATGACTCCATTGAGGATATGCGCACACAGGAACATGAAATCATCTCTTCCGATGATAACGACAATACAGTCGCCGAGGGATATTGGTATCCTGACGGGGATAGGAGCAGCCCCCTCTATTTTATGGTCCAGAGAGATACCATTTACTGGTATGAATTTGACCCAGAGCAGGGGGATGTTCAAGTGGGAGCCCCAGATGGAATTGTACTCAAGTTAGGAAATAAGCGTCGTCTTCAGAGCGGGCAGACATTTCAGTACACAACTTCCAGAGGATTGGATATGAGCTACAGCAAAATCTGTTTCGAGGGAGACACAACAGAATATTTTTGGAGAGAGCGCTGAAAGGTATTCCTGTGGTTGCGAAAGCAAGGCGTTGCCCGTTTTCCGGTTCTTTAATGCAAGAGTATATTTTTTGATTAGTTCTTGACAAGTAACCATTCGGTAACTATAATGAAGTTACCGAATGGTTACTTTAATAAAGGGGATAATTATGGCAGAGAGTACAAAGGAACGGATTTTGAGAACAGCACTGGAGTTGTTTGCGCAGAACGGCTATCTGGGGACATCTATGAATGATATTGCAGGGCAGTTGGGATTTACGAAAGCCGCCTTATATAAGCATTATGCCAGCAAACAAGAAATCTTAGATAAGATCGTGGAGCGGATGAACAGGATGGACTATGAGCGCGCTGAGGCGTATGAAATGCCGGAAACGGAACCGGACGGCTTGGCGGAAGCTTATCTGCATACACCAATTCAAAAAATTTGCACATACAGCCTTGCCCAGTTTGATCATTGGACAAAGGAACCGTTTTCCTCCAATTTCCGTAAAATGCTGACGCTGGAGCAATACCGTGATCCAAAGCTTGCACAGCTTCACCACGATTATCTGGCGGGAGGTCCTCTGGAGTACATGGCGGCCATCTTTCGCAAGCTGGCAGATTCTGATGAGGACGCTATGCAGCTGGCGTTGGAATTCTATGGCCCAATGTATCTTTTATACAGTGTCTACGATGGTGCAGAGGAAAAAGAATTTGCTTCTTCTTTGCTGGCGACACATATTGATCGCTTTATTGCCAAGGTTGAGTCTGATTACAGAAAGAAGGGGAGAACAACATGAAGGATGGCGAAGAAGAAAAGCGCTGCGTCCTTTTTTGTCGGAGCGGAGATTGTCTATCTGGGCTGGATCATGGCAGGTTTGGTCAAGGGCTATGCAGTGGCTGCGAAGCGCTATCGGGTGTGCGCTATACTGACGACCCGGAGGGGGTTGAATAGTTTGAAGTCACTTTTCCAGCAAAAGAAATGCTGTTAGTGGATGAGGTTGATAGCAAAGCGTTTTTTATGAAACTGTTTGAGGCAATGTACGATGAATTGCTCTTACCAAAACAAAAATGAAAGAACAACTGAGCGCGGTAGAAACCACATTCATGGGAAAAGGGAAAGTAAAACTGGGAGTATTGGAGGAATAACGGATGAAATATATTCGGATCACAAAAGAAAATATTGACAAGGAACATATCTGCTGCGCCATGTCCGGCAGGCAGAGTGTTGCAAAAAAGGAATGGCTGAGATAACGCTTTGATGATGGACTTGTTTTCTATCGCAGCGAAGAACGCGGCAAATGTTTTATCGAATACATTCCGGCTGAAAATGCCTGGGTTCCTATTGCGGCAGATGGTTATCTTTACATTAACTGCCTATGGGTATCTGGTTCTATGAAGGGACACGGATACTCGAATGATCTGCTGGAGGCGTGTATCCGTGATGCTAAGGAGCAGGGAAAGAAAGGTATTTGTATTCTGTGTGCGGAGGGCCGGAAGCGGGAATTCCTCGCTGACCCGAAATTCCTTACTTATAAGGGGTTTTGTGCGGCAGACATATCCGACTGCGGGATCAATCTCATGTATCTTCCAATTGAATCGGGCACACAGCCGCCGCATTTCAAGGAATGTGCGAAACATCCGGTGATTAAGGAAGCAGGTTTTGTTCTCTATTACACCGATCAGTGTCCATATACCTATTATTGGGTGCCAAGGGTGCAGGAGGCGGCGAAGGAGCATGGTATCCCGTTCAAGGCTACCCATATTACTGACAAAGAATCTGCACAGAATGTACCTGCACCGGTCACGACCTATGCCCTGTTTCGGGACGGTCAGTTTCTAACACAGAGTGTCCAGTCAGATAAAAAATTCCTGGCGCTGGCAGGTTTGTAAAATTGAGTTTACTCCGCTATTTGTTGCGTATGGAAGGAGTATAAGTGAAATTATGAAACAAATTTACAATATTATGCCAATTATTGCGGGAATCTGTTTTGGCTCAGCCGGAATTTTTGTACGCGAATTAAGTGAGAATATGAACAGCACCTCGATTATTTCATCCCGAGTGCTTCTGGCAATTGTCCTTCTCGGAGCATGGATCGCGATCTGCCATCCGATATATTTTAAGATAAGGCTCACAGATATCTGGATTTTCGTGGGAGGTGCTAGTGCTGTTTTTTATACAGTAGCACTGGATCATATGGAGGCGGGAAAGGCATCTATTCTGTGTTCCTGTGAGCCGGTTGCGGCAATGGTATTTGGCGTTTTCTTTTTTAGGGAAATTCCTACAGTGCTTTTGATTACAGGACTGATCATTGTACTGACCGCACTTGCTATACTTGTGCTTTTGGGTAAAAAGCCGAAAGACGCGGAGGAATATGATCATGTCAAAAGATGAGTATTGGCTATAAATGATACAGAAAAAGAGTTTGTCTCTGAGGGAAAGCCTGAATGATGAGAAAGAGGATGATATATAATGAAACAGAAACCGACAATCATTTATGAAAATACAGTTACTGGGATATTTGTCCGCAGAATCAACCGTTTTACAGCGGAGGTGCTGATTGACGGAGAACCGGAGATTGTTCATGTAAAAAATACTGGTCGTTTGCAGGAACTGCTTCTGCCGAAAGCAAAGGTGACGCTGCAAAAGACATTGAACGCGAATCGAAAAACGGCATACGATCTGATTTCTGTATATAAGCAAAGGCTGAAGTGGGTGAATATAGACAGCCTGGCACCGAATATGCTGATGAAACAGCAGTTAATGAGCCTGAACTACGATCTTGTGAAACCGGAATATACTTACGGAGAATCCAGAATTGATTTTTACATGGAAAGTAATGGCGAAAGATTTCTGACTGAAGTGAAGGGCTGCACGCTGGCAGATGATTTGCATCCGGGGACCGGATTGTTTCCGGACGCACCGACGGAGCGAGGCGTGAAGCACTTACAGGAACTGACAAAGGCGGCAAAGGAAGGCTACCATTGCTCAATTGCTTTTGTGATTCAGATGAATGGCATTCATTGTGTGCTGCCAAACGAGGGGGCGCAACCGGAATTTAAGGAGGCACTTGTGAAGGCTGCCAGAGTAGGTGTCCAAATTGTCTGCTACAGCTGCCATGTCGAAGACGACAGCATAAAAATCACGGGCGTAGTGGGAGATACTTCGAGATTCGCAAATATGTAGGACCTGTTATTTTGCTATGCCTGAGAAATCTGGGAGGTGTTGACATGGGGAAAGACAAAAAACCGGACAAAATAGAAGTCAGAGGCGCAAGAGTCCATAATCTGAAAAATATCAGCGTTGATATTCCGCTGAATGAGATTGTCGGGATTGCCGGAGTATCCGGCTCCGGTAAAAGCTCTCTTGCGCTGGGGGTGCTGTATGCCGAAGGATCGAGACGTTATCTGGAATCTCTTTCTACATACACGCGCCGGCGGATGACGCAGGCATCGAGAGCGGATGTGGATGAGGTGCTGTATGTTCCGGCGGCGTTGGCATTGCATCAGAGACCGGCGGTTCCTGGCATCCGTTCGACTTTCGGGACAGCAACAGAGCTGCTCAACAGCCTGCGGCTGATGTTCTCCCGCCTTGCCAGCCATCGCTGTCCGAATGGCCACTACCTGAAGCCCAGCATCAATGTTGCCGCGATGAATGGAGAATTAGTCTGCCCGGAGTGCGGGGAGCATTTTTATGCCCCGGGGGCAGAAGAGCTTGCCTTTAATTCCACCGGGGCGTGCAAATGCTGCAGCGGCACGGGAATGGTGCGGACTGTTGACCGTGCAACACTGATTCCGGATGAAAATAAAACCATTGATGAGGGAGCCGTTGCGCCATGGAATTCTCTGATGTGGTCTTTGATGACAGATGTCTGCCGGGAGATGGGGGTGCGCACGAATGTTCCGTTCAAAGACCTGACAGAGCGGGAAAAGGAGATCGTCTATGATGGTCCGATGGAGAAGAAGCATATCTTCTATGTCCCGAAGAATAAGAATAGCGCTGCGGTCGGGGAACTGGATATGACCTATTACAGTGCCACGGCAACTGTCCTCAATGCACTGAATAAGGTAAAGGACGAAAAGGGCATGAAAAGGGTTGAGAAATTCCTGAAGGAGGATATTTGTCCGGAATGTCATGGGACAAGACTTTCAGAAGAGGCCAGGGCGCCGAAACTGATGGGGATTTCGCTGGCAGATGCCTGCAGGATGACCCTGAAAGAGTCTGTTGCCTGGGTGAAGCGTGTACCGGAAGCTCTGCCGGAGGAGATGCGGAATATGGCGGAAGCTGTTTGTGAGTCGTATCTGGAAGCAGCTGTTCGACTCATGGATTTAGGGCTTGGCTATCTGACACTGGATCGGGCATCTTCCACGCTCTCCACGGGGGAACGGCAGCGGATGCAGCTTGCAAGGGCTGTGCGCAACCGCACAACAGGCGTTCTATATGTTCTGGACGAGCCTTCCATTGGTTTGCATCCGGCAAATATTGTGGGGTTGAACGGTGTGATGCATGATCTTGTCCGGGACGGCAATTCAGTCCTGCTGGTAGATCATGATACACAGATCCTGCAGGAAGCGGACTGGCTGGTGGAAATGGGACGCGGTGCCGGAGCGGACGGAGGAACGGTGATCGCCAAAGGGACGATCGGTGACATCGGAAAAAACCCGGATTCGGTCATCGGACCGTATCTCTCCGGTGCAGAGACTGCCGGAAAAAAGACAAAGCACAAAGCTGATTTTTCCGATGGAGTCATCCACATGGAAACCGGATCGATCCATACGGTAAAGCCGCTGACAGTGGATATTCCAAAGCACCGGCTGACTGTGATCACCGGAGTATCCGGTTCTGGAAAGACAACGCTGGTTCTGGAAAGCCTGGTTCCCGCATTGGAGGCAGTCTGTTACGGAAAACGTATGCCGGAGCATATCAGGAAGATCGATGCAAATGGAATTCATCAGATCAAGCTGATCGATGCAACACCGATCGGCGTGAATGTGCGTTCAACGGTTGCCACCTATGCGAATGTGCATGATGAGCTGCGAAAGATTTACGGCAGGACAGCGGAGGCAAAACGGCTTGGATATAAAGCCGGAGATTTTTCCTACAACACGGGAAGTCTGCGGTGTCCGGTCTGTGATGGTACCGGTATGATCTCACTGGATGTCCAGTTTTTGCCCGATGTGGATATTCCATGTCCGGAGTGTCGTGGTTCACGCTATGGAAAACAGGCGAAGCGGATCCGTTATACAAACAAGGATGGAGAAGAACGGTCATTGCCGGAACTGATGAATATGGATGTCAACGCTGCCGCGCAGTACTGCCGGCACATGAATTCAGTCAGACCGAAGCTGGAAATCCTGCGTGATCTGGGACTTGGGTATCTGACCCTTGGGGAGGAAACACCGTCACTTTCCGGTGGAGAGGCACAGCGCTTAAAGCTGGCAAGCGAAATGGACCGGAAACAGACGGATTCGGTTTTTGTTTTTGATGAGCCGACCATTGGTCTGCATCCGAAAGACGTAGAAACCCTGCTTCAGGTCTTTGCAACCCTGATCGATAATGGTGCAACGGTGATTGTCATAGAGCATGATCTGGATGTGATCCGCACCGCAGACTATCTTGTGGATATGGGGCCGGACGGTGGTGAGGACGGCGGCAGGATCGTTGCCTGCGGCTCACAGGACGATATCGTAAACTGCAGGGAAAGCGTAACCGGAAGATTTATCTGACAACAGACGAGCCGGTTGCTGCAAACTTTTGTGATTGCGGATGGCCGGCATTCCGATGCCGGTTGTTTTGCAGGATTGAAATTCCCGTTACTTAATGATAGAATCAGTATACCTGTCAGCATGAACAGAGTTTAACACCAGAAAGGGATTTGTTTTTATAATGAAAGAGAGGGATGGTTTTAAAAGCCGGACCGGTTTTGTGCTTGCGTGCATCGGTTCGGCGGTTGGTATGGGAAATATCTGGCGTTTTCCATACATTGTTTCAGACTGGGGTGGCATGACATTTCTGCTTCCCTATTTGATGTTTGTGGTTTTGATCGCTTCTACCGGCGTGATCGAGGAGATGGCGCTGGGACGTGCGGCCAAGAGCGGCCCCATCAAGGCCTTTGGAATGTGCACAGAGCTTCGGACCGGAAAGAAACGGGCGGGAGAGCTGATCGGCATGATCCCGGTTCTGGGCTCCATGGCGCTGGCAATCGGTTATACAGTAGTAGTCGGCTGGATTTTCAAGTATGCGTTTCTGGCGCTTAGCGGAAATCTGTATACACTGGGACAGGATATGGGGGCCATTGGTGGTCTGTTCGATGGTACTGCTTCCGGATTTGGAAATAACAGCTGGCTTGTCATCACAGTTCTGGTAACTGCAGTCATCATGGCTTTTGGTATTGCCGGTGGAATTGAAAAAGCCAACAAGGTAATGATGCCGCTGCTATTTGTGCTGTTTCTGGGACTTGGCGCATACATTTTTACCCTGCCTGGTTCTGAGAACGGCTATCATTATATTTTTACCATTGATCCGGCAGGCTTAAAGGATGTACGCCTTTGGATCTATGCGTTTGGCCAGGCATTTTTTTCTCTGTCTATTGCCGGAAATGGAACAGTTATTTACGGTTCCTACTTAAGTGATTCCGAGGATATTCCTGGTTCGGCAAGAAATGTGGCATTTTTTGACACACTGGCGGCGCTGCTGGCTGCTTTTGTGATCATTCCCGGCATGGCGGCAGGCGGAGCGGAGTTATCCTCCGGAGGCCCGGGTCTGATGTTTATTTATCTGCTAAACGTATTTAACGGCATGCCGGGCGGCAGAATCTGCGGCATGGTATTTTATGTCTGTGTCCTGTTTGCCGGCATGAGTTCCCTGGTCAATCTGTACGAGGCTCCGGTGGAAACCCTGCAGGAGCGCTGCGGTCTGAAACGCCCGGCAGCGGTTGCAGTGATCGCGGTGCTCGGCTGCGGTGTGGCACTGTTTATTCAGGGGATCGTATCAGGCTGGATGGATGTGGTATCCATCTATATTTGTCCGTTAGGGGCTATGCTTGCGGGTATCATGTTCTTCTGGGTGGCAGGAAAAGAATTTGCCTTGGAGGCAGTCAACCGCGGCGCAAAGCGTGAGATTGGTGTCTGGTTTGTACCGCTTGGAAAGTATGTGCTGGTACTGGCGGCCTTTGTGGCACTGGTGGCCGGCGCGCTGATGGGCGGTATCGGCTGATAATAAAGGACAGGAAGGAGACTGGGATCATGAGAGAAAAACTGACAAAATCAGACGTGGAAAAGATTCAGGCAGAGATTGAGCATCGGAAACTGGAGGTGCGTCCTAAGTGCCTGGAAGCAGTCAAGGAAGCGCGTGCCCACGGAGATCTGAGTGAGAACTTTGAATATCATGCGGCAAAGAAGGATAAAAATCAGAACGAAAGCCGCATCCGTTATCTGGAGAATATGCTGAAAAACGCAATTGTGATCTCCGATGAGTCAAGATCCGATGAGGTCGGTCTGAATAAGGCGGTTACCCTCTATATGCAGGATGACGATGAAGAGGAGACCTACAAGCTGGTCACCAGCATCCGCGGCAACTCCATGCACAATATGGTCAGCATTGAGTCACCTCTTGGCAAAGCTATTCTGCGCCACAAGGTGGGGGACCGGGTAGAGATTACCACGGACAACGGTTACAGCTATTTTGCGGAGATCAGGAAAATTGAAGATATTGGAGATGAGGATGATACGATCCGAAAATTCTGATATTTCTGAGATATCAGAACTCCCGGATTGGAGGATCAGTATCTTGATCTGGTGTAAAAATTGATCACAAACTCCATAAAATGATGCACATAAGGCTTTAAGATAAAATTCTTATGGTAAACCAGATACAGGCTGCGGCTGTCTGCAACCATCGGAAGATCAAAAACAAGAAGTTTCTGATCCGATCCGGGGCTGCAGGCGGCCGCTTTTGATATGACAGAAATTCCCAGACCGTTAGCAACGAGATTTTTGATGGATTCCTGGTCGTTCAGGCGGGCGGTGACCTGCAGAGAGCTTTCCGGAATGTTCAGCTTTTCCAGCAGTTCGCAGACAAATTTGCGGCTTCCGCTGCCTTCCTCCCGCAGGATCAGGTCCTCGGTCTGCAGAATCTGCTCTATGGGAAGGCAGTTGTCCTTAAGCTTCTGGAAATAGTGGTTTTTCTGTGTGATAAGCACCATCTGGTCCTGGTAGAAGGGTTCAAAGCAGAACCGGTCATCTTCGCTGATCATGCCAACCAGACCCAGGTTAAAGCTGCCTTCCAGAATTTTGTCCAGAATGCCCTGACTGTCACTTTGATGGATATTGAAATAGGTTTCCGGACACAGCTTTTTGTAGGCAGGAAGAAGCTCTGGCAGCAGATAGGTGGACGGAATCGTGGAGGCACCCATGTGGATCACGTTCCGGCTTTCATTGGTCCAGCTTTCGATTAAATGATTTTTCAGACTCAGAATGCTTACGGCGCATTCATAAAATTCCTGTCCACGAGGCGTAAGCTCAATGCTTTTGGTAGTACGCACCAGCAGACAGGACTGAAACTCATCCTCCAGCATACGGATATGGGTGCTTATCGTAGGCTGGGAGATGAAAAGTTTCTCTGAGGCTTTCGTAAAGCTGCCATAATCGACGACAGCGACGAATGATTGCAGTTGCTTGAATTCCATATGTCTCCTTTGTATCAGATCCAGCCGCCGTCCAGGCCGATCACCTGGCCGGTCAGATAAGAACCCTTGTAACCAAGGTGATAGACAAAGTCTGCTACCTCCTCCGCGCGCCCAAGGCGTCCTGCCGGAATTTCCTCGACAAGCTGGATCAGCTCGTCTTCCTCCATCCACTGGTTCATTTCTGTGTCAATGGCGCCGCAGGCTACTGCGTTTACCTGAATATTACTGGGAGCCAGTTCCTTGGCCAGCGCTTTTGTGAAGGCGTTGATGCCGCCCTTGGTTGCGGAATAGGCAACTTCACAGGAGGCACCTACACAGCCCCAGACAGAAGAAATATTGACGATCTTTCCGTGTCTGGCCGGAAGCATCAGCGGGATAGCCAGCTTGCAGCAGTTAAAGACGGAAGTCAGATTGGTGCGCAGGATGCGGTCCCAGTCTTCCGAAGACATGTCCTGAAGAAGGCCGATGTAATCGATCCCGGCATTGTTGACAAGTACATCCAGAGAGCCAAATTGCTTACGGATCATGGAAAACATCTGCTCACAGACGGACATATCCCCCATGTCTCCGAGAAATGCGGTACAGGTTACCTGATAGCTTTCGATTTCTTTTTTAGTCTGCATCAGCTCCTGTTCGCGGTGCGCGCAGTTGATAATAACGTTGTAGCCTTTCTTGGCGAATTTTACGGCAATGGCCTTTCCGATCCCACGGGAAGCGCCGGTCACAAGCACAACTTTCTTTGCCATAAAGATCACTCCTTTCTTTGGCTCTATTCTACCATAAAAATGAAATATTTGCCCTGTAGTTTCTGAAATGATTGAGACATTTTACAATTCAATTACAATTTTGCGAACGCTCTGTAACTTTTAAGATAGTTATGCTATACTGGAGGACAGATTACAGTGGAAACAGGACAATGGCTGTGGCTTCACAGCTGGAAAGGCAAATACGCATGAATATATGGAAGAAAGTACTGGCAGTGAGCTGTCTCTGCGCAGCGACATCCAGCCCGTTTGCCGCTTATGCGGATGCATCAAAGTCTGTTCATGAGGCAACACTTGTGGCAGCACCTGCAGATTATGAGAATATTGCGGTATCGCAGGTATCAGATTATGTAAACATTCGGGAACAGGCAACTACAAACAGTAAGATTGTCGGTAAAATCTATAATAACTGCGCGGCTACCATTCTGGAGACGGTGGAAGGAGAGGGCGGAAGCTGGTACCGCATCCAGTCCGGAACAGTTAATGGTTTTATCAAATCTCAGTATTTTATCACCGGACAGGAGGCAGAGACTCTGGCGCAGTCGATCGGGCGGGAGTTTGTCACTGTCAGTGCGGATAACTTGCGCCTGCGAGAGGAACCGAACCTCACCAGCAATGTCCTGACTATGGTTTCCAGCGGTTCCCGCTACGTGGTCCAGGGAGATGAAGGTGATTTTTATAAGGTTGAGGTCGATGCAGACCTGATCGGCTACATTGCCAAGTCTTATTGTCAGGTAGAGGTGGAATTTGACCAGGCAGTATCCCTGGAGGAAGAACGCCAGAAGCTGGAGGAAGAAGCGCAGAGAAAGCGTGATGCCCAGACAGCTATCGCAAACCTGGAGCAGACCATCAAGATGGAAGAAAATAAGGATGTCATCATTGTCGCCAATCCATCCCAGAGCGATGATTCCGCAATGACAAGTGCTCCGACGGCGAATAATGCGCAGAGCAGTCAGTCCCAGAGCCCGTCAGCAGGCCAGAGCAGTCCAGGCAGCAAGCCGGCGGCCTCTGCTCCGGGAAAGACAGATTCTTCGCAGAACAGTTCCTCTCAGAGCGGCTCCAGCCAGATCGGATCTTCCGGTCCGTCTGCCGGTACGGTATCTTCACCGGTTGCCGGTCCCGGAAGTCCTGCAGCAGTCGTATCTGCGACCAGAACAGCTATCGTGGCTTATGCGAAACAGTTTTTGGGCAATCCATATGTTTACGGAGGCACCAGCCTGACAAATGGCGCAGACTGCTCCGGCTTTACCCAGTCAGTTTTTGCTCACTTTGGTATTACGACAGGAAGAAGCTCAAGAGATCAGGCGGCAAAGGGAAAAGAAATTTCCATGTCAGCCATTCAGCCGGGCGATCTGCTGTTCTATGCCAGCGGTAATTATATCAACCATGTGGCTATTTACATAGGCGATGGAAAAATCATCCACTCCAGCAATCCGACTACGGGTATCACCATCACCAAATACAACTACCGTACGCCGTGCAAGGCGGTGACATTCCTGAATTAGGAGTGAGCGGGCTATGAATGAAAAAAAACAATACTGCGGCCTGGATCTGCTGAAATTTATCATGGCAGTCCTGGTGGCCGCGCGGCATATGATCCAGGTATTTTATCCGGCAGAGAGCCGCTGGCGTCTGGTGATCGGCAGCTGGCTTTCTAACCTGGCAGTTCCGGTGTTCTTCATCATTGCCGGTTTTCTGCTGTTTCGCAAGATCCCGGATACCGGCAAAAAGAGCGGATGGCCGGTGGCAGGACGTTATGCCTGGCGCATTGTGAAGCTGTATCTGCTCTGGTGCGTGATCTACTGGCCCATTGATATCTTCAACTGGTATCATGGTACAGCCGGCATTGCGGAGACCGTGAAGGCATATATCCATTCCTTCTTTTTCTCGAGTACCATTGCCCAGCTGTGGTATCTTCCGGCGCTGGCAGTGGCGGTCCTTCTGGTCTGGACCGCTTACCGGGCAGGGCTGGGCGTGCGGCAGCTGCTGGTGCTGACCGGTGCGCTGTTTGTGTTTGGATGCATCTGCGACAACTGGTATTTTACCGAGCGGGCGCCTATGAAGATCCAGGAGTTCGTCTGGTGGTACGCACCAAAGTTTGTCACCATGCGAAACGGTCTGTTTTATGGCAGCTTCTACCTGACACTCGGACTCTGGTTTTCCAGAAAGACCTGGCGCATGCCGGTACTGCTTTCTCTTGGGGGCAGTGTGGTGTTTCTGATTCTCATGTACAAAGAGGTGTCCACCTGCTTCAATACCAATATGGTATTCACCGCGGCTCCGGCGGCAGTCTGCCTGACAGAGCTTTTTATGGGCTTTGCGGGAGCGTATTCCCGTTTTTTTGTGATCCTGCGGGAAATGAGTGAATGGATATACTTTTCTCATTTTTATTTCTTCTATTTCTTTTCGTGGACAGTAAAGTGGAATCCACTTCCGCTCACCAAACAGAATATTACGCTGTGTATTTTTGTGCCGATGCTGTTGTTTGCGCTTTTGGTATCACTTTTATCCCATCGGGAAAAAGGAAAGTGGCTTCGGAAATTTATTTGAATGAACGTCAAAACGCCTCCGGGAAATCATATTCCCGAAGGCGTTTTGTGTATGAAAGTACTCTGATCCTCGTATGGAATTGTTTAGAACTCCGGCTCGATCAGTCCGTAGGTCTGTCCTTTTCTCTTATAAACAACGTTGACTTCCTCAGTCTCTGCATTTAAGAATACGTAGAAGTTATGTCCTAACAGCTCCATCTGTACGCAGGCTTCTTCCGGATCCATGGGTTTCATGGCGAAACGTTTGGTCTTCACGATCTGGATCTCGTCCTCAGCCTCGACCTCTTCACTGATGAACAGATCGGAGAAGGCCTGTGCGGACTGTTTCTGGTCAATGAGTTTGTTTTTGTACTTACGAAGCTGGCGTTCGATGATCTCTTCTACCAGGTCAATGGATACGTACATATCACTGCTGGATTCTTCGGCACGGATAATGTTGCCCTTAACCGGGATGGTAACCTCGATCTTCTGTTTGTCTTTCTGTACGCTGAGCGTTACGATGATTTCTGTATCCGGAAGGAAGTAACGTTCCAGTTTTCCGATTTTTTCCTCAATGGCGGCGCGAAGCCCCGGAGTCACATCAATATTTCTGCCTGTAATTGTATAACGCATAAGTCATCAGCTCCTTCTTTTGAGATGTTCTAAGTATAACATATAAAACCGAAAATTTCAACAAAAACGAGGAAATTGTTGAGACAATTATTGGGAATGAAATATAAAAACGCATACTTTATCCACAAAAAATAAATTGCATTTCTACCTGCATGTCAGCGGAAAAGTCAAGCGCTTTTTGTGTATTTTTTGGCGTAAACAGTGGATTTATAAGATATGAACAAAGAAAAGCGCGGAGTTTCCGAATGTGGAAGAACTGAAAAATGTGGGGAAATTATGTGGATAATGTGGATAACTTGGTGTATAACTCAATTTTGGCTGAAAAACGGGGGGAAGAAATGTGGATGCAGATTTCGTGGATAATGTGGATAACGTGGATAAGTTGTGAATCGAACATAGTTTTTGTGCAACCTGACAAGTTTACCATAATTTCACAATTATGTCACCTTTGTATCGAGGAAATTAATTTTTTGTGAACAAGGGGCCTAAAACTTGAATAAATCAGGGGATGGTGGTACAATATCAAAGATTGACTTATAATAGTAGAAATGTGACAGACGAAACAAAGAAAATTTAGGAGAAAGAACTATATGAATCTCATAGAAAAAGTATTTGGCACCCACAGTGAGCGGGAACTGAAGATGATCTATCCGATCGTGGATAAGATCGAGGCGCTGCGCCCGACCATGCAGGCAAAGACCGATGAGGAGCTGCGCGACAATACCCGCATCTTCAAGGAGCGCCTGGCCAATGGCGAGACTCTGGACGATATTCTTCCGGAGGCATTTGCCACCGTACGTGAGGCCGCAAAGCGTGTGCTGAACATGGAACATTACCCGGTACAGCTCATTGGTGGTATCGTCCTGCATCAGGGCCGTATCGCTGAGATGAGAACCGGTGAAGGTAAGACCCTGGTTTCTACTTCCCCGGCATATTTGAACGCACTGGCCGGTAAAGGCGTTCATATCGTAACGGTCAACGACTATCTGGCAAAGCGAGATGCGGAGTGGATGGGACAGGTTCACCGTTTCCTGGGTCTGACCGTCGGAGTAGTATTAAATCCGATGACCTCTGAGGAGCGTAAGGCTGCATACAACTGTGATATTACCTACGTTACCAACAACGAGCTGGGCTTTGATTACCTGCGTGATAACATGGCCATCTACAAAGATCAGATGGTTCTGCGCAATCTGGATTACGCCATCATCGATGAGGTCGATTCCGTCCTGATCGATGAAGCAAGAACTCCGCTGATCATTTCCGGACAGAGCGGTAAATCCACCAAGCTGTACGAGGTCTGCGATGTGCTGGCGCATCAGCTGGTACGCGGTGAGGCCTCCGGTGAGTTCACCAAGATGAATGCCATCATGGGTGAGGACATTGAAGAAACCGGAGATTTCATTGTAAACGAGAAGGATAAAGTCGTTAACCTGACTGAGGAAGGCGTTAAGAAGGTAGAGCAGTTCTTCCATATTGAGAACCTGGCAGATCCGGAGAATCTGGAGATCCAGCACAACATCATTCTGGCACTGCGCGCAAACTACCTGATGTTCCGTGATAAGGACTATGTGGTAAAAGATGATGAGGTACTGATCGTCGATGAATTTACCGGACGTATCATGCCGGGCCGCCGTTACTCAGATGGCCTGCATCAGGCAATTGAGGCGAAGGAGCATGTGAATGTGCGTCGTGAGAGCAAGACTCTGGCAACCATCACCTTCCAGAACTTCTTCAACAAATTCCGCAAAAAATCCGGTATGACAGGTACTGCGCTGACTGAGGAGAAAGAGTTCCGAAACACTTATGGCATGGACGCGATCGCAATCCCGACCAACCGTCCGGTAGCGCGTATCGATCATGAGGATGCCGTATACAAGACGAAAAAAGAAAAATTTGAGGCTGTTGTCAACGATGTTGTAGCTTCTCATGAGAAGGGACAGCCGGTGCTGGTTGGTACCATTACCATTGAGACTTCCGAGCTTTTAAGCAAGATGCTGAACAAACGCGGCATCCAGCATAAGGTCCTGAACGCGAAGTTCCATGAGCTGGAGGCTGAGATCGTAGCAGATGCAGGTATTCATGGAGCCGTAACTATCGCAACCAACATGGCAGGCCGTGGTACCGATATCAAGCTGGATGATGAGGCAAAGGCAGCAGGCGGTTTAAAGGTTATCGGTACCGAGCGTCACGAGTCCCGCCGAATCGATAACCAGCTGCGCGGCCGTTCCGGACGTCAGGGAGACCCGGGTGAATCCCGTTTCTATATTTCCCTGGAAGATGACCTGATGCGTCTGTTCG
>ERZ773142.861-NODE-861-length-21188-cov-82.5123_pt1 | contig 21188 bp, 13 predicted proteins | sample MGYA00580853_ERZ773142 | MGnify/ENA primary metagenome ERZ773142 (study PRJEB29015, sample SAMEA2737862) | human gut metagenome | biome: human gut; feature: human-associated habitat; material: faeces | place: China | collected 2012 ... | reverse complement strand
AAATGGCAAGAACAAATAGTACTATGTTTGCAATGCGATACATATTGTTTATAATTTGTTTATAAATGCACCTTTAGGTATAGGATATTTCGATAACCGACACCCGGCAGGTGTGTTTCCTGATCTCTAATAGCTGCACCCTATGAATCATCCAGTGAATCAAGCGGATTGGGTATGCTTGACTTGTGTGCGCTCGTCACATGAAGATAGATTGATGTAGTCTTGATGTCATTATGCCCCAGCAGTTCCTGTATGGTTCTCAGATCTGTTCCTTGCTCCAGCAGGTGGGTGGCAAACGAATGGCGAAGCATGTGTACATGTACCCGGTGCTTGATTCCGGCACGGCTGGCGGCTTCTTTCAGTATCTTTACCAGCGCACTTGCGGAATATTGTTCTCCGGGTGTCTCTCCCTCGAACAGCCATTTCTGCGGACGGTACTCCTTGAAATATTCCCTCAGATCCTTCAGCAACTTTTCCGACAGCAGCGAATACCGGCATTTCCGTCCTTTGCCCATGATGCGTACAAGCATCCTTTCGCTTATGATGTCCTTGGGGGTGAGATTCAACAGCTCGCTCCGCCGTAATCCGGCTGAGTATATCAATGAAATCATGCAGCGGTGCTTCCGGTTCGACAGGCACGAGAGGATACGGCATACCTCATTACGGCTCAGCACTTCGGGCAGTGACTTATATTCCTTCGCGCGGGTAATGCCGCCATAGTATTGGCGCTGTCCGCCCTTTACCTGCTCGTAGTAGAACTTGATGGCGTTGATGCGCATGTTCTGCTGCGATACCGAGATTTTCTTTTCGTTTACAAGATAGAGGATGTATTTGTTGATGTCCGCCACTTTCAGGCGGTCGATGTTGCGTCCTTTATGGTATTCCATAAAGTCGCTGAAATAGGCACGATAGGTTTTAATGGTCGAGGGGCTGTAACGCTTCTGCTCCAGCAGTTCCAGATAGCCTTCCGGCAGTGTGTATTCCCTTTGGGGCTTGGGATGCCTCACATAAACCCTGCTGTAATCGATGTAGGCGTGGGGCGAATAGCGGTCGTAGAAATCAGGCAGCCTGAAAGCGGCAGCAGGGATGCAGGCGGAATTCTCGCCTGTCTTTTCCGCATCTTGCGAGAGCAGTATGCCAACAGCCTCGCTGTCAGCATACTCTATCCGTATGTAATCCGCACCGTTGCGTTTTTCCTTATACAGCACGATGCTTCCTCTCTGTTTCCGAACATGATCCATAGTACTGAATGTGATGTCATACAGATGCAAATATACACAAAGAAACAGAAAAACCAACAGGTTGGTCGGTTTTATTTTGTTAAAGTCCCTCGCTTGGGTATCGTCCGCCGTTCCGTACAGCCTGCAACCTGTACCTTAGGCTTTCAGCAGCGAATAGAGGAAGTGCAGGCTGCGTGAGAGTTTCCGGGTGTCAAGCCCCTGAAAGAAGGACAGCTCATAGGAGGTTCCGAAGAACATCTGCCAGAACATCGAAGCCGCTTCATCCACATCCACATCCTGCCTGATTTCCCCGCTTTCTTTCGCCTTTTCAATAGCAGCTTTCCATAGTTCAAGGTTCTGGCTGAATATGGCAGCAATCTTTTGCTCCACGCCAGGATAGTACATCCTTACCTGCATCAGCAGGTGGTAATAATAGAAGTTGACACTGCACCCGCCGGAATTGTCCCCGTCGTCCAGCAGTCGTACGAGCCCCTGCCTCGTGTTCTCCACTCCGGCTACATACTGGTCGATAAATTCCTCCAGCGAGTTTGCCGTAAAGTTGAACTTGTTTTTAGTATGCTGGGTATCGAACACGTACCTGTCTGCCACAGCCATAAACAGGTCCAGTTTGAACGGGAAATAATAGGTCAGTCCCGCTTTCGACAGTCCGCAGGTTCTGGCAATCTCCATCTGACTTGCCTTCTCGTAATTCATTTTTGCGAATATCCGCAAAGCCTTTTCCAGTACTTCATCCCTGTTGGTAAACATATTTTTATATCCATTGGTTTTCTTCTGCGAAGATAGTGATTTCGGGGGGATTTCCCTTCACCGTACCGGTTATTTTCATCCCCCCGGATTTCTGCATACCCAGACCCTGCTGTCAGGACTGCCCGCTATGGACACCCGCAGCCTCTATTCTTCCCATTCCATTTCCAGCTTCCCGTTGATGTCATAGCGTTTCCACCGTCCCGTGCGGTGACCGTTGCGGTAGGTTCCGGTTTCCCTTACCTTGTCGTTCTTCACGTAGCGCGACTCGAAGGGACCGGTCTGGCGTCCGTTGACGTAAGTGCTGGTTTCCCAATAGTCGAACCGGTTGTCGCGCACCAGTGACTTCGCCTTGCCGTTGAGCCGTCCAAACTCGTAGGTTGCCTCATAGACAAGTTCTCCGGTTGCCGGATCGTATTCCCTGTAAAGGCCGTCATACCGGTTGTTCTTTTTGTAATATTCCTTGAGCCGCGAACCGGTCTCTCTGTCAAAACGGACCTGAAGCCCTTCTTCATTCCCTTCACGATAGGTTGTGATGTGCAGGGTATCGCCGCTCTCCGCTATCTGCACCCAGGTTCCATCCTTCTGCCCGTTTTTGTAATGGCCGGTTGTGCGGGGCTGGCCGAACAGGTAAAGCTGTTCAAAGTCGCCGTCAAGCAGCCCCTGCTCGTTGTAGTAAGAGGTCTCTTTCAGCTCGAATGTGCCCTTGATGTAGGAATACTGCTTGCCGGTCTGCTTCCCGTCCTTATAGTTGTGTTCCCTTCGCAGCGTACCGTCAAACTCGTAGTACACGTCCTTTCCGTCTTGCTTTCCTTCTTTGTAGAAGCGTTCCATTTCCAGTTTCCCGTTTGTGTAGAACGTGCGGTGGGCACCGTCCAGTTTGCCGGATTTGTAGGATTTCTCTTCCGTCACCCTGCCTTCGTCGTCATATTTCCTGAAGGTTCCGTCCTTCCAACCCTCCTTGTAGGAGCCCTTGGCTTTCAGCTTGTTGTAGATGTATTCTTCGTAATCGCCATTGTAAAGACCGTCCTTGAAACGGGCAAGGATATAGGCGGAATGGTAGCCGTCGATAATGCGGTGCTCTCCGTCAAGAGGCTTGTCGCCCGAAATTTCCCGGTGGAGAATACGGCCGTCTCCCAGATTTATGGCTGTGATACGGTCTATCGGGTATTCTTTCTGTGCATGGAGCGGTAAAACGCACAGTGAGGCTGCCAACAGCAGAAAATAACAGTTCATTCGTTTCATACTTCAATTGTCTTTAGGGTTATTTCTATTCTTTGAATCTCATTCTTTCTTCAGTGTCCGTATTCCCGATCAGGATGCCGTCCGGTCGCAAATATACACAAAGAAACGGAAAAACCGACAGGTCGGTCTGTTTTTTGTTTTGTCATAGTTCCCTCCCGTATTTTTCCGCTTTTACGACAGGCAAGCCGATCACGTTCTGCATGGCAGTGCGACCGGCTTGCAAGAATCGGGCCTACATCTTTATCCCTTTCATCCGAGGCTCATCCTTGGGCTGAAATCCCGGCCATACGGCAGAGAACCGGTCTGCAATGTTTTCACCGGCAGGATGCTGCCCGTCAGCCGTACCGCGTACCTGCGTAACATCTCCCAATGTCGGTCGGGCCTGTTGCTGACCCTCCGTTTCCTTTTCGGCGGTTTCCGTTGCGGGAGGAGCCAGTTCCAGCTGTATCTTGCGGTCAAGGGCGGCAAGCTCGGATTTCAACTGTTTCAGTTCGTCCTCCTTCTTCCACACCTTGCTGGCTATCTCCTGCAACTGCGGAACCTCCTTTTCCAGCACCTCGTTCTTCGCCTTGTACTGGTCAATGGTGGAAGGTATCTTCTCCATCGCGTTCAGGAAATTGCGCGCGGCGGCTACCGGGTCAGCCATTGCCAGATGCCCGTTGTTGTAGGTGTACTTGTAGTTTCCCTCCACCACGAAGCGGTTGTCTGTAAACTCCAGTCCCTCTTTGAGCGTCCTTTCGCTGACCACCTTGACAGGGAAGCCGTACAGTTCCCCAATCGGTTTGTACAGTCCGCCCGTAGTGGCGTTCCTGGCTATCTCCTGCAAACGCTTCCCGATAACCTTCTCGTCGGTGGAGTCCACGCCGTCCACCCTGACCCCATTCAGTCGGTTGCCATCCTTGTCTGTCCGGGCAGCAGCAAGGAACCTGTTCCAGTCCTCTGTCATGGCTTCAATGGCCGCCGTGTTCCCGTTCAGTTCCCCGGTCTTGGTCTCCAGTTTGAGCTCCGACTCGCGCTTGCCCTTGTGGAACGACTTGCGCTCTCCCTCCAGCGAGGCAATTCTCTTTTCGAGCTTCGCCTTCTCCAGCAGGTCGGTGTTCCCTGACAGGATAGCCATGTACTCCGAGAAGTTCATGCCCGACTTCTCGTCCATCGCCCCCTCGTCTATGGTTCTTGCACCCATCGCACCGCTTTTGAGCTGCGAGATGAACGTCTGCTTGCAGTGCAGCAGGTTGAACTTGTACGAGTCCAGCGACTTCTCCACTGCGTAGATGATTACGTCCACCTTGTTGTCAGCGTACAGCTTCGCTATCTCGTTGCCCTTTCTAACCGCCCGACCATCGCGCTGGGCGAGGTCGGACGGTCGCCACGGCGTATCGAGGTGGTGGATTGCCACCGCCCTGCGCTGGGCGTTCACGCCCGTGCCGAGCATCGAGGTCGAGCCGAACAGCACGCGCACATATCCCTCGTTCATCGCCTCTATCACCGCTTTCCTTGACTTCTCGCTCTTGCACTCCTGAATGAAGCGGATTTCATGGGCGGGTATGCCGTAGTCCTCCACCAGTTTGCGCTTGATTTCGGTATATACGCTCCACCCGCCCGGCTGGTAGGTACCCAAGTCGGAGAACACGAACTGCGTGCCGAGCTGCTCGTCATACTTCCGGTAATATTCCGCAATCGTCCTCGCACAGTGGCTCGCTTTGTTGTCCGGGTGGTCTTCATATTCCGGGTCTATCATGCGCATGTCCAGCGCCATCTTCCGCGCGTAGTCCGTGGCGATGAGCATCTTCGCCTTTTCTTCCGTTTCCGACAGAGGCAGCCTGCCCAACAGTGTAGCGTCACCCGTCTTGGCAAATTCCATCAGCTGTTTGATGAAATACTCCTGGTCGGGGGTGGGCGGTATGTGGTGCAGCACCTCGTTCTTGTCCGGCCTGTCCACGCCCACGTCCTCCGCCGTGCGGTAGTCGGTGATTTCGTTGTAGAACGCCGCCAGCTCCGGCACCTTGATGAAGTAGCGGAAGCGTTCCTTCTGCACGATGTTGTTCGTCACGTTGAACTCGAAGTCCGTCGTCTTCTTGGCGAATATCGCCGCCCATGCGTCGAAGCATCGGATGTCCTGCCTTTCCAGCTCCTTCGGGCGGAGGTACTTGAACAGCAGGTACAGCTCCGTCAGCGAGTTGCTGATGGTCGTGCCCGACAGGAACGTCGCCCCCAAGTCCTTTCCCGTGCGCTCCTGAATGGTGCGGATGGCAAACAGCAGGTTCAGTGCCTTCTGGCTGCCCTCCGAGTTGCCCAGCCCCGCCACGCGGTCGTGCCGGGTGTTGAATGTCAGGTTCTTGAACTGGTGCGACTCGTCCACGAAGAGGTGGTCGATGCCCATCTGCCTGAAGTCCGCCACGTCGTCCGTCCTTGACTTTATCGCGTGCTCCACCTTCTCCAGCTTGGCCGTCAGGTTGAACTTGCGCTTCTCCAGTCCCCTCAGCATGGCGCGTGACACGTCCTTGCCCTGCGAGCGGAGCACCTCCAGATTTTCCTCCACCGTGTCCAGCTCCGCCTGCAATATCCGCTGTTGCAGTTCCGGCGACTGCGGAATCTTCCCGAACTGGTCGTGGCTCATGATGACGCAGTCCCAGTCGTTGTTCCGTATGTCGTTGAAGAATCGCACGCGGTTTGCCGCCTCGAAGTCCTTCTCCGATGCGTACAGCACGCGGGCATTCGGGTATGCCTTGCGGTAGGTCTCCGCTATCTCGCGCACGTTGGCTTTCAGCCCGATTATCATCGGCTTGTGTACCAGACCCAGACGCTTCATCTCGTGTGCTGACACGCACATTATCAGCGTCTTGCCGGTTCCCACCTCGTGGTCGGCTATTCCTCCGCCGTTCTGTTTCAGCATCCAGATGCAGTCCTTCTGGCTGGGGTACAGGTCGGTGATTCCCAGCCTTTTCAGGTCGAGTCCGGGAAAGGTCTGGTGCGAGCCGTCATATTTCGGACGCACGAAGCAGTTGAACTTGTTGTTGTACATGTCCGTCAGCCGTTTCTTGAACTCCGGCGACTGTTCTTCCAGCCATTCGGTGAAGCCACCCCGGATTTCGTCAATCTTCGCGTTCGCCAGCTGTATGCCCTCGCTGTCGCGTGCCTTGATGTCTTTCCCGTGCTCGTCCTCGCCCACCTTCTTCATCATGTCCGGGCAGGTGTTGTGCAGGGCGTGCTTCAGCAGATGCATCCCGTCATAGTGGCGGTAGTATCCCTTCACCAGAAACTCGTCGGTGATTTTCATCGTCCTGTGGCTGCACGCCACCGAATACTCGTCGAGGCTCTCCGAGTAGCTTATCCGCACGTCCGTTTCAAACAGGCGGCTCATGTAGGCGGCATACACGCCCGTGGGTATCCACCGTTCCCCGAAGTTGAAGTCCAGTTCCTCAAACGGAATCTGTTCCGGCATGGCTTCTTTCAGCGCCGCCAGAGCCTCCCGTGCCTGCGGCATCATCCCGTGCCCCTCGTATCCCTTTACCCATTCTTCCACCTCCTTCGCTTTTACCACCACGTTCCCGGCGATGAAGCGGTCGGCTATCTCGTAACCCTCTGCCAGCGGATTGTAGTACACCCTGCCTTTCAACGCTTCCAGCATGTCCGCCTGTGCCATGTCGCACAGGGATTCCATATACGGCAGGTTCACCCCGCCGTAGCGGTTGAGCGAGGCGGATAGGGCTTCCTCCGGCGACTCTGCCGTGACGGTCGTTTCCTGCGAAAAGGAAACGGGGCGGTCGAATATGTCCGCCTTCACCATCGTGCCGCCCTCGCTGCGCTCCAGTGCCAGCATGTTGCGCCCGGAGGCGTCCATCATCAGCAGTTTCACGTTCTGCCTGGCGTTCAGGCAGCCGTACCGCATCACGAACTCGTCATAGTAGGTGTTCAGGTGGCGGCGGAGCATGTCGTTTGCCTCCTGCCGTTCCGCCTCCTGTGCGTAAAGCCGCTCGTAGGTGTCACGCATCGAGATGTACAACTGAGCTTTCTCCTTCTGCATACCCTCCATGTCCAGCGGATGGAAGGTTGCCCCGTAGCGGGTCACGTCTTTCAGCACGCCCACCTGATAGCGCACGCCCTGCGTGTGTACCCATGCCAGCGAGCCGTCCTTCAGGTGCGGCTCCAGCGGTCGGCTGTACGGGCGGGGCATCATTTCCTCCTCCCGCTTGCGCTGCCTCTCTTCCGGTGTCATTGCCGCTTCCTCACGGCGCATGGCTTCTTCCACCTCCGCAATCCGTCGCTTCCTTTCCGCCTCGAATCCGTTTTCCACCGGATAGACCGCTGTAGCAGCAGTACCTTGCAATTCTTCCGTTTTTCCCGCATCGTTGTTTTCTCTTTTCGCCTCTGTTGTTCCGACCGCTTCTCTGGCGGCATTGGCTTCTATCTTCGCCTTTCCGAGCCGGCGCAGTTCCGCCCGACGCTCTGGCGTGAGGTCCATCATCATTTCATAGAATCCGTTGATGGGCGGGTTCGTTTCCCAGTCCAGACTGCGGTACACTTCATCTTCCGGGTCATAGGATTCTTCCGTTGCGGTGCCGGGTCCCGTCTTTTCCGTTGTCGGGAGAGCCGCCTCCGTTTCGGCAGCCGTCGGCGCATCCGTTCCGCCGCGTATGATTTCGTCCATTTCGCGTGCCTCTTCCGGGGTGATGCCGGCAACCGCTTCCGCATTTCCCTTGTCCGTTGTCCTTCCCGTATTCTCCACTGGCAGGGAGAACAGTGTCGGCTGCACGGGTTTCTTTCCTTTGTACTTTCCGCCTTTCTTCCTGTCCGGTTTCAGGCCCTGTTCAGCCATCCGTCTTTCCTCCTGCGTATAGCCGAACAGGTCATACAGGTCCATTACCGTTCCTCCCGTCTGTCTGCTTTGCGTTTCCTGCGACATGCCGGTCATGGCTTGCGCTTTCGGCTGCACACTGTTTTCTTCCCGTTTTGTCCCGTCCGCTACACCAGCAACAGAGGTGGAGTCTTCTCTTTTCACCTCCGCCCGTTCACCCTCAACCGGATGGATATTTTCTCTTTTCGCCTCCGCCCGTTCACTCGCAGCCGAAGCGGAGTTCTCTCTTTTCACCTCCGTCCGTTCACCCTCAACCGGATGGGTATTTTCTCTTTTCATCTCCTCCAGTTCTCTCGCAACCGAAGCGGAATTTTCTCTTTTCGCCTCAATACCCTCGGTCTGTACGGCAATGTTCTGCCGCACATCCTCTCTTTCATGCCCCATGCCGTTGTAGCGTTCCATGTCCAGCCGTGCCGACAGGTCTTCCGACAGCATCCTGTACAGGTCCATGGCAATACCCTCCACACCTCCGCTGTGCGTATATACCATCGCCGGTTTTCCGTACGGGTCGGTGCCCCTCTTCGCATCGGTATGTATGATGCGCTCCGTGTGGTAGGCGAAATAGGCGTTGTCCGTCAGTCCGCCGTTATGTTCCGTCTGTATGATGGTCAGAACCCGTTCTTCCTGTGTCAGTCCCTTCTTTTGCAGGTCTTTTTGCAGGATGATCAGGTCGCTGCCGGCTTCCGTGCCTGCATTGTCGGTAAACAGGTTGTTGGGCAGTCGTATTGCCGATACCAGATTCGCCTTGCTGAACATCTCGTTCCTGACGGAAACCCTCGAACTGTTCAACACCCCCTGCGAGGTGACGAACGCCACGATGCCGCCGTCACGCACCGCATCCAGACCTTTCAGAAAGAAATAGTCATGGATGGCTTTCTGTGCCGAACGTCTGCCGAAGGATGCGCTGCGGCTGAACTCCGCATCGAACACTCCGAAATCCCCGAAAGGGATATTGGAGATGGCAAGGTCAAAATGGTTCAGAAATGGCTTTTCTATTTTCTCGAAACCCTCCGTGCGTATCTTCTGCTGCGGGTACAGGCAGCCCAGCAGCTTGCCTGTCAGCAGGTCTTTCTCAAATGCCATCACCTCCGCCTGCGGATTGTTCGACAATACCGGGCTGATGAACGCGCCCATACCCGCCGACGGCTCCAGCACCAGCCTTGGGCGTACCTTGCGGTCGTGCAGCACGTCCGCTATGGTGTCCGCAATGGCCTGCGGCGTATAGAATGCCGTCAGCACCGATGCCTTCAGCGAGTCCACATACCGCCTGTACTCCGTTTCGTCCCGACTGTTCTCCCGTATCAGACGGTGCAGCTCCACCGTCGGGGCAAACAGTTCGAGGTCTGATTTCGCCCAGTGTACGGCATCCGTCAGTTCCCTGGCGGGATTCAGTATGCACTTCAGTCCCCCGAAGCCGCAGTACCTCTCCAGCAGCGCCCGTTCCCGTGCGGTGGGCGTGCGCTGTTCCTTCTCCAGTGTGAATGCCGTCCGTATCGCCTCGATGTTTTCCCTGAGCCTCTGCTTCTTGTTAAACGCCATAAGCCTCCAGATAAAGCATTATCGCACCCGTCAGCTCCGTATAGAGCAGGTCGTGTTCGGGCGACAGGGCGAATGTGTCGTCCGTTGTGGGATAGCCGGCAAACAGGTTTTTCAGATGCGGGAATATCTCCCGGCAGAACGCCTCGCGTTCCTGTTCCTGTACCTCTTCGGAAAACTCGTTTTCCACCACCTCAAGCAGCAGTGCGTAGGGGGAGAAGTGTAGCCCTTCGAGCAGGACGCGCATGGCCTCCTCCTGTGCGGCTTCCACCGTACTTCCCGCCGTCCTTTCCTTCTCGAATGTTTCCGAGGCGGCTTCCTCCCTTCCAGTAATGAATGGGGTGTCTGATACTTTGTCCGGATGATATTTTCTCAGATAGTCCAGCAGATACAGCCCGTAGTAGGACAGCTCCGCCGGAGCGGTTTTCTTGTTCTGTTTCATTTTATGATGGATTTAGTGGATAAATGATTATGGAAATGAAAAGGAAAAAGGCACCCGGTATCCCTCCGGGTGCCACCACTAATTGTCGTGCAAATGAGGGCAGAGTCGGACTTGTCAGAACTATGCCGAGTGCAGCCGACAATCAGTCACCACTAAATCCATGTAAATAAAAAGTACAACCAGGTTGAAACAGATTATGACATGAATCAGTGGCAAAATTACTCATTATTTTCATTATTTTCTTCTTCCTTTTGTTTTCGTACCTTTTCTTTCGCCTTTGCTCTCCGCAAACACCAGCTTCGTGTTGAACTCCGCATCAAAAGTCACCGCAGCGCTGAAGGGCTTGCCTTGCTTGCTCTTGAACCCGCCGAGCATCGCCGTCTTTCCTTCCGTCAGCAGACCGGTCATTTCCTCGTCGGTGAGTGTCTTGCCCGCTATCTGGCGGAACACGGGCAGCAGGCAGTCCGGGTTGTCGCAGCGCACAACCTTGCCGTAGAACTGCATCGTGCCCGTGCCGCATTTGGGGCAGGTACAGCCCGATGCCTTGTGCCCGAAAATACGGTCACACGCAAGCAGGTCCGTGGTAATCTTGCGGGTATAGCTTTCTATGTCCCTCATAAAAGCCTCATGCGGTGTCTTTCCCTGTTCTATCTTTGCCAGTTCCGCTTCCCAGCGTCCGGTCATCTCCACATTGGCGATGTCCATTTCCTTGACAATGGAATACAGGGCAAGCCCTTTCTCCGTCGGCACCAGCGATTTCTTCACACGCACCATGTATTCCCTTCTGAGCAGCGTTTCGATGATTGCGGCACGTGTGGCGGGTGTGCCGATACCGCAGTCCTTCAGGGCCTGGCGTGCCTCCTCATCCTCCACATCATCGCGTCCGGCGGTCTCCATCGCTGCCAGCAGCGAACTTTCCGTATGCAGCGGTTTCGGTCGGGTCATGCCCGAACTCATCGAGCATCCTGCCATCACCAGTGTGTCGCCTTCCGCCCAGTCCGGCAATGCCGTATTCCCGCTGTCCTCGCCGTACTCTCCGTACACGCCGCGCCAGCCTGCCTTGCGCACGATGCAGCCTTTCGCCTCAAATGTCAGGCCCTCGCATCTTTCACTTGTGTCCGGCACCACCTCCGCTACTACGGTAGCCGTATCCTTCACACATTCCTCCGAAAATGCCTCTACCATGCGTCCGGCAATCATGTCATAGATAATCTGCTCGTTCTTGTAGAGGGCGAGCGGTCGGTTCGGCGTCACCAGCAGGGCATGGTGGTCGGTTACTTTCGAGGCGTCCACACAACGGCGGTTCAACTTCCCCAGTTCCCCGATTTTATCCGAAAGTGTGGAGTGGCTTGCCAGCCGCTCAAGCAGCAGGGGCACTTCGGCAAACACATCTTCCGGAATATGGCGGCTTGATGTTCTCGGATAGGTGACGAGCTTCGCCTCATAGAGTTTCTGCACCAGTTCCAGCGTCTGCTCCGCCGTAAAGCCGTGCTTCGTGTTCGCTTCCTTTTGCAGTGTGGTCAGGTCGTACAGCAGCGGAGGGTTCTCCACCTTCTGCTTCTTTTCGACCTTGGTCACGGTGGCGCACATCTTTGCCTTTACCTTATTATATAGTATAGCTGCCTCGTTCTTGTCCTGCCATTTCTTCACGGAAGCGAATTTCACCACCGTACCCGCATTTGCCGATGGCACGGAGAAATGCAACTGGTGTACCGGCTCCGGCGTGAAGCGTCTGTTTTCCCGGTACCGCTTGCAGACCATCGCCAGTGTGGGTGTCTGTACGCGTCCCACGGAATACGTTCCCCGCCCGGCGGCGACGGTCAGCGCCTGCGTGCCGTTGATGCCCACCAGCCAGTCCGCCTCGCTGCGTGCCTTTGCCGCCAGATACAGGTCGTCATATTCATGCCCGTCCTTCAGTTCCTTCAATCCCTTGCGGATGGCAGTGTCCGTAAGCGAGCTTATCCACAGCCGGCGGAAGGGCAGCGTACAGCCCGTATAGGCATACAGGTATCTGAATATCAGTTCCCCTTCGCGTGCGCAGTCTGTTGCCACTATTATGCCGTCGCTCTCGTTCCACAGTTTCGTTATCACCTTTATCTGTTTCACCGCTGCCGCGTCCGCCTTGTAGCCCTTGTCCGTCTTTACCTGGCGGGGTATCAGCATGAACTCCTCCGGTATCACCGGCAGGCTGTCCCTGCTGAATCCCTTGAAGCCGTAGCCCTCAGGCAGGGCAGGCTGTACCAGATGTCCCAGTGCCCATGTCACATGATAGCCGTTTCCTGTATAAAATCCTTCTTCCTTTCTTGTTGCTCCGGCGATGCGTGCTATCTCACGCGCCACGCTCGGTTTTTCTGCCAATATGGTAATCATACATTTTCTGTTTTAATCATTGATACTTTTGTTCCTTGTGGAGTGGAACGGGGTACGCCGGTTATCCGTGGGATATGCGGTACATGGCGCATGAGGCCCCGTTTCAATCCGTTGTTTATTCTCTTGTAATGGATTTAGTGGTGGCACTCAGGATACCTTCATGCCTTTGCTCTTCTTCGGTTTTTCCTGCTGTTGTTTCTGGGCGTCGTCCTTCGGTGCGGTCTGTCCCTGCTGAAGCGGCTCCTTCACATGTCTGGTTGCCTCGTTCGTCTTGCCCTCGTTGTTCACCGCAAGCTGTGTGCGGCTCTCGTTCGACGGGGCAACGGTCTGTGCCAGGTCAGGGTTTTCCGAATAGGTCAGCGGTCTGCCTTTCTCGCGGTCGAACTTCAGGTATTTTGTGCAGGGCTGTCCCTTGTCATCCTTCGCGTTGGCAAGCACCACGACCTTGCCCGCCACATAGTCCGCCTTCTGTTGTTCCGTGAATTTGTCGTCCTTCCATTTGCCTATCGGACGTATGCTTCCGTCCTCGTTCGTCCACGAGCGGTTGCGCCGCTGTCCGTTCTCCAGATTCCCGTCTTCCTTCTGTTGCTGTCCGGTAGCATCCGGGGCTTCCGGGCTTTTCTGTTTTTTCTCCTGTCCGTTTCCGCGTCGCTGCGACTGTCCCTGCCACAGATGCTCCGGCACAAACTCTACGTCGCGCTTGTCAGCGTTCACCTGTAGCATGGCCTCGAACTTGCGCCCGCCCTTCAGTGTCACCTCCTTGGGCAGTGCCAGCCCCGCACGCAGGATTTCCTGTTCCGCCTTCGACAGTTCCGTCAGTCCGATCCGGTTCGGGATGCGTACCTTGTTCGTCGGTACGTCCACTATCTCATTCGTCAGTCGGTCGATGCTGACGTACGCCAGGCGCATCTCTCCGGTCTTCGTATCGGCAACGTTCACCAGTTTGCCCAGGTTGCCCGTCTGTTTCAGTGCCTGCTTGTCCTCGTCCGTGAATGTATAGCCGTTGTATGGCACGTCGAGTCTCGGCTCATGGCGTACGAAGTGGGGGGTAAGTTTCAGCTTTCCGTCTTCCGCTTTCTGCAACGAAAGTCGGGCCTGCAGCTCGTAGCGTTCTCCGCCCAGCACCGGTTCCACCGTCACCAGCCTTGTCTTCCCGTAGTTCATCAGGGCTTTCATATCCTTTTCAGACAGGTTTTCCCTTTTCACACCGAACTGTTCCAGTTCCTTCCAGTCCACATCGCTGTCCGCAATCAGGTTCGGTTTCTCCGGTTTTGCCTGCGCTTGTCCTTCCTGTGCGGGCTGCTGTCCCTGTGCCGTCTGCGTTTCCGCCGCCTGCGGCTGCTGTTCCTGATTTTTCTGTTTCATTTCTTCCATTTTCTCGTCCGTTTTCTGTTCCACATAGTTTTCTTCCGTATTTTCTCTTTTCGCCTCCTCCGCAACCTGCTGTTCCTCAGCCTCCGTCCCAGCATTTTCTCTTTTCACCTCCTCAGCAACCTGTTGTTCCTCAGTCTCCGTTTCGGCATTTTCCTTTTTCACCTCTTCCGCGACCAGCTGTTCCTCAGTCTCCGTTTCAGCATTTTCTCTTTTCACCTCCTCCGCAGCCTGCTGTTCCTCAGTCTCCGTTTCAGCATTTTCTTTTTTCGCCTCCTCCGTAGTCTGCTGTTCCTCAGCTTCCGTTTCAGCATTTTCCTTTTTCGCCTCCTCCGCAGCCTGCTGTCCCTCAGCCTCCGTTTCGGCATTTTCTTTTTTCGCCTCCTCCGTAGTCTGCTGTTCCTCAGCCTGCTGGTACGCCGATGTATCCACTTTGTGCGGTGCGAGCAGGTCAGCGTTCGCCACAGGGTCTTTCAGCAGGTCCTTGATAACCGGAAGCAGAGCTTCCACCGTGTCCGCTGCCACCCTATAGAAACCGAATCGTGTCGGTTCCTTACACTGGCGGTAGAAATTTCTCATGAAATTGTCTATCGCATCCCCGTGGCGGTCAAAGCGCAAAAACTCCTGCGAGTGTTCCGCCTTTGCCTGTGCCCTCTTGGGATAGCCCCTGGCATCCAGTCCGGCAACCACACTGATTTCACCCGTCTTCTCGTCGCGGACGACCAGTACATCCTCTTGCTTTTTCTTTTTCTGTTCCATTGATTGATTTTTTTATTGTTTGATGATAGTCCCGCCGGTATTCCCGTGCAGGTCTGTTTCTCTTTTCGTTCCGGTTTCCCGTTCACCTTTCAGTCCCGGTTCGCATCAGGCTCACCCTCAGTTTCCCGTTTACATCCGGTTCACCATCCACTTCCGGTTTCTCTTTTCGCCTACGTTTCACGTATGCTTGTCAGTCTTCGTTCGCATCAGGTTCGCCCTCAGCTTCCCGTTTACATCCGGTTCACCATCCACTTCCTGATTTCTCTTTTCGCCTCCGTTTTACGTGCGTTTGTCAGTCCCGGTATTCCTTCTGCCTCCTTTTTTCCCTTTCGCCGTTTTGCCCGGAGCTTTCTTTCCCGTTCCTTCCTTCACTTTCAGCACCTTTTTGCCGTCCAGCGTCACCTCTTCCATGTTCCGGCTGATAAACTCCAGCACGTCCGATTCCTTGTAGTAGGTCTTGCGGCTGATTTTCTGGTAGCGCAGTCCGTATTCGCTGCGGAACCGCTGTAGCGACCGTTTGCTCGTTCTCAGCATCTCGCACAGGTCCTGATTGTCATACAGCCGTTCTCCGTCCATGTACTTCACGCCCGCCGCTTCCTTGTTTATCAGCACCGATATGATGCTGTCCAGCCGGTCAATCCGTTCCATAAGACGCTTCATCCATTCCTCGAACACATCCTTACCAATCCCTTCCATCATCCGCCTCCTTTCTTGTCATCAGGTAGTTATGCTTGAACTCCTCCAGCGTCTTGGGATTGCAGTGTACGATTTTCCGTCTCACGCATTCCTCCAGATCCGTCAGTCTGTACCGGCACTTGCTTCTCACCATCATGTAGGGAATAGTCTTGTCCTTTCGCATCCGTTGCAGTGTCCTCGTGCTGATTTTCAGCAGGTCCGCCGCCTCCTCGCTCGTCAGCAGGATTTCCGCTTCCTCCTTCGGCACGTTGTCTTTCTTGAAAACATAGTCCGCTATGCGGTCTATCTTCTCCATCATCGTCTTCACGACCTCATTGTCCATCGTTATTATTTCCATATCCTTCCGTATTGGTTACGCTGCAAAGGTGCGCAACTCCACGCAGGCACAATCCATAGTATTTCCATAGTAGGGAATGATTTTCCTTATTTTTCTTCCGCAATCCCCATTTTCCCCGCATACGGGCACAAAAAAAGCGGCTCCATCCGGCACTGAAGCACGGATGAAGCCGATTTGTTAAATAAAAATAAACCAACAATGGTAAAACCTTAAAATAATTGAATATTCATGCTATTTTCGTACATTTGTTATATTTATTCATTATTTTCTACAGAAAAAGAAAAACGGTTATGATAAAAGCATTTATATCACATAGCAGTAAGCAAAAACCTTTTGCTTTAGAATTAGTCGATTGTTTAGGAAGAGATTATTGTAAAATAGATTGCTTTAATTTTGAACCTGCATATAAGACTATAAATGAAATATATAAAGCTATAGAAGATTCTACTATTTTTGTATTGTTAATCTCACGAGAATCATTAGAATCTGAATGGGTTCAAAAAGAAATAAAATATGCAAAAGATAAATTATCAAAAACAGAATATAGTAGATTTTGGCCTTACATCATTGACCAATCAATGACAATAGATGATTGTCCTGAATGGATGAAGAAAGATGAATGTTTCAATCTAAGACAATTCAAAAGTCCTTATATACTTGCTCGTGATATAGAACAAAAATTTAGAAAAATTGTTTGGTCTACAAATAGTAAGATTAGGTTGCTTGAAACAACAATGGTAGGCAGAAATGATGATATTGCTAAATTTGAGGATAAATTCCAATCTATTAAAGGGATGCAACTTCGAGCATTAATTATTTCCGGTCGTGACGGAGTTGGAAAAGAAACATTTGCAAAACAATGCATGTATAAGGTTGGGTATTCTCAAGAATTAATTCCATATCATGTAAATATGGATACAAAAGATAGTATTGAGAATTTCATTATTAATCTCAATATGCTCACGCGTACTTATAATGAAACTGAATTTATTAATGTATTATTAAAATCCCCACAAGAAAAATCTGAAATAGCAGTTTCTCTTTTGAACGAATTATATGAGACCGGTTCTGTTGTCTTTATAGAAGACAACATGGCATGCGTCTTGCCTAATCGTACTATCCCAGAATGGCTTAGTGACATTATCAGTAATAAAAAACTTAATCCACAATTAGGGCTATATATACAGTCTCATATTGTTCCCAATATTTACTTGGAAGCTACTTATCCCGAGATCGCTCATATATCATTAATGCCTCTAAATAGGAAAGATAGATATAAACTCTTTTATTCATATATTCGTACATATGAAATAGATAATATAACAGAGGAAGATGTAAGTTTTTTTGTTGATAGATTATTACAATCTCCTGTACAAATACAACAAGCTGTAGAAGCTATAAAAACAAAATCAATAGCTTTAGCAAAAAAAGATATTGATACTTTAATCATTATGGGTGATAAGAAAATACACCCATTATTAGATCGGTATAAAGAAGATGAGCAAAGACATTTATTAGTAATAATGTCTCAGTTTGATTTTATTAGTTATGATATATTAGAAGACATTTTTGAAGAACGAATTAAAGAAGTTCTTGAAACTATTTTTGATATGATGGTTTTTGGGATTGTATCAACATTTGGACCTTCTGATAGATTTTTCAGATTAGATCACTATTTAAGTGATTATATAAAACGTAATCATTTTTCTTTACCTAAAGATTTAGAACTTCACATCAATGATATTTTAGAAAAAAACATAGATGAAAGTACAGATATAACCAAGGACACTTCATTATATTTATATGAAATTAAACGAAAAATTATGGCTGGACATGGTAACACAAACAGTTATCTAATTCCTTCTATAATAATAAAATCTATTATGGATATATATTACAAACGAGATTATAATCATGTGATTGAAATTTGTGATAAAGTATTAAATGATAATCATAATTTTTATTCTGAAACAACTCGTGAGTTAAAATATTGGTTATGTTTGGCTTTATGTAGAACCCAAAACGAACAGCGCTTCTATGATGAAGTAAAATCAATAGAAGGAGCAGATTATTGGTTTCTTAGGGGCTTTTATCAAAGAATTGCAACAGATTATACAATGGCAGAAAAGTCTTTTAGAAAATCTTTAAATCTTGCCCCATCAATGCAACGTGCTAAAAGGGAATTAGTAACTGTTCTTCTTGCATTGCATCACTATCCAGAAGCTTTATCTCTTGCTAAAGAGAATTTTGAACGTGACTCTGATAATACATATCATATACATGCTTATTTTCGTTGTCTTGTTAAGAAAGTTAATTGTGATAGAGAAGACATAGATACATTGAAAAACTTATTAAATAACATGCAGAATAGCTATTCAGACAAGAAAGATGAATTATATACTGCCATGAATATTGAATACCAAGCTTACATTAAAAGAAAAGAACCTAATGTTATATTGGAATTAATTAAAGATGCAAAAAAACAATTCCCAACCTCAATAAATATTGAAAGAGCTGCTCATGAATATATGTTAAAGCAGAAGATTGTTAGTAAAGATATGGTATTTCCTGAAGATTGATATTTGAAGAGGAGGATGTACTCGACACATCCTCCTTATTTAATTTATTACAGTATTCTCTATATTAAAATTATCATACCGTCTTCCCCAGAAACACCCCGATAACCGACAATGCCCCCAGTTGTTTCATCTTTCGTTGCAGTTGCCTGAAGCTCTCCCCGGTCGTGAGTACATCATCCAGCAGGACAACATTCTTTCCTCTGATATACCGCCGTGTGAATTGCAGGTTCCGCAGTATGTCCTTATCCTTTCCTTTTCCTTTCAGCTGCTCGCGGTCTTCCTCTATCCAGATGGCTTTGAAACCGTCCGTAATGCCCAGCCATTCCGACAGGTAGTAGCATACCACCGGAAAGCGTTTCCGCTGTCTTTCCCTTGTCGATGCGGGTATAGGTATCAGTACCGTGTCTTCCTTCGTTCCGTTGAATCCCGCATGTTTCAGACACAGTGCCAGTATCCGTGCGACCAGCTCGCCGCAGTGTCCTCCTTCCTTAAAACGGAATATCAGGTTGCTTACCCGTTTTTGGTGTGTATCCGTCTTTTCAATCTTCGTTGGGTAATAGTCATGCAGGTAGTGACACCTGCACCCGTCTATAAGAACTTCTCCCTTGAACATCGTTTCGTACGGGTAGAAGTCCATTTTCTTCTCCCTTTCAAACGTAAAGTTCAGCACATCCCTCATCATGGCATTCCATTCCTTCGACCTGCCCAGCGAGTACCATCCCGCATGTTTCCCGGCTTCCATCAGGCACATGCCGATTTCCATCGCCTCGCTGAACCGCTGGTGCGAGACGATGTACCACCCGTGTTTCCGGCACAGGCCGGCAAACTCCTTTATGTCCGCAGTCAGGAAGTACATCATGCCTTCCTCTCTGATGACTACCGTCAGTTCCGACTTCGGTTTCTCCCTGCAGAACAGGCTCTCGCTGTAATTCACTCCGTGCCATACCGACTCTGTGCATTCCTCATCGCAGAACTGCACTTCCACCTCTTCAAGCAGGTCAAATTCTTCCACCATACCGTTTCTGTCTTTAATTACAGGTTTAAGAAGGATTTAAGTTACACATTATTATCGGTTTACGGATAATCGCGTTTACGGTTTTATATTATTTAACTTATATAAAACACGTGTCGGGACAGCCTCCCGAACAGGGGAGACTATCCCGACACGTATATCCGCCATATCCTGTGGCTTTCAGTTCCAGCTGTTTCTCTTTTCGCCGCTCATGCAGAGAATTACCGTACTTTTCTTCTTTTCAAATGATTCTGCCAGCCGTCTTGCAGCCCATTTCCTGAATGCCTCGCATTTCAGTCCCTTCATGCGGAATCCCAGTGCAATGATGGTTGCCAGACTGTAGAGGTCCACACTGCAATCTTTTCCGTTATAGGTGAAATGTTCCACCCGCACGTCCCGGTATTCATCAAAGTCACCGGTTTTTGCAAGGGATTTCAGTCCGGCATTTACCGACTGTACAAACACGCCATACGCCCGTGCGATGTCGCATTTCGGCAACCACACCTCACCCTTGTCGTCCGTTTCTATCCTTACGCTCACCTTATCAGGTGCATTGCGGTTATATTCCACTTCAAAATTGCCAAATCTCACCATAATAGTTGCTTTTATACATTATATATGGAATCTCAGCATGGAGGTCATAACATGGCATCCAGTTTTCCCGCAAGGACCTCCATATCCTTTCTTATCTTCTCATTAGTTATGCGGGCATAGATTTGTGTCGTTTCAATGTTCGTATGCCCCAGCATTTTCGACACCGTTTCAATCGGCACGCCTTTAGCCAGAGTTGTGGTCGTAGCAAACGTGTGACGTGCCAGGTGGAAGGTAATATTTTTATTTATACCGCACAAATCCGCAATCTCTTTTAAGTAAGAATTAAGTTTTTGATTGCTCAGTACAGGCAGCAACTGACCTTTGGGGAGCTGACCTTCATATTTCTGGAGTATCGCCTGCGGTATCTTCAGCAGCGGTACGTTTACCGGAGTATCTGTCTTATGACGGTGCGTCATGATCCACGGCTTCCCGTCAAACGAGATTCTGATGTCGCTTGCCTTCAGTTCCTTCACGTCCACATATGACAATCCCGTGTAACAGGAGAACAGGAACACGTCCCGTACCTGTTCCAGTCTTTTAGTCGGAAACTTCTTCTTCATTATCTTTTGCAGTTCCGCATCCGTCAGATAACCTCTGTCCACACGTTTCAGTCTGATTTTATAATTTGAAAACGGGTCAGTATAAATCCAACCGTTGTTTTTGGCGATGATTACAATCATCTTGAACGTCTGCATGAATTTTGCCGTAGTATTCTCATTGCATTTGCTTTCCGTTCTCAGATAGTTCTCGAAGTCCGTAATGAACATATGGCCGATTTCCTTCAGTGATATATCTGAAATATTGTATTTCACTTTCATAAATTCCTCCAGCCTCCGGTAGCAGCGGTCATACTTCGCGAGGGTGGCAGGAGTCTTGCTGATGCCGACCAGTTTTCTTGCATCCTCATTGTGTTTTTTGAAAAGTTCCAGCAGTGTTCTTTGTTTCGCCGTTATTCCCAAAAACGCATTGCGTATTTTTTCTACCGTTACGAATGACTCATGCACTTCAATATCCCGGTAGTGGTTTTTCAGCGAAGCACGGATGTCCTCCAATGTTTCATTCAACTGGCGGGCTTTCTGTGTATTTCCTTTCGCCTTGCCCAATGTGGTATCCCATTTATCAGGTTCTATATCCAGCTTTGAGCTGAATTGAGAAATTTCACCGTTAAGCGACAGACGAATCATAATACCCGCTTTTCCTTCCTTGTTCAGATAGTTCTTTCTTAGATAGAACAGAATCTTAAATGTACTCTTACTCATATCCTTTTTTAATTTAGCTCCGTTACAGTGGGTGTAATGACTTCCCTCTGCAAAGGAATAATTAATAATTGGGTTACAAGCAGACATTTGAACGTCAATGAGCGACAAATCAAGGACTTACATCGAAAATCGTTACAGAAGATTTTCC
>ERZ773142.844-NODE-844-length-21499-cov-13.3651_pt1 | contig 21499 bp, 32 predicted proteins | sample MGYA00580853_ERZ773142 | MGnify/ENA primary metagenome ERZ773142 (study PRJEB29015, sample SAMEA2737862) | human gut metagenome | biome: human gut; feature: human-associated habitat; material: faeces | place: China | collected 2012 ... | reverse complement strand
ACCGCTGACCTACGCAGTGCAAGTGCGTCGCTCTCCCAAACTGAGCTATATCCCCAAGCACAAGAGTAATAATATCATAAAATAATAAAACTGTCAATAAAAAAATATTTAATTACTGAAAAATTTTTTAAAATATAAAAAAGACTTTTATTTTCAATATTTTTTATAGTTATAAATCTTTTTTCATTATATAATTTTTAAGAAAAATTTTTTCTCTTTCTACAAATTGTTCACAAATAACTTTATATCCTCTTTTTTCAAAAAATGGTTTTGCAGTTATTGAGGCATGAACTGTAACTTTTAAAACGGGAAAAATATTTTCAAGTTTATCACAAAGCTGTGAGGCAATATTTTTTCTTTGAAAATCTTTGTGGACATAGAGCATATCAAGATATCCCTCTTTATTTATATTTCCGAAGCCAATAATTGTATTTTTTTCTTCAGCAACAAGAGTATAATTTTCTGAAAGGTATTTTTCCCAAAGAGAAAGGTCTCTACTTTCTTTTGCCCAAACTTTAAGCTGTTTTTCTGTGTAATCTTCAGAATTTATAAAATAGATTGTATCGTAAAATAATTTAAAAAGTTTTTCACTATCTGATTTTTTATATTTTCTTATAATCATAAAATCTCCATAAACAAAAAAACCACTCATATGAGTGGTATTGTTTTTAAATGGTGCCTAGAAATAGATTCGAACTATCGACCGTACGGGTATGAACCGTATGCTCTAGCCAACTGAGCTATCTAGGCATGGTGGAGATAAGCGGGATCGAACCGCTGACCTACGCAGTGCAAGTGCGTCGCTCTCCCAAACTGAGCTATATCCCCTTGGACAAGAATAATAATATCATAAACTACCTTACTTTGTCAAATAATTTTTTTTAAAATTATCATTATTTGGGCTTTTTAGATGTTAGTAAATTTAAAAAGTCTTTATTTCCAAGATAAAACAAAAATATATTATTAAAATTTTTCTTTTAAAATATATTCAGAAATTTCTTTTATAGCATCAGCAGCATATAAAATTTCTTCTTCTGTGTTAAAATATCCAAAAGAAAATCTAACACAACCATAGCCATAAGTTCCAAGATATTTGTGAGCAAGTGGAGCACAATGAAAACCACTTCTTGTGCATATGTTAAATTCTTCATCTAATATTGCTGCAAAATCTGAGCTTGTTATTCCTTCTATATTAATACTTACAACAGGCCCTCTAAATTTATCTTTATCACCATATATTATAATATTTTCTAAGTTTGAAATTTTATCTATAAAAAGTTTTGCAAGATTATATTCATGTTCTCTTATTTTATTAAGTCCAACAGAATTTATAAAATCTATTCCAGCATTTAAAGATAATATTCCAGGAGTATTTAAAGTTCCACATTCTAAAAGCTCAGGCATAGTCTTAGGTTGTCTTGGAAGTTTTGAAAAACTTCCTGTTCCTCCCTCTAAAAGAGGATTTAGAACTAACCCCTCTTCTACATAAATTCCTCCTGTTCCCTGAATACCAAATAAAGATTTATGACCAGTAAAACATAAAATATTTATATTCTGCTTTTCTACATTTATATCTGCAAAGCCTGCACTTTGAGAAGTATCAACTATAAAAAGCAGATTATTTTCTTTGCAAAAATTTCCTATTGCTTCAATATCATATATATACCCTATAACATTAGAAATATGGTTTATTACAATAGCTTCTGTATCTTTTCTAAGAAGAGAAGATAAATTTTTTATTAATTCTTCTGTAGTATCTGCAGGTTCAAGAAAAGAAAGAGTTACATTTTTTTCATCTTCAAGATAATGAAGAGGTCTTAGAACAGAATTATGCTCAAGAACAGAAGTAATTATATGGCAGTCATGGAGTCCTGCTCCTTTTATAGCAAAATTTAAGCTTTCACTTGCATTTGATGTAAAAGCAATCTGAAGTGGATTTTTTATATTGAAAAATTCTGCTATTTTTACTCTTGTATTATAAATTTCCCTGTCTATTTTTACAGCTTTTTTATATCCGCTTCTTCCAGGATTCCCATTAAGTTCAATGATTGCCTCCTGTACTTTTTCAATAATGCATTGAGGCTTAGGATTTGAAGTTGCAGAGTTGTCAAAATAATATTCTCTCATAATTAAACTACCTCTTTATAAAAAATATTCTTATAATATTGTATCATATTTTAAAAAAATAAATATAGTTATAAATAAATTTCTTTTTCTTCTAAAAAAATAAATTATACATATAAACAGCGGAGTATACATAAAAAAATCTGAAAGTATGGATTTTGGATATTAAAAAAAATATATATGCAAAATAAGTAAAAAAATAACAGGTGTATTTCACAGAAAGATTGATAATAAAGTAAAATATGATTGAAATAATTTAATAAATATGATATAACTTAGAGGTTGCATTGACAATTTAATATGATTTTGGAGGAATTTAGAAATGACAAAAAAAGAACTAGCAAGCCAATTACAAGCTAAAGGAATATTTGATACTAAAGCAGATGCAGAAAGAAAAATTGATGCTATATTAGATGCTATGGAAGAAGCATTAATTTCTGGAGACAGCATTAACTTCATAGGATGGGGAAAATTAGAAGTTGTTAACAGAGCACCAAGAATCGGAAGAAACCCTAAAACTGGAGAAGAAGTAGAAATAGAAGCTAGAAAAAGCGTTAAATTCAAAGCTGGTAAAGGTTTATTAGAAAAATTAAACTAATATAAATCAGGAGAGATTCATGTCTCTCTTTTTTTATGCAAAAAATTATATTTTTTATCTTTAAAATTTATAAAATTATTAAATGATAAAAATTTTTAAAAAAATTTGCTTTTCCCTATTGATTATTTTTACTTTATGGGCTATATACAATATTAGATAGATGAATTTCTACTCAAAATATTAATACGGAGGGAAGCACTATGAAAAACTATACTACGGATAAAATCAGAAATGTCAGCTTTTTAGGTCACAGAGGTTCAGGTAAAACATCTTTAGTTGAGGCATTGCTTTTTGCAGCAAATGTAACAAGTAAGATGGGAAGTATAGAAAAAGGAAACACAATATCAGATTATGATGATGAAGAAATAAATAGAGGCTTTTCAATCAACACTTCTGTTGTCTCATTAGACTATCAGGAAAAAATATTTAATATTCTTGACACTCCAGGATATTTTGACTTCTCAGGAGAAGTTATTTCAGCTCTTGCTGTTACAGGAGGAGCAGTAATTGTTCTAGATGCAAGTTCAGGAATAGAAGTAGGAACAGAAAAAGCATGGAGAATGCTTGAAGAAAGAAAATTACCAAGAATTATATTTATAAATAAAATGGATAAAGGAGCTATAAATTATAAAAAAATTCTTCTTGATTTAAAAGATAAATTTGGTAAGAAAGTAGCACCTTTCTGTATTCCTTTAGGTGAAGGAGAAAATTTTGAAGGTTTCATAAATGTTATTGAGAAAAAATGCAGAGTATTCAATGGAGAATGTTGTGTTGATAAAGAACTTGTGCCTCATGAAGATTTTGAAGATGTAAGAAACCTTCTTCTTGAAGCTGTTGCTGAAACAAGTGAAGAAGCTATGGAAAAATTCTTCAATGGTGAAGATTTTACTGAAGAAGAAATTAAAGCAGGACTTCGTAAAGGTGTTTTAAATGGAGATGTTGTTCCTGTACTTGTAGGATCAGCTGCAAACCTTATAGGTGTTCACACTCTTTTTGATATGATGTTTAACTATATGCCTACTCCTGAAGAGTCAAGAGGAGGAATAGTTTATGGTAAAAATCCTGATACTCAGGAAAAAGTTGAGAGAAGAGTAAGCACTGATGAACCTTTCTCTGCTTTTGTATTTAAAACAATAGTTGACCCATTTATTGGAAAGATATCTTTATTCAGAGTTGTTTCAGGAAGCTTAACTAAAGATATGGAAGTTTTAAATGCTACTCAAGGAAGAAAAGAAAGAATAGCAAATTTATACTTTGTAAGAGGTATTAAACAAAGAGATACTGACAGAGTAGTTGCTGGAGATATTGCTGCAACAACTAAACTTCAGGATTTAAAAACTGGTGACACAATCTGTGATAAAAATAATCCAATAGTATTTAAAAAAGTGCCATTCCCAAAACCTTGTTTATATATGAATATTATACCTGTTAAAAAATCTGATGATGATAAGATAAGTACAGCTATACAAAAACTTATTGAAGAAGATCCAAGTCTTACTGTAATAAGAAACGCTGAAACAAAAGAGCTTCTTATTGGAGGACAAGGAAAGACACATCTTGAAATAGTTGTTTCAAAATTATATAATAAATTCCAAGTACAAGCTACATTAAGCACACCAAAAATAGCTTACAGAGAAACTATAAGAAAAGAGGTTTCAGTTCAAGGAAAACATAAAAAACAATCTGGAGGAGCAGGACAGTATGGAGATGTATTTATTAAATTTGAACCTCTATACGATGCTGAATATGAATTTGTAGATAATATTAAAGGAGGAGTTGTTCCAAAACAATATCTTCCAGCTGTAGAGAAAGGACTTCATGAAGCTGCTAAAAAAGGTTTCCTTGCAGGATATCCTGTTATAAACTTTAAAGCAACTTTATACGATGGTTCTTATCACCCTGTTGACTCTAATGAGTTATCATTCAAACAAGCTGCTATTTTAGCTTTTAGAAAAGCTGTAGAACAAGCTTCTTCAGTTATACTTGAACCTATTGTAAAAATGGAAATAGTTGTTCCTGAAGAATATACTGGAGATATTATGGGAGATATGAATAAGAGAAGAGGAAAAATCTTAGGAATGGATCCTATGGACTACAGTGAACAAAAAATTACTGTTGAAGTTCCTCATAAAGAAGTTCTTGGATATGCTACAGATCTTAAATCTATGACTCAAGGAAGAGGAAAATTTGAATTTGAATTTATAAGATATGACTATGCCCCTGATGAAGTGGCAGCTAAAATAATTGCTGAAGCAAAAGCAGCAGAGTAGTAATTAATATATTATTAAAAGCCCTGTTTTTTCACAGGGCTTTTATATTTGACAAAGAAAGTTATATAATTTAAAATGTAGTTGCTAATTATCTAATTAAAAGGAGAAGAGAGAAATATGAATTTTTTAAATATGGATATAAATATTGCTTACAGTATGATTAATATGAAGCTTAGAGATTTTTATTCATCTCTTGATGATTTGTGTAATGATATGGATATAAGTAAAGGAGAGCTTATTGAACATTTTGAAAAAAATGGCTATATCTATAATGAAGGTACAAATCAATTTATTCAAAAATAAAAAAATAAAATCGGTAAATTTAGTTTTCTAACTGAGTTTACCGATTTTTTATAGACTTATAGCATTTTATTTTTAGATAATAAATAAGTTATGATTATACTTAAAAGTATAGATATAAGTATTACAGCAGCAAATCCAAATGGATTTTCAGCAAAAGGTACTGCCACATTCATTCCCCATATTCCTGAAATAATAGTAGGAATAGCTAGGACTACTGTTATTGAAGTAAGTCTTTTCATAACATTATTTAGGTTATTTGACATTACAGTAGAGAAAGCATCTCTTGTTCCACTTAAAATACTTGAATATATACTTGCCATTTCAATAGCCTGTTTTGTATCTATAATCACATCATCAAGAAGATCTAAGTCATCAGGATATTTTTTTACAAGCTGCATTCTCATTATTTTATCAAGAACGGCCTCATTTGATTTAAGAGAAGTTGTAAAATAAACCAAACTTTTCTCAAGTTCAAGAAGTAACATAAGTTCTTCATTTTCCATATATTTTTTTAAACGATTTTCTACAACATCACTTACACGCCCTATTTGTCTAAGGTAATATAGATAGTATGATGTATTTCTAAAAAGAAGCTGAAGAATAAATCTTGTCTTTTTATATGTGAAAAATCCTTTTATTCTTCCTTTTACAAATTCATCAATAAGAGGAAATTTTTCTGTTGTAACAGTAATTATATTATCTTTTAAAACTATAATACCAAGGGGTATTGTAGTGAATGAACATTTATCTTTTTCACTATGGATAGGAACATCTATAATTATAAGGAGGATATCTCCATCTATTTCCAAACGAGATTTTTCTTCTTCGTCCAAAGCAGCTTTTAAGTGTTCCACAGGAATATCAAATGCTTCCTGTATAGCTGCAATATCTTCATCAGCAGGGTCAGTAAGATTAATCCATGTATTTTTCTCTCTGAATATTGACACATCTTTTACTATTTCTTCATTATCTTTGAAATAGATACTTTCCAATTTATCCATAGGATTAGTTTTAAAAACTTGAATCATTTAGCCACCTTCCATTTTAGAACTCTCTATCATGGAAAGTTGATAAAGAGCCTATATATTTAATTTTTTAGTTTCTTTCAGTAATATATTCCACGGGGAATATGTGTCCATCTAAAAACCACCTCATTTAAAAAATTCATACTGCCTTATTATTTTACATGAAATTCTAAGAAAAGTAAATAAAAAAAGCAGAGAGATTTCTCCCTCTGCTTTATTTTTATAGTGAGCTAAGACCTTAAGGCTAATGGCATAAGAATGTAACGATAATTATCGTTTCCGTACTCAGAGATTTCAAACATAGAAGAAGCATTTGTTCCTCTCATAATTATATTATTTGAAATATTATTTAAGAATTCAAGAAGGAATTTTGTGTTAAGAGAACCTTTAAAATCTTCCCCATCTTTAAGCATATTAACCTTTTGAGTAATTTTTCCTTTTCCTGAATAAGATTTTATTACAAGAGTTTTATTTTTAAAATCAAATACAGCACCATATTTTGTTTCAAAACTTGTTTTAGCAACAGTAATAACTTTTTTTAATGCACTTTTAAATTCATTTGTATTAAATTCCATTGTTTTATCAAAGCTATTATAGCTTAAAATTCCTTTGAAATCAGGATAAGGAAGTTCAGTAGTTCTTGTAGCAAAATATGAACCTTCCCATAAAAGAATCAACATATTATCACTGAATCCTATTGTAATTTCTGAATCAGCATCTTTAAGAAGTTTTATAACAGCATTTACACTTTCTAAAGGAACAGAAAACTCTTTTTCAAGAGAGCAACTTATATCTTCCTTAAGATAAGTAAGTCTGTATGAATCTGTTGATACAAATTCTGTATATCCACTTCTGAAAAGAATTCTTATACAGTTAAGAGCCAAATTTTCTGGAAGTGGGTGAGCAGAAAATTTACATTTTTCAAGACTTCCCACAAGAAGATCTTTATTTGTTTTTGTAATTTCTAGTGGAAGCATTTCTTTAACTGTTGGATATCCCTCTTCGTTAAGAACGATAAATTCTGCCTGATGAACTTTTAGGCTGTTTTCAGAAAGTGATACTTCTATATCTTCAATCTCAAGAAGTTTAACATATTCAAGTATAAGTTGAGGTTTTACTATTACAGTTCCTTCTTGTTTTATTTCTCCTTCAACTGTTTTTATAAGACTTGATTCAAGATTTGTTCCTATAAATACAATCTTTCTGTCTTTTACCTCTATTTTTAATCCTGCAAGAACAGGTTTTATAGGATTATCTTTAAGTATAAGAGTAAAGTCAGAAAGAGTTTCTGCTAAAATATCTCTTTTTATATAAAATTTCATATTTCCTCCGATATATCACATATGATTAACTATAAAATTATACATTATTCTCTTATTTAACACAAGAAAAATCAGTTATGCATTTTAATTTCTTCCCAGTATTTGTTCTGAAGTTCAAGTGTCGGAGTTGTATCTTTTAAAAGTTCAGCTTTATCTAAATCTTCAAGAGTGAATAAAGGTTCTTCTTCCATATACTCTACAGCAGGAACATTTATAGAAGGAAGCATTAGATAATCTGCAACAAGAGCATAAATTTCAGGTTTGTGGATAAATTCTATAAATTTATGTGCATTCTCTTTATTTTTAGAAGATTCAAGAATAACAAAGGAATCTATTGAAGCTGATCCTCCTTTTTGAGGAACAACGAAATCAGTATGTTCTATCTGTTCATCAGAAAGTTCCATATATATATTTTCAGCATATCCTTGAACTACCCAGAAATCTTCACTGGCAAAATTTTTTCCAAAAGATTCAGAATCAAATTTTGCAATATTATTTTTCCAGCCTATAATTCTTTCAGCTGCTTTTTTCATTGCCTCTTCACTGTCAGTATCCTGTGGATAACCTTCCATTCCAAGTCCTGCTATTAGAACTTCCTTCATATCATCAAGAAGTGTCATTCTTCCTTTAAGATCCTCTCTGTCATAGATACTGTAATCTCTTGGATAGTCAGGTACTTTTTCTGTATTTACAGCTATTATTGTAGCACTCATAGTGTATGGAACAGCATAGTTATTTCCTTTATCAAATCCTTCAAGCTTTTTAAGAACTCTTTTATCTATATTTTCATATGTTGAAATTTTATTTTTATCTATTTTTGCAAGCATATTTTCATTCATCATTATTTCTGCATAATCTGGAGAAGGAACTACTATATCATATCCTACTGCCCCAGCTTTTAATTTTGTAAACATTTCCTCATTTGTGGAATAAATATCTTCTATAACTTTTATTCCTGTTTCTTTTTCAAATTTTTCAAAAACTTCAGGGGGAATATATTCTGCCCATGAGTAAATATACACTGCATTACTATAATCTAATTTAGGTGCAGTTTCTCCTTCTTTTTCACTTCCACATCCAATAAATGCAAAAGCAAGAACAGAAGTTATAAAACATTTTTTAAACATATTTTTCATCTTAAATTTTTTCATCTTATTTTATAAATCCTCCAAAAATTAATCACTCAATAAAATGATATTCTATTTGGCAATTTAAGTCAAGATAAATAATCATATGGATAAAATATAGTAATTATAGTATAATAACTAAAGACACTTAATATACTGGAGGATAAAAAAGTATGATTTATATAGATAGTAAAGAAAATAATACTTTTAAAAAGATAAAAAAATATAGAACTAAAAAATATAGAGATAAAGAAAAAAGATTTATAGCAGAGGGAATAAAATTTTTAGATTTTGATACTGTTCCTGAATACATTTTAATAGATGAAGGATTTTTATGTGATGAGATAACATCTGAAAAAATTAAAAAATTTTCTGAAAGTATAATTATTACTCTTTCACAAACTCTTTTTTCACAGCTTAGCTCTCAAGAAAATTCTCAAGGTATAATTTTAGTATATAAATATGAAGAAAATTATATAAATATGATAGAAGATAATATAATTGTTCTTGACAGAGTTGGAGATCCTGGAAATTTAGGTACAATAATAAGAACAGCAGATGCAGCAGGATACAGAGATATAGTTCTTACTAAAGGAAGTGTTGATTGCTACAATGAAAAAACAGTAAGAAGTACAATGGGATCAATATTTAATGTAAGATTATACTATATAGAAGAAGAAGTATTTCTAAATTTTCTTAAAGAAAAAGAATACAAAATTATTTCAACAGTTTTAAGTGATGACTGTATTCCATATACAGAAATGAAACTTGGAGAAAAAAATGCAGTTGTTTTTGGAAATGAAGGAAGTGGAATAGGAGAAAATATAGTAAATAACTCTGATGAAAAAGTAATAATTCCTATTTATGGAACAGCAGAATCTTTAAATGTTGCAATGGCCTGTGGAATTATAATGTATAAATGCAGAGAACTTGAAACTTTAAAATAGAAAATAAAAAAGGTATCCAATTAAATGATACCTTTTTCTTTTATTTATAAGATTATTCTTCAGTAAATTCTTCTTTACCTACACCACATAATGGGCATACCCAATCAGCTGGTAAATCTTCAAAAGCTGTTCCTGGAGCGATTCCGTTATCAGGATCTCCTACAGCTGGATCATATTCATAACCACAAGGTCCACATATCCATTTTTTCATATTAAAAAGCACCTCCGTCTAAAATTTAAAATTTTTTTCTTTGCTTCTATAATATATAAGACGATAAATTTAACACAAAAGTTTAAATTTGATTGTCTACTATATTTGTCTTTTTTAGTATAACATATTTTACAATTATTTGCAAATATCTATCCATTCTCCTTGTGTAATTTTTTCAAGAAGTTCCACTGAAATTTTTACAGCAGAATGTGGAGTTCCTCCAGCAGGATAAACAATCTCAAATTCTTTAAGAGTTTTATCAAGATAAACTTTAAGAGGTTTTTTAAGTCCAAAAGGACATAAACCTCCTGGTTCATGGCTTGTTACTTCAGTAATATCTTTTATCATGACAGCTTTTTCATGGAAAAAACCTTTAAATTTTTGATTGTCAATTTTTGCAGTTCCTTTTGTAAGAATTAATATACAATCACCATTTTTAAGTTGAAATCCCATAGTTTTTGCAATTTCATCTTCTTCTATTCCAAATGCTTTAGCTGCATTTGCAACAGTATCTGTAATTTTTTTTGTTTCTGTCACTTCTAATGGCAGATTATTTTCTTTAAAATAATTTTTAACACTTTCAAGGCTCATCTTTCTACCATCTCCCCAGTATTTTTTAAAATAAAATATTAAAAAAATTATAGCAGAAAATTGTTGAAAAATAAAGCTTTTATAATTATTTTATACATTGCCTATTGCATTTCATAAAATCTGGGGTATAATTAAAGTAACAATATAGTACTAGGAGATAGATAAAATGACACTGGAAGAACTAATGGGATTTAACGGTCAGCCTGTTACAGAAGAACAGCTGGAAGAAATAAGAGAATGTGATCTTGTAGATGATATTGATGATATTGGATTAAGTCCAATGTATCCTGAACTGCACTGGTACATAATTACCCTTACAAACAGACAGGAAATAAATGTTTTTGCATAATTCAAAAATTAATTTTAAAGCAAATCTTTTTTAAATACATAAAACATAATAACACAAAGTAATGAGGAGGTAACACAAATGGCCAATCAATACAATGCAAATGGAAAAAAAGAAGGTTTATGGGTTAAGTATTATGAAAGCGGGGCTGTAAAAGAAGAAAAAAATTATGTCAATGGGGTGAGAGAAGGAGAGTACAAATGTTACTATCCTAACGGAAATATAGAAACAAAAAAACATTATAAAAATGGAAATCTTCATGGATTATATGAAACTTTCCTTTCTAATGGAGCAAGAGACACTGTTTATCATCTGATTAATGGTGAAATCATAGGAAGATATGAAGCTTTCTATCCTAATGGACAAACTAAAAAATTAGTAGAACATGTTAATAACTGGACTACTACTACAAATATAAAATTTTATCCTGATGGAAAAGTTCAATGTGACTTAAACTATAAAGATGGAAAACTATTTGGTCCATATAAAGAATATTATCCTAATGGGCAGATATATATAAGTGCAAATTACACTGATGGGGGAATACTTGAAGGTCCATATAAAGAATATGATGAAAGTGGAAATGTTGTAAAAGATTGTGTCTATAAAAATGGAAAAGTTGAAGAGTAGAGCCTTATTACTTTGTAAGTTATAAAGAAAAGCACCTTGGTTTTAAACCAAAGTGCTTTTTTCTTTTATCTGCTTCTGAAAGTTATTTCTTTTATAATGTCAGCAACTATTGTTTTTCCTGCTTCATGGTCAAGAACTCTGTTTACTATATCTTGATAAGATATTTTAACAACTCTATCTGTTCCACAGTCGTCAGTAATAGTAATACCGTTTTCTTCAGTAGTAAGAGTCACAATGTGTGGACATTCTGTATATTTTTCTTCACCTAATAGTAAATAATTTAATTTTTGATTTAATTCCTGATTCATAGTTCCTCCTCAAATGCAATAATATTCTATTAAAAAAACTACCTTTTTTATATTTATAGTATACCATAATCTGCACAATTTTCAAACAATTTTTTTAATTTATTAAAAAATATGAAGATAATTTATCCAATATTGCTTTTTAATAAATAATTTTATTTTTTGTAAGAAATACATAAACATAAAATAAAATTTTAGTAGACATACATATGTTTTGAAATTATTTATAAAAAATTAAAAAGATATGATATTATATTACTGCAGATTAAACTTTCAGGAGGTAAAATGACAACAGTTTTTATTTACAGTATAGGTCTTTTAAGTGTGTTCTTACTTATAGGAGTAGCTTTAAGAGCAAAAATAAAAATATTACAGAATTTATTTCTTCCAGCTTCTGTAATAGGAGGATTTCTTCTTCTTATGCTCCCTCTTCCTAAAGAATATATAAATATTTATTCAAAAATTCCAGGAACTCTTATTGTTCCTATTGTAGCTTCAATTCCTTTAGGGCTTTCTGTCTCAAATAATAAGGATAGACTAAAAACAGTTCTTCCTCATGGACTTATTATGATGGGAGTAACTATGGGACAAATAGGTGTAGGAATAATTTCTTATTTGATTTTTAAAAATATAATTCCAAATCTTTATCCAATTTTTGGAGCAGAGCTTGAATTTGCTTTTGCTGGAGGGCATGGAACAATAGGAATGCTTTCAAACATGTTAAAAGATAGAAATCTTTCTTATTGGGATATATCACAGGGAGTAGGTTCAGCAGTGGCAACTTTTGGACTTGTGGGAGGAATACTTTTTGGAATGCTTATTATAAATATAGGTGCAAGAAAAAAGATGTGCAGATATATTGAAAAACCAGAAAATATTCCTGAAGCTTTAAAAACAGGTTATGAAAAAGATATATCAAGACAGAATTCTATAGGAAGAGAGACAACATTATCCACATCAGTTGATACATTAGGATTTCATTCAGCTCTTATATTGAGTGTAACAGCTCTTTCATATATTGTTTTTAATTTTGTAAAAGCACATAAAATTATATATTTAAGAAGTATAGCTGTATGGACATATGCTGTATTTATTATGTTTATTGTCTGGTATGTAATGTGTAAATTAAATTTAAAACATTTAGTTGACAGTAAAGTAAAATCAAAGCTTTCTGGAATGCTTACTGAATATGCAATTATTGCAGCTATAGCAAGTATGCCTGTAAAAGTTATAGCACAATATATTGTTCCTATAATTTTTGTTTCTTTAATGGGATTTTTTGTTACATTTATATATATCTTTATTTTCAGTAGATTATTCATAAGAGAAGATTGGTTTGAACATGGGATTATAAGTTTTGGAATGAATACAGGAATTTTTATAACAGGACTTCTTCTTTTAAGAGTTACAGACCCTGAACTTAAAAGCTCAGCTTTTGCAGATCATACTTTATGTTATGCAATGACTTCTTGGAGTTTTGTACTTATAGGAATTCTTCTTGATATATGGATTTCAAAAGGAGCAGTAACAGCTCTCATAGTATCTTTAGTACTTCTTATTCTATTTACAGCTTTTCTTCCTTTTGCAGCAGGTAAAAAGCTGAAAGCTTGATATTTCAGATAAAAAGATTTATAATATGGTTGGCTGGGGATTTCAGGAGATGATTTATATGAAAGAACATAAATATGTAAACTTTAATCAGGAAGCTGATGTACACTATATCATCAACAAATACCATAAGAAAGAACATGAAGCTGTAAAAGAGTTTCTTGAAACTTTAAAAGGTCAAAAGACTCTTACTCATGATGATGTATTTGCCTTGATAGAAAAAAATTTAAAATTTAAAAAAATAAGCAAGTAGTATTTTATTTTGATAAATTTAATGAAATTTTTTAAATTATATCTCCAGTATAAAAAAGACGATTAGTATAAAAATCTAATCGCCTTTTTAATTTACTTTTATTATATATTTTTATCTTGGTATAAGTGATTAAAAAAAGAAAAAATTATAAATCCCATAGCTGCAGAACATGTTCCTACAAGAGCAGAATATTGAATTTCCATTCCATGTGCTATAGGAATACCTCCAAGATATGCTCCAAGAGCATTTCCCATATTAAATGCAATTTGAATTCCAGCAGCTCCAAGCATTTCTCCTCCTTGAGAAAATTTAATGATTAAAAATTGCTGAGGACTGCTTACAGCAAATAAGCAAAAAGTAACAGCACACATTAAAAATACTGCAGGTATCTTATATTGTGCAAGAAAAAATATTAAGAATAATGAAAGAGCCATAACTCCTTGAAATCCTGCTCCTACTTTTCCAGGATAAAAACGAGTGCTTAATTTTCCACCAACAAGATTTCCTGCTACCATTCCTGCTCCTGCTAAAACCATTATTCCTGTTATAATTTCAGCCTTAAATCCTGATACTTGTATAAGCATAGGAGTAACATAACTGTACCATGCAAAAGCTCCTCCATTTCCAAACATTGTAGCTCCAAGTAAAAGCCATGGTGCTGGATATTTTAAAAATTTAAATTGCCCCATGAATCCTGTGTCTGGAAGAGGTGGTATGTAAGGAACATATTTTTTTATTGAATATAAAGTAAGAATACACCATATAACAACTAAACAAAAAATAATTCTCCAAGAAAGAAAAGTACTTAAAAGAGTTCCTAAAGGGACTCCAAAAAGATTTGCTATTGTCATTCCTGCTATCATAATTGACACTGCTTCAGACTCTCTTCCTTTTTGGGCAAGCTTTGATGCGACAATAGACGCCACTCCAAAATATGCTCCATGAGGTAAACCAGATATAAAACGAGCTACAAGCATAAAATGATAGCTTTGAGCTAAAGCTGCTCCTATATTACCAACCATCATAAGTGAAACTAGAAAAAGTAAAGAATTTTTCATAGGATATTTACGAAGTATAAGTAACATACATGCTCCAAAACATACTCCAAGAGCATATGCTGAAATAAAATGTCCTGCTGTAGGAATAGAAACTCCCAATGAAACTGCTGTATTTGGAAGTATTCCCATCATTACAAATTCTGCAATCCCAAGTCCCAAAGTTCCAAAAGCAAGAGCAATAAGACTTCTCCTTAAACTGCTGCTGTTCATAAAAAACTCCCTCCCTAAAATTTATAAATTTAAATTTATTACTACTCAATATACAACTTTTTTTATAAAATTCAATTTATTTTACAAATTTTTTAAGTGTATTAAAAATACTTTTTCTATATTTAATTTAACTGTGATATAATTATATTATAAATTGAGAAAAGGAGTGATTAATATAGAAAATAAAATAAATAAATTTATTGGAGCTCATGTAAGAGCATGAGTCTTTAGAAGTGTATTTTTATTAGTGATTCTATTTAAAGAAATTTCCATAATATATAATCATAAATTTTAAAAAATAAATTTTTATCTTTTTTGTACTTTTGTATTTAAACATTTAAATATATTTCTAACTCAAAATCATCTTTTGCTGCTTTTTTATCTCTGTATACAACTATCTTTTTTATGATAATTTTCAATATTTTATTAGCTTCTACAACATCGGTTAAATCTAATTTTTCAAAATATGATTTAACTAATTCATTGTTTGAGATTTTCTTTTCTTTTTCTTCATTATCAAAGTTTTGATTTTCTAGAAGAAAAATTTCTTCCTCTAAAGAATGTTTTTCTGAAATATATTTATCTTTAGATATTTCGCCATCAATATATAATTCATATATTCTTTCTAAACGAGCCTTATTCTTTTTTACCTTATTAGTGATAATTTTTTTATCTGTATCAACATCTTTAGAAATTTCAACTGTATTAAAATCTAATTTTTGAATTTCTTTTTTTAAGGCTTCTATTACAGCTTTTTCTAAAAGTTCTCCTTTTATTGTTCCTGCTGTACATTTTTCATGGTTTTTATAAAATAGTTTATCAGAAAAAATAAGCCCATTCATATGACAACCATAATATAAATTTTTATTATATGTATTCCCTTTTTTTCTTAAAACATTAGTTCCACAATGCTTACATTTTAACAATCCACTTAATAAAGCAGGTTTATAATGAACTGGAATAGCTTTAGGAATTCTTTTCAATAATTCCTGTGCTAAGTCATAATCTTTTTCAGATATTATAGGTTCTTGCCATCCTTTAACTAAAAAAGGTTCTTTTTTACCTTTTTTTCCATCACTACTTCTATTTCCATATCTTATATATCCTTTATAAACTGGATTAGTAAGAATTCTTTTAACTCTTTTACTTCCCCAAGTAAAATTATTTTTTTCACTTATTTTACAGAGTGTTTTCCCTTCAAGGAAGTCTTTAAAAATTTCTCTAACAATAGGAGCTTTTTCTTCATCTATAACAAGCTTTTTATCTACCAATTTATATCCTATAGGTGGATTGCCTGTAATCCATTGCCCTTTACTTGCTTTAAAATACATTCTTTCTGTTACTCTGTTTGCTGTATTATCCCTTTCAAATTGAATAGCACTTAATCTTATATTCATAAGAAATTTACCATCTGGAGTGTTGGTATTAAAAGCAGGTTCTCTAAGAGAAATAAACTCTATTTCTTGCTTATTTAAATCTTCAAAAAAGAATAGTAGTTCTTTCATAGTTCTACCTAGTCTTGAAATTTCAAGAACAACTAATATATCAAAATCTTTTTTTTGAATATGCTTTTTTAACTCTTTATACCCATATCTGTCAGATGTAGTACCTGTTTTTACATCTTTAAAAATTTTTACAATTTTATATTTTTTACTATTACAAAACCTAATACACTCATCTGTTTGCTCATTTAAAGAATCTGCTTTTTCTTGCATTATAGTGGAAACTCTATTATATATAATTACTCTTTTTTCTTCCAATTTTTCTCACCTCTTAATTCAAAAATATTATTTATTAGAGATCTTTTATAAAACTCCTTTTCATCTTTATTATTATTTCTTACAATTGTTAATTTCATATTTTTCTCCTTTGTTTCAATTTACTCTAATACTAAGTTTATGGTATTTTCAACTTTTGTTAAAGAACTTTTTATCATAGTTCTTAATTTTTTATCTTCTCCTTCTTTCCAATGTCCGTAAATAACATCTATATTTCTTCTTGAATATTCCAATCTGATAAGAATATTATTAAGAAATTCTTTTTCCTTTTCATTTATATTTTCATTTTCTGAAAAGAAGTTTAATTTTGAAGTTTTAATTATCTTTTCTATGTTATTATAAAGAAAATTATTATCTCTTGGAATAACTGCAAACTCTTTTTTTATAATTTCAAGAGTAGAGGCAAACCAATGTGTTAAATCTTTTACTTTCTTTTTAACAGTTTCAGAAAAAGCAACTTCATATCCTAATTTTTCCTGAATAGTTTCAGTATCATCTGGAGTTACTTTATATTTTTCCATGAACTTGTTATGTACTTCAAAATATATACAAACCATTTCATATAATTTATAAAGATTTAAATAATACATAAATTTTTCATCTACTCTAAATTTTATATAGTCCATATCTATTCTTCTTTTTAAATTTTCAGATATTTTATTTACTTTTTTATTAGACATTTTAGTATAATCTTCAATGTTATACATTTCTGCCCATTTTTCATAAAAAGAATCTAAAGAATTTTTAAATTTTTTTTCTTTTCTTTCACTTTTTATTTTTCTCATATAACTTCACTCTCTTTTATATCTTGATCTAATAAATCTTCTTTTAAAATATTCATTATTTTTTCAATTTTAGTTAAAGCTGATTTTCCAATTTTAGTCATCTTTTTATCTGTTTCAGGGAAACCACAAAAAAGAAGATTTAAATTTTCTCTTGCATATTGCACTTGAACTAGAATATTATTAATCAATTCAGCTTCTTTCTCTAATTCTTTATTTCCATTGAATTCAAAAACAGGTGCTCTAGAATTAATTCTATCTACAAAAATACCACATAATTCTTTTTCTGCTTTATCACTATTTTTTAAAGTCATAACATAGAGTAAAGTATACTTTTGTAAAAATACAGAAAGCCAATGAAGTGCATCATTAATTTTTATGGTGAATTTTTTAGAAAAAGCAACTTCATAACCAAATATATTTTCAGGCGAATTAATTAAATCTTCTTCTATCATTTTTTCCCTTTTTTTTGGAGAAACAATTTTTAGTGATCTTTTATATAAAAAAGTATGGATACCAAAATAGCGATATAATGTTTCATACATATGAAATAAATTTGCTTGGTAAATATATTTCTCTTCAACTTTAAAATTGTCATATATATAATCCATTTGTTTCTTTAATATAGAAGAAATACTTTTTACTTGTTTACCAGATAATTTTCCTAGATTACCTGTTATATTAGGATTTTTCATCCATTGTAAGTGGTAATCATCAAAGTTATTTTTAAATTTTTTCTTAGTTTTTTCATTCCGTGAATGTCTCAATTTTTACACCTCTATCTTGTTTTGTAAATTCTTAAAGAACTTTCAAAATAAAGAGTTCTCCATTTTGATGTAGTGTTCTTTATCTTTTTTGTTTTGTTGAATGCTTTCATATCCATTCTCCTTTAAGAAAGTAATTACATCTTTTTGAGAAGAAAATTGCTCTAACATTTTTTCTACTATAACTGTTTCATCTCCTTCTTTTTCAGAAAGAAATCGTTCTACAATTATATAGTGTTTTTTAGTGATAGAATCTCTTTTCAAAATAGAAATATTTGTTCCTTCTAATTGAGAAACATTATAAAGAAAGGTTTCTTTATAAATTTTTTTTCCAATAAATTTTAAAAAAGAAATTTCCTCATCTTTATGGTCTATTAATTTGAAAAATTTTTTTATTTTATTCATCATGCCACCTCCGACAAAGAAAGTATCATAATTGAAGGAACTTTTTTTCTCTCTGCTATCTCTAAATGAAGATTGATATAGTCATCTAAGGAGATTTTTTCTTTTTTTAATCCAATTTCTGCCTCTTCAATCATTAACTTATTTTCATTTCTAAAAACATATTTTATTAAAAATTTCATTACTCTTCACCTTTTCCAATTTTAGTAATATTTCCATATTTCTCTTTTATAAAATCAAGAATATCTTCAACAGAAGTATTTGATTTTAAAAATTGCCTATTTAATAAAGGCTTAGCTTTAAATTTTATTGTTTGTCCTTTTTTACTAATAAGCTCATATACATTTAGTTCATGAATTTCAATATCTGATATTTTTATATAACAAATAGTGAAAACCTCTTTACTGCTTAAATAAGAACCAATAACTTCTGTATATATTAATCCTTTTTTATCTTCCATATTTTCTCCTGATTTAGTATAATCTTTAATAGATTGTGCTACCTTTACAATCTTATTTGAGAGTGTTATCTATTGCCAGTAGATAACACTCTTTTCCTTTATTTTTTTTCAATATCTGTAACTTCAATAAAAATTACATTTTGTCCATCTTCTCTTTCATCAGGACTACAACTTCCTAAATATTTAAACATTCTGTTATCACAATTCATGTGAAAAGCACAGCCGACACAACTACCACTAGCTTTTACAGCCTTATATAATTTCCCATCAAAAGTTTTTGGTCTTGCATAAAATCTCTTTTTCTTTGCCATTTTTACACCTCTTTATTTTTTAATCTATTTAAATCTTTTTCCATTTTATCTTTAACTGCTTTATCAATTTCATTTTCTGAAATATTATAAATTTCTTTTAGCATATGTAACTCAATTATTACATCTGCAAATTCTTCTAACAGGTTTTCTCTATTTAATTTTCCTCTTGTATCTTTTAAGATTTCATGTGATAATTCTCCAAGTTCTTCTACAATCCTTACTTTATTTTCAAATATACTTTTTGAATCTAAAAGTATTTTTACATTTTTATCAAAACTGTCCAAAATCAATTTCACCACCTAATCTGTCATATAAAAGAGCCATAGTTAATTTTTCTTGTAATTTTTTAGGATAGATTTCTATAAGCAAATGAGTTATTACTTTAGTTTTTTGTATATCTAATTTAGCTCTAAACTTTTCATTACAATGAAAACTTTTGCATACATAAGGTCTGTCATTATATACTAAGCAGCCACCTTTTTCAGAAATAAAAGGACATCTAAAATCCATATCTCCTTTATTAGCATTTTCTTTTATTTCCTCTATCTTTTTTTCAATTAGTTTATATTTACTTTTTAAAAATTTAAGTTCTTGTTTTGATACTGGAAGAAATATTGTGCAACATTCTACACAACCATTACATTTTCCATTCTTATCTGAAAGAACCACTATTTTTCCCATTTCTTTTTCTATTGGTTTCATATCATCTAAAATCCCCATTTTAAATTACTCCTCTATTTCAAATTTTTCCCAATCTCTACATTCATTATCTAAATCGCTTATAGATAAGTCTTGATATTTTTCACAATTTAGTACAGAGAAAAAATCTCCACCATCGTCCCATACTTCTCTATATTCTTCTCCTTGAATTAAATATTTACAGTTTCTGCAGTTTTTCATAAAATCTCCTTAAAATATCCATCTTAAATCACTTTTTTAGGATTTGAAGAAATTACTAATTGTTTTATAAGTTCTTCTACACTCCCTTTTAACCAACTTGGTATTCCAGTAAGATATTTCATAGGAATTACTTTTTCAACCTTCGAAACATCTATCACAGTTTCATTTACATGTTTCCAATCAATTTCTTTTTTAGAAAGATATAACAATAAGTCATCTGTAACAAAGTTATAATTTGAATATGATTTTAAAATTTCGTAATATTTTTTCCTAATTTCAAGTTTACGAGTTTCTGAAAAATTCATTTAATCTTCCTCCCAGTCTGCTATATCTTCTAAATAATAACTAAAATTATCACAACTAGTACATTCATACCAATAATCTTCTGAATATTGTTCTATAAAATTTCTATTTTCATCCATGATATTTTTGTCTGTTTTTACAGCTATAACTTTGCTTCCACACTTTTTACATTTCCAAGCCATTTATTTCTCCCAATAAGCTATATCTGTTAAAATATATCCTTCATTATCACATTCATCATATGTAGTTCCTTCACAACAATAACCAGTTGCAGATAAATCTATTTTATATATTTTACTTTCATCTACATCACCATCTTTTGTGATTCCTGTTAATATTGCCCCTCTATCATGGTAGCAATAAGCTACAACCTCTTTACCACATTTATTGCATTTCCACATTTATTTCTCCTTTTTACTTTTTAACTTTATACTTTTTGACAAAAATTCATATTTAGGAATATTATTTTTACTGCTAAAAAACGAATCTTTAAAATTATATTTATCTTTTATTATTCTTGTAATTAAAAAATAAGGTGTAATTGAAACTGAGCTAACACATTTTGTTTTCCACTTAGGTTTTGTACAATGTTTCGGTTTATGTTTTCTATTATATGTTTTCATTTTTACCTCTTTTCTTAAAATGCTTACATTTTTTATTTGGATTTACAATTATCTATTCCATATAATAACATCCGCCAATCTCTATGATTTCTTTTTTATTTTATTGCTTTTATCTATATACCAATTTTCTAATCTTTTACAATTTTTACAACATCTTTTCATCAGTAATACATTTTATCCTTTCATTATATGTTTTTATAACTTCCTTATCTGTCATAGCCATAACTTTTTTAGTAATTTCTTTTCTA
>ERZ773142.841-NODE-841-length-21548-cov-6.44963_pt1 | contig 21548 bp, 15 predicted proteins | sample MGYA00580853_ERZ773142 | MGnify/ENA primary metagenome ERZ773142 (study PRJEB29015, sample SAMEA2737862) | human gut metagenome | biome: human gut; feature: human-associated habitat; material: faeces | place: China | collected 2012 ... | reverse complement strand
TGAAAATAAGGAGCAAAGCGACGCTGACACTTCGGGCCATGTTGGCCCGAAGATATGGGTTTGGGGCGAGCCCCAACAAGCAGCCTTTGTGCCACTTGTGGCCACAGAGGCATTGCTTGCCATTTAGCTATTTAGCAATATACTGCAAAAAAGATTATTGAGTTTATACAACATCTATTGTTTTACGCAATACCTCCTTAAAATATCTATATTAAGAAAATTCGCCACAAATTTTCGGTGATTTATCAATCGCTTTTCGAGTTTTTATATGTTTATGCAAAAAGAATGATATTTTTTTTATATCAACAAGTTCTCTTTCTTTTTATCGTTTTAACTCAAACATCAAAACACAAAACTTGAATACCCGGTTTTTATATCAGAAAAATATACGATATATGTTGATAATTAACAATTTATTAAGTTTTATTTACCATTTTTAGATTATATTGCATATATAGGGATTCTGTGGTATACTACAGTTAGTTATAAAAAGCTCATAACCGATTAGTAAAGGGAGGGATACCATTGGGGCTATAGAGGAGGAGAATTTGAGAGAATAGTGCCTTACATAATGGTGGGCGCTAAAAAATCTGAGTTTGTTACTATGGTAAAGTCTCAAGGAGGTCATTTATGAAGAAAGGTTTGAAAAAGGCATTGGGTCTGTTGGTAGCGCTGAGTCTCATGGTAGTTGGTAGCGCATTTAGTGCTCTTGCTGCTGATTCTCCAGAACAGAGACAAACATTCAGTGTCGATCTGAATAATTTTGACGAAAGCCAGCCCTATTCGGAAACATTACATTTCGAGAAGGACGGTCAGCCGGTAACAGTGACACTTAGCTATACGCCTCCTTTAACTCGTGATCCTGCTACTGAAGGAACGTGGAAATCGGATGCATTTTGGGGTGTCGCAGGTATGGATTACAGATTTGACTTATCAAAGAGTGGTAGCCAGTGGAAAATTTCTAATGCACGTGATTTAAATACCTACTGTGTTGGCGGAACGGTTGAAGATGAAAGTTTAGCCATTGGCCGTGCAACATCTACCTCAAGCAAAGCGGCCGAAGTGACTGGCTCTATGAGAGCAAATGTAGTCGGCGGAGTAGGAACACTTTCTTTCGCTTTAAGAACGGAAGTTTTTAATGGAGAAGTTTCTACCGTATTAAATTAAGAATAATATAAGTAGAGTCCTATTCAAAAAGGTGTTGATGTAAATATGTCGGCAATGTCTATATTTTTTCTAGTTGTATGCTCCGTCCTTGGACTTGGTGTTTTATACTGTATAGCTCGAATTATAGGATGGCTATTCAATCAGATAAAAAATAATGCTGATTAAGTGAAAGCAATTATACAATTTAAAAGGGTTGTTGCAAAGAGAAAAGTAATGTTCTGTATATGGTAGATTTAATAATTGACATATACTATATATAGTAAATTGAGTCTGTTTTGTAACAACCTTTTTAAAAGAAAATTTTTAGTAACAATTAGATAGAGTAGAGGTACGTTAACCATTAACATATCCTCTACTCTATTTTTTTATTTTTGCCTCCTATCTACGACAAATTTTGCAAAAAATACATTATATGATAATAAAAGAACTACGAGATTTTTACGCGGAGGTTGCTAATAACATGAGTTAGATTATTGAGAAAAAATAGATGAAGCAACGCCCCTTTTGCTTTACCTCCTCCTAGATGGGAGGAGTTTTATTCCAATTTAAACTTTTTTAAGGCTCAAACAAGCTGTTATTTGTTTGAGCTTTTTTTATGTTCGACACCTTATTTCAGGATTTGCTATCGAAACAGAGCCAGTCTTGAGATAAGCTGTCGAGGCTTTTTTAGAACGAGTAGCCATCTTTACTATTTTATAGATTTTTCACTGTTATTTTTTGAAAATTTCAGAAATTTCAGCCTACATATACGCTCCCCGCCGCTTCTGTTTTGTTGTCCATCCATCACAAAACAAAGCGGAGGTTCAATATGGCTATTATAAATTTACGGGACTATTACCCTTTTTATACGTCAGACTACTTTATGGAAGTACCAGAAGATGTTGTTGAAATGTTCAAGGAGTTTGACCGGAAGGAAGCCGCTTACCGTCTGCGTACATACCGGCACAAAGCCTATTACTCCCTGGATCGGAATGATGGAATTGAGCATGAGGCGCTTTTCGTTGCGTTCTCTCCCTATGAACTGTATGAGCGTAAAGTGACGATACAAGAACTCTATACCGCCATCTCACGACTGCCCGACAAACAGGCAAAGCGCATTTACGCTCATTTCATTCTCGGCTTGACGAAACAAGACATTGCCCGGGCCGAGGGTGTGGATGAAAAGGTCGTGCGGCTCGCCATTGAGCGCGGCCTTCGGAACTTGGAAAAAATTTTAAAAAAATTTTTATAAGGTGTACCGATTTCGCCTCAAAAATGAAATGGCTTATGAGAGGCAGTCAAAGCCTCGGGCCACATTGGCCCGAAGCGGGACACGCCTCACGCAGATTGAAAACTGAATAAAAGATAGACGGATACGAAGGGTGCTTGTGTCCAGTGACAGGCCCGCCATGACCTCTATTTTTACACTAGAGAGAGCGACCAGGCCCATGCCGTAGGCAGACTGTGGCAGGTCTGCCGGACAAAACACAAAACCCGGATACTTGCGATTAGTCACAATCCGAGCGTGCAGCGGTGTTGCGAACCGTGAGCCGTCGCAGGTAATGAGATCGCCTTGCCATCAGAATGGGGAGAGCTGAAATGCTATGGGACAAAAAGCCAACTGTCCGTCCGGTCTATCTGAAAAAACTTTCTAACCTGTGGGGCCCTTCCTCTATTACTGTCTGATGATAGGGCAACCGTTCTGGCTGGGCCCCATATTTTTCTATGAACAGGAGAATTTTATGAAGGAAAATATATCTAGTCCAGAATTAACGCTGAATATATGGAGTAATGACGCCTGCCGGGGCTATGTGATTATGGCCATGCAGGACTGTGGATTCACCCATAAAGATATTAGCCGTGTAGTAAATCAGCTTTATGGAGTGTTTGACTTATACACACTCAACGAGGCTGAACAGAAATATTATAACGGCGATTATTAGCTTCGGGCCAACGTGGCCCGAGGCTGGGGAAAGCTCAAAGGGCAGTTCCTTCCAGGGAGCCGCTTTTTTAGGTTTCCCCAGCAGACAAGAGGGAAGCTGGCCGCTGTTCATCCGTACTGAAAAGTGGAGGTTTTCGATGGTTCAATCTGTTACATACCAAAGCGAAAAACAATCCGTATATTTTCAAGGGAAACTTATCGTATTGGAAAATCTAATTCCGGTACTATCCCCGGATGAAAAGAACAAGCGAAAAAGAGAAATCGAAAATCACTTATATGATGTGTTCAGTAAATACACGGACAGATTTTACTAATCAACCGCAACATTGTTGTCCGGGGCTGCCTATGGTATAATATAATTGTAAGGTTGGTAGCTCCATTCCATACGGAAGGAGCCCAATATGGACATTATCAGAGAAGATTGTATATACGCGAGACAGTCGGTAGACCGTAAGGACAGTATCAGCATTGAAAGCCAGATTGATTTTTGTAAGTATGAGCTGAAAGGCGGAAGCTGTAAAGTATTCAAGGATAAAGGCTATTCCGGGAAGAATACGGACAGGCCGGAGTTTCAAAAGCTGTTAGGAGAAATCCGAAAGGGCCGGGTGCGGCGGGGAATCGTTTATAAGCTGGACAGAATCAGCCGTTCCATTCTGGACTTTGCCAACATGATGGAGCTGTTCCAGGAATATGACGTGGAGTTTGTTTCGTCCACAGAAAAGTTCGACACCTCAACCCCAATGGGGCGGGCCATGCTGAATATTTGTATCGTATTCGCACAGCTTGAACGTGAGACAATCCAGAAACGCGTCACGGACGCTTACTACTCCCGGTGCCTGAAAGGTTTTCACATGAGCGGACAGGCCCCCTATGGTTATCAGTTGGAGCCGACAGTGGTTGAAGGTATCCGCACAAAAAAGATGGTGGCAGACCCCGAAACTTCCCAATATGTAAAGCTCATGTTTGAAATGTATTCCGAGCCGGAAACGTCTTTTGGTGACATTACACGGTACTTTGAGGAACAGAACATCAAAGTTTACGGTAAATCGCTATTCCGTACCTTTATTTCACAGCTTTTAAGAAATCCTGTTTACGCACAAGCAGATTTAGAACTCTACGAATTTTTTAAAAGCCAGGGGGCGGCTATTGTCAATGACGCTTCCGATTTTGCCGGAACCAATGGCTGTTATCTCTATCAGGGCCGGGACGTGAAGGAGGATAAAGACAGGAGCCTGAAAGACCAGATACTTGTAATCGCTCCACATGAAGCGCTCATACCGTCTGATGTATGGCTGAAATGCAGGAAGAAGCTAATGACAAATAAGAGTTTTCAACAAGGACGTAAGCCGAAAAATACATGGCTTGCCGGAAAAGTTAAATGCGGGTGTTGCGGATATGCCTTAAAGGCAACACACGTTCCGAACAGCGAAGGCTATTTTCGCTGTAGTAAACGGACTGAAAATAAAGGCTGCCCGGGCTGTGGTAAAATCCGTAAATCTGAATTTGAGGAATTTATTTTCAGTGCTATGCGGGCGAGATTTAAAAATTTTCAAGTCCGCCATAGCCGGGAGGAAAAAGTCAATCCCAAACTGACCGCCCATCAAATTGAACTGGCGCAAGTTGAAGCCGAGATTGAAAAACTACTTGATACGCTAACCGGAGCCAACGCAACACTTCTTGCCTATGCTAACAAAAAAATTGAAGAACTGGACACTCGCCGCCAGACCATTTCAAAGGAGATTGCGGAAATGTCCATTGAAACAATGTCACCCCAAAAGGAGCAGGAACTCTCTTATTACCTCGACCATTGGGACAGCATTGAATTTGACGACAAAAGGAAAGCCGTTGACGGCCTGATTATTTCAATCAGCGCAACTAGCGACCACGTTCAAGTAGAGTGGAAAATCTAAGCTCTAACTTCTGGATTATCCCACTCTACTTACTTTCAAATCTATCTTTTCTTTTTAATCTTGTTTGTACCCCTTGTACACCGTTGCTTGCACATGCCGATATTCTTTTTACTGGCATTTTTGAGAAATTTTTATAAGATATAACAATTTTTGAGTATTTATAAAAGGTGAAAAAGGTGTTTTGGGCGTTTTATTTTACGGGCTGTTTCCCATATTCTTTTTAGAAACTGGAAAAGGGGAAGAAAAGAAGCAGAAAAGGAGCAGAGAAAATGGGATTAAAGAGTGAATTCTGTGGTCCAAATTTTTATCTGCCAATTTTCTTCTCTGAATTTTTAAAAATAAAAATCTAAGAAGAAAGAGAAGCGGAAAATTTGCAGAAGAAAAAGGGAACCATTTTTCTGCAGTTATCATTTCTGAAAAATATTTTCCGCACACCTCACTCGGCAAGATCAAATTTCTGCTTTACCAAATTCCTGATCCGGAACATTCAATTTCCGCAATCGCAAAATCCCCAATCCTGATTCAGCACATTTAGATTCGCCAGATCATTTTTCTAAAATAGCAATCCAAAAAAATAGAATAAAAAATTGTGCGGAATGAAAACGGCGTAAGCCGGGTGCAGCGCCGGGGGCGCGAAGCAGTGGTTGTTGTGTGAGGTGAGTGAGCTGTTGCAAATTTTTCGATGAGTGGATCAGATAATTTGATTTTAGGATGAGCACATATTTTTGATGAGGTGCCCAAGAATGAAAATAGAAAAATGAATCCGCTCTTTTTTCTTTTCCAAAAATCCAAAACGAAAACAAGCGGAAAACTTGCAGAACAAAAATCTCCCATCCACCAGCTTAGAAAAATCCGCTTACATATTTTCCTCATCTGTCAGCAAAATTTTTTCTGCTTCAAAAAGCTGACGGCTATTTTTATTTTTTCTTTTTGGAGTTTTCTTTCTTTTTCCGAGAACGGCGGTCAGCCGGGTGCAGCGCCGGAAGGGCGCGAAGCAGATTTTTTGTGATGGGAATTTTTTAGAAATAATGGTATACTGGGAACATGGGAAGGGGGAAAGAGTATGGGATTACTAATTTTGATTTTGTTTGTCTGGTACCTGATTTACTTGTATCAGAAAAAGCAGTACGAGAAGACAGAATATTTTAAGCAGACGGGGAATTCATATCTGTCTGTTAGATTTGATAAAGGCCGGTATGGAGAATATCTGACTTATAAAAGTTTGGAAACTCTGCCGGGAGAAAAGAAATTTCTGTTTAATGTTTACATACCAAAACAAAATGATGAGACAACAGAACTGGATGCCGTGATGATTCACGAATCCGGAATCTATGTCTTTGAATCGAAGAATTATTCCGGTTGGATTTTCGGTTCTGAAGATCAGTATCAGTGGACGCAAACTTTACCGAATGGGAAACGTGCTCGGAAGATAAAATTTTACAATCCAGTAAAACAGAATAAAGCACATATCGAATGGTTGCTGAAATTCCTGGGTGATGAAACGCTGCCAGTTCATTCGTATATTGTTTTCAGTGAACGGTGCGAACTAAAAAATATTCAGCTTAACGGAGTGAAGCAGCATGTGCTAAAACGGAATGAACTACTTGTAGCTGTACAGCATAATTTTTCTATTTACGGATCAAAACTTGCCGGTTGGCGGATTGAAAAGTTTTATGATCAGCTCTATCCATTGGCGCATGTATCAGAGGCAGAGAAGCAGAAGCATATCGATCAGATCCAGAAAAAGCAGGAACTCAAAAAGCCGGTTGGACAGATTGTTTCCAGCAATGTCATCAGCATAGATAAATATAGAAATCCTGGAACCTGTCCGAGGTGCGGTGGAAATCTGGTGCTCCGAACCGTAAAGCGCGGTGAGCGTAAGGGACAAACTTTTCTTGGGTGCTCCAATTTTCCAAAATGCAGATATATGGAAAAATCATAAACAGAATATAACCGATCAGAAGGGACTCGTTATGGGTCCCTTTTCTGCTGTCAAAAAAGTGAAAGAAAAATTCCGCTTCTTTTTCTTCTTTCCAAACTCCACCACGAAAACAAGCGGAAAAAATAGCAGAACAATAAAACAACAACCCCTTTTCTGCTTCAGTTTCATTCTTTTTGACATTTTCTTTTTCTAAAATTTTCCCGGAGGAAAAAGGGGGTGGAAAATTTGTTGGGAACGGCGATTAGCCGGGTGCAGCGAACCTCAGAGAGGGGAGCGAGGCAGGTATTGATAAATATTAACTTTTGGTTAATGGAATTTTGAGATATAAGTTGTTACCATGTTTGTATGATTGAGATACCAATTTTGTCGAGGTTAGACCGATTCTGCCGAGGTTGTTGTGAGAAAATTTTTTGTGTGCTAATATGAAAGCAGATAATGATGGAGGTAACTGCGTATGAGAAAAAATATAAAACGATACACAGCGATTTTTTTGGTAGTAGCAATGGTTTTCCCGAGTTCTCCGGTTTACGGAAATATGGAAGATGAGTATGAACTTTTATTAGAATCGAAAGATTCCAAGGAATATCAGAAGGCTACAGATTCGAATGCTCAGAAAAATGATGAGGACGAAGATATTCATGAAGACGAAGAATTGATTGATGATATTCAAAAAGCTTCTCCGTCTGATGCAGAAGAGGAAGATAAAGATGAAGTAGAACTGGAACAGAATCTGGAGGCCGGAAAGAAGATTGTGTCCTGGAAGTGGAACGATAAGCAGGAAGCACTGATTGATGGTGAACTTCAGCTTGCAGTGACAGAAGTGGACCAGATATCTTTCGATGATGTTGTTTCTATGCTGCCGGAAAGTATTACTGCAGAAGTACTGGAAGATGGAAAAGCAGTAGAGACAGAAATTTCTGTGTCCGGTTGGAATTGTGATCTTTATAAAATTGATGAGGAGGGGAAATGGCCAACAGAAGGTGAATATTTGTTTGAAGCGGAAATGCCGGATGAATATGAGCTGGATGCAGGTACTGATGAACTGAGTGTGAAAGTGACACTGGAAGACCCTGGAGTGATGTTGTTGGAAGACATGACTTCTTTGACAATAACGGATAAGAATGGGCAAACACAGACTAAGTTTTCAATATCTGGAAATACATATACTGGGAATGGATACACGATCATAAAAGAAACCCAGGAGAATCAGTATAAACTGGTATTGGATGGAATTGATGCACAATCTATTGAGCTTAAAGAAGGAATCTGGACCGTAGAATTAAAAAATAGCAATAAATTGAGTGGAGGCTCGACCGGGTTTTCTGTTGAAAGTTTCGTTGGTAGTGTTACATTTACAGGTGATGGGAAGCTTGATATAACTGCAACAAACAACGGATTTATACAATTTAGTAAGGTAACTATAGCATTACAAGAAAGTGGAAAAATAACTTCTTATTCCCCACGTAGCAAAGAGCGAGAAGGCGGATTTTGCATTTATAGAGGCAGTACGCTAAATATTGAGAATGGAACATTAGAAGCCAAAGGGGGAAAATATGGATTAGTCATTGCGCAAAATGATGGAAAAATATATATGTCTGGTGGTAATGTTATTGCAACTGGCGATGTATGTGCTTTTGAACAGTCGGGATTAAATACACTTTTTCAACAGACAGGTGGGGTAATTACATGCAATGGAATGATAAGGCTGGTAAACCATGACAGCAAAATTATTATTAACGGAGGTAAAATGATTGCAGATGGCAATCTTATGATACAAAATGGTGGAAGTTTTAATTTGCAGTCAGGTGAGTTTGTTTTAAACGGCAATTGCATGGATGATGGTGCTGGTACATTTGTAAAGACTGGAGGAACTCTTTCTGGAACTGGAAATCTTGGAAGTAAAAAACTTGTTTTAACGATTGGAGAGAAAAACATAAGCAATGCTCTTTCCGTTGGATCCTCCGTTACTCCAGACAGTTTCTTTGACATTCCATCGGAATGTGGAATCTTAACCTATAGCGTTACCAATGAAACAGGCAGCGCACATATCGATAACGGAAAGCTTATTGCTGATTCTGTAGGAACAGTAAAATTAAAAGTCACCTCAGCTGATACCAATTTTTATAAATCGGCAGAAAAAGAAATAGAATTGAGCGTTGAAAAAGGAACGCTGCAAAATGTGGTGGTCACTCCATACAGCGGAACCTATGACGGTGTGGAACATGATGCTGTTACGGTAACCGTGGGTGGGAAAGCGCCTGCTGCAGATATGAAAATACGCTATGCGAAAGTGACGGATACAGGGATTGAGAATTTTACGGATGAGATGCCGAAAGTAAAAAATTGCTCGGATTCCGGGATTCAATATAAGGTGGAAATTTCGGGCGATAATTATATGACTCAGGTGTTTACTTCTACAGGAATCAACATTAGCAAATATAATTTAGCCTATACGTCCTTAGCTTTAAGCAACTCAACATTTACATATAATGGACAGGAACAGATCCCGGATATTACAGCCGCTATCATGAAAAATGGTAACAAATTGGAAGTAATTCCAGATTCATCTTATTCAATAAGCTATAAAAAGGGAAGTGATTACTGCGAAAATCCAACTGATGTGGGAACGTATGCTATTATCTTGACGGCGAAAGATACCGCTGAAAATTATACAGGAACATACAGCCATTACGGAACTGATGGACTTTTCGAAATCATTCCGAAAACATTGACGCCGGCCATCACAGGCACATTGACAAAAACCTATGATGGAACCCAAGATGTAAATGTAGATGTGAAAATTGTTTTACAAGATGGTAGTGACATCGTGGAGGGAATATCAGCAGAGGCAGATTCTATTTCTTATAATGATCCCAATGCCGGTGATCATAAAGCAATCACTGCTACAGGGATTCATATCACAAGTGGAAATGAGAAAGGCAATTATACACTCAGTACAGATACGGCAACTGCTGTTGGAGTAATTGAAAAAGCAGAGTTACAGAACGTACACGTTGAACAGAACGGAGAGTTATTTTATAACGGGAAAGAACAGAGTGCCACAACGAAGAAGCATGCAGATGTAACATTCGGTTCTTCTGAACAGGTACAGTTCACTTATGGTCTGTCAGAAGATGGAACTTTTACGGATTCTGTTCCGGCTTTTAAAAACCGCGGCAGTTACTTCGTATACTACAAAGCAAGCTACCCAAATTACAATGACTATATTGGACCGCTTGAAGTCATCATTCAGCCTGGAAATTTAGCGGGTGCCACAGTTACAATCAGCCCGGAAACAAGTGTGTATACAGGACAGGAGCAGACACCATCATCCGTTAAAGTGGTTCTTGGCGATGTTACCCTTCCGGAATCCGATTATGAGATTTTATATCGACGGGAAGGCCAGGAAAATGATTTTGTGACGCCTAAAGATGCTGGAACCTATCAAGTAAAGATTACTGGAACAGACAATTTAGCCGGATCTTGGAAGTGGGAGACGTTTACCATTACAAAATCCTCTCCAACCATTCAGGTGAAATCCACCTACACAAAGGAGTTTGTTTATACGGGAAAGGAGATTATGCAGCCAGCTGCATCGGATCTGGAAATCACAGAGGCTTATGACGGTGATGTACAGTATACATGGCGGGATTTAACAAGTCAGGCTATTTCCTCTGAGGTACCGGTTGCTGTGGGCCGTTATGAACTCATTGCAACAATTCCAGAAAGCAATAATAATAATTCTGCGTCCTGTACCTGGCCATTTGATATTGTGGAAAAATCCATAGAGGGGGAGGACATCACAATCAGTTTGTCAGAGACGGATTTTCCGTACGATGAAAATGTTAACCAGCCAAAGATAACTGTGATGGATCTTTTCAGAAATCAGGAATTGGTTGAGAATACAGATTATACGCTTTCAATGCCAGGCTCCGTTAATGCTGGAGAAAATTATGAAATCGTGGTAACCGGTCGGGGTAACTATAAAGGAACGAGAAAAGCCTACTACAATATTACGAAGCAGGATTTAAAAGACGCAGAAGTTACGATATCCGGAACATATGTATATCATGGCAGCTCAGTAGAACCAGAGCCTTCTCAGATTCGAGTCGTACTCAATGGACTTTTGGTGAATGCATCGGAATATGAAGTGGAGTATGCAAACAACGATGCAATCGGAGCTGCAACAGTCCTCATTAAAGCCAAAGATACTGGTAACTATGTAGGAAATGCTCATGGAACATTTGAAATCCTGGATCCGAAGACAAATCAGGTGGCAGTATCTAGTCAGGTAACGGTTGCTCAGAATAGCGATGCAAAAACCTTTACAGCGACCATTCAGGCCATTGACGGTGCAGAGTACAGCTTTGATGGTGTAACCTGGTCTGATAATAATCAGAAGACAGATTGTCAGCCAAGCACAGCATATTCAGCCTTCATCCGCATGAAAGAGACAGATACCGCTCATGTCAGCCCGGCAACAGAGCTGAAATTCACAACTCCAGAAATTAAACAGCGCAGCGATAGCTCTTCCGGTGGTGGAAGCAGCAGTTCTTCTGATTCTGACAGTTCTTCATCTTCTTCAGGAACTGCGAAAGATCCGGTAAGAGGAAATGTAACCAGTGATAAAGGAATCATCACAGGCGCGAATAACAGCATGGCCAATGATGGCTACAGCCATTGGATGCAGGATGAGCACGGATGGTGGCTCCGCTTTGCAAATAACAGCTATCCGAAAGGAGCGAAGAGCGGCGAAGCAGGCGCAACCTATGCATGGGAACTGATCAATGGTAATTGGTGGGCATTTGATGAAAACGGATATATAAAGACCGGTTGGTTGAGAGATGATACATATGGTGGTTGGTTCTATGCCGATCCAGATACTGGAATGAAAATCGGATGGGTTCTGATTAATGGAAAGTGGTATTATTTCCATCCAACATCTGATGGTAAAAGAGGTATCATGTATGCTGGACAGAACACATCAGACGGATACTATGTAGATGAGACAGGTGCTTGGGACGGAAAAGAACGTTAATTCAACTTGCAGTTGATGGTTCTGCATGCAGACCTGCGCTATAATATAAGTGTCTCAAATAATAAATCTTTTTTCATGGATAAGCCATTTCTGTGCGGCAGAGAGAGGGTGCTCTTTTGGGCATCCTCTTTTTTCTTATCATTGGAAAAAGAAAAATATCCAAATGCTGACAATGTGGTTGCTGTATACATGGATGGGTGGTATAAAGGTAGTAAGATATTTTTGCAATGTGAGAATAATGATGGGGGACTAATGTATGAAAAAACAAAAGAAGATTCTAATAGGTGCGTTACTCACTGCAGCATTTTTGAGTCAAGCCTGTCCGGCATGGGCAATAACAATTCCAGATGGATATAGTGTAGAGGATGTGGAACGGCGAGAGGGCGAGTATAATACTTATTTGATCCAAAATCTGGATAGCTTATCTGGAACCTGGAAAGAAAAATATTGCTTGACTTTTCAGACCATTGATATTGCAGAAAAATTTGTTGCGGATAACATCAAACCAGAGATGTCCGATTTTGAAAAAGAGATGACAATCATAAAATGGATGTCGGATCATATTACTTATGATATGGACAATTTCCGTGCTGGTACGATACCGCAGTACGATTATACTCCGATTTACCCGTTGGAGATTGGTTGGGGCGTTTGCAGTGGTTATACACAAACTTTTGAACTGCTTGCAACTTTAAGTGGTTTGACAGTCAAAAGCGTAAGTGGCCAGGCTATTAATAATGGAGAGTTAAATGGTGGCCATGCTTGGAACCAGATATGCTTGGACGGGGAGTGGTATAATCTGGACGTGACCTGGGCAGATAATGATGAATCTAAGGATATCACATTGCGGTACGTCAATGCCACGGATTCGGTTTTTGCTGAGAAGCATGAATGGGACAGATCAAAAGCAAATGCTTGCAATGCAGAAAAATACGCAATTACGGCAACAGAACCGTTTTTCAAGGAGAAAAAATGGCGGTATAGTATTTATCCAAATGGTTCTAAGGAAGAAATGAACCGAATATGGGAAGCTTCTTGGGATAAGGATAGATCTGTTTTTGATGACGAATCTTACAGAGCTTTTTATTATAGTAGCGTGGATCAAACTGCAAGGGAGATTATAGATTACATTAGTGGATGTATTGAAAATAAAGAGGACTCTTTCTCATTCAAAATTTTTTATCCGGAATCTATGAATAATGTAAAGATATTCCAGTCAGATGGGAATAACATTGGTATTACAACACAGATTTCACGTAAAGTAGCGGCTGCCATTGATGCAAAGTATAAAGGCGTAGCATTTAAGTCAAGCATTGGACAGGTATCACAAACAAGAGTTTATGAAGCACGGAATGGATATTGGATGACATATATTTCCAATAAATTTCCGAGGTATAAAAAGAACTGGAAATCTGAAAATGCAGAAGAAGCGACAAATTAAGGGGGAAATTTGACGATGAATAAGAAGATAATGGCAACGCTTTATTTGGCAGGAGTAATGGCAGTAGGTTCTGTTATACCTGCTTTCGCACTCGATTTACAGCAATATTATGGACAGGACTCTACGGAGATTCGGACCGGATACAGCTATGAATTAAATCAGGAATACCGCTTCTGCAGCGGTCACAAAAACAAAATTCCAGGTTGGGCTTGGATTGACGGTTACTGTTATTATTTCACAAATAAGAACATGCGTGAGAAGATCACGAACGGAACTACTCCGGACGGTTGCACTGTTGATGAACAGGGCCGCTGGACGGTAGATGGAGTAGTACAGTACAATGGCTACGGCTCGCTTCAGGTTGGTACTGATGCACTGTATGCGGGGAAAGACGACGATGCGCGGTGGCAGGCAATGAGAGGGTATCTGGAACGTACCATGGCAGAAAAGTGGTACTCAAGTGATGATGCAGTATCTGTTGTATCATTCAATGATACGATGGATTTTAACTGGCCACATACAATGGCAATGCTCATTCATAATACAGAAAATGGAGACTATCTATCTATCACAGTAGGCAATGGATGGAATGACTCTCCAGAAAGATATAGAAATTCCAGAGGAGAATCTATTGAGCTCCTGATTAAAGCTATGTGTGGTGATCATGCTGGCCAGGAATTGTTTGATGCCATGAGAAAAGCAGGCGAACCAGCGGAAGGCGGAGCCAGAAATCAAGTTGTATACGATGAAAATGGGAAGCCAATTAAAGATGAAGAAAAGTCTAAAGATGGATTCACCTATGTAAAAATGGAGCATTATCCAACATCCGGGGATGGAATTAACTTCAACTATATTGATATGGCCAAGTGGGGTTCCGGTCAGATGAAGACAGACTATGGCAAATCTATTTTTCTAAAAGCCGGACCAAACATTTATGATGATTTAGCCTCACATACCCCAACTGAATGGATCCTGGAAATCAAATAAAGAAATAACATGGGGTGGTCATTTTGGCTGCCCCATTCTTTCTTAAATCCTAAATCAGTAGTATAATGAAAGAAAAAGTACTTGGAGAGGTGCTAAAATGAAAAAATTTAATATGTGGTTACTGGGGCTTTTATCGGCTGTATCATTAGGTGTATCAGCGTGTGGACAGGCTCCGCAGCAAGAACCGGTTGCTATCGTATCTACAGAGGTGCACACAGCTGATACTGTGTCTGCTGGAACGTCAGCATTTAATCTGGCATCTGTCCCGGTCTATTCCGGGCAGCCGTATGCAGTGATAAATGATAACAAGCCGTACTTTACGGATGCAGATCTGACGGCAGTTTCCTTTGAGACTTACAGTGACCTGGATTCTCTGGGCAGGTGTGGTGTTGCTTATGCGTCTGTGGGAAAAGATCTGATGCCGACAGAAGAGCGCGGTGCTATCGGTCAGGTGAAACCGTCTGGCTGGCATACCATTAAGTATGATAATGTGGACGGAAAATATCTGTATAATCGATGCCATCTGATTGGCTATCAGCTCACGGCAGAAAATGCCAATGAAAAGAATCTGATCACAGGAACCAGATACCTGAATGTTCAGGGTATGCTGCCATTTGAAAATATGGCGGCCGACTATATAAAAGAAACCGGAAACCATGTGCTGTATCGTGTGACTCCGGTTTTTGAGGGAAATAATCTCGTTGCATCAGGTGTACTGATGGAGGCAGAGTCTGTAGAGGACAAAGGTGAAGGCGTTTTGTACTGCGTCTATGTTTATAACGTACAGCCAGAAATCAGTATCAATTATGCTACCGGAGATAGCTCCGCTTCTGGAAGCACCCAGGCAGTAGCAGAGCAGGCCACACAGGCCGCTACACAGGCTGCCTCTCAGCAGTCCACCGCTGAATCCTACATCCTCAATACGAATACGAAGAAATTCCATCGCCCGTCCTGCGCCTCTGTGAAGCAGATGAAGGAAAGTAATAAAAAATCCTCATCAGAAAGCAGAGATGCGATTATTGCCGCAGGATATGAACCGTGCAAAAAATGTAATCCTTAGAAACATGAGAGAAAGATAAAATGGTCCATGGACTTACAGTACAATCCGTTATACTGAAGACAACAATTTTTGAAAAGGCCTCACGATTAATTAACACAAACGAAGCCACAGCCGCAGTTGGCCTTGCTTATCAGAAGGCCGGCACCGCCCTGCCGGAAATCCAGATAGGGCATAAAGTGGCAGATCTAATCAAAGCCATCCCGGAATCCATCTACACTGCGGTAGGTGAAAAGCTTACCGATGCAATCCAGAGCTATGTGTACCGAGACGATGATGAAGTCACAGAAGATGCGCTGCTCACTTATCAGATGGGATATGCCGGCGATACCACCGGCCAGTAAAAAGAAAAACAAGCGGAAAAATAACAGCCTCAAAAACCTTACGGTTCCTCTTCTGCTTCCTCTCGTATTTTTTACTGTCCCTTTTCAAAAATTTAGAAAAATAAAAAGGGGAAAAGGTAGAGGGGGAAACGGCGTAAGCCGGGCGCAGCGAACTTTGGTGAGCGAGGCAGAGATGGTTGTTAGAGAAGAAGGAGGGCAGGTTATGGGTATAGTTACGAAAACGATTGATTTTAGTGTACCGCATCCACTTACGGATGAAGAAAAACAGATGATAAAAAAGGCGGCATCGATGCCGGTTACGTTTGACGAGGATTGTCCGGAAAGTACGGATGAGATGCTGACGAAGTTTCGGAAGGCAGGAAAGAATAGATGATTACGAGAGAAGATAGGCGTATCTGCTTCCCAGTTGAGCCGCATTGTCAGTGGGGAAACAAAGACGGTCAGCAGCGATATTCTCATAGGCGTGGCAAAGAAATTTAAGGTATCAACGGACTACATATTAGGCTTGTCCACCTTGAGTGTCCGTAAAAGTTATGATATTTCTGAATTAGGATTGTCCGAGGGAGCTGTGAGAGGGCTTGTGGCAGGTACAGTCGATGTGCAAATCCTTAACCGTCTGTTGGAACACAGGAACTTCCCGAAACTGATGGATTTGATACGGATTTATTTTCAAGACACAGCGGCAAAGGGTATCATGGCACGAAATCAGCTGATTGAACTGGCAACGGCTTCCTTGTCCGATCTGATGAAAGAACACCCGGAACATCGGGCAGAAGCAAAACAGGATTTGCAACTTCTGAACGCACAGAAGATGGGAGAACATGAAGCGGAAATTGAAAAAATCAAGAATGTATTTCTTGCTATCCTGCGAGATATTAAGAAAGATATGGACAACAGAGAACAGCCAGGAGAAGCTGTGACCGCCGCTATGTTCCAAACCATGCAGGAAACCATGAAAGACCACCAGCAGGAGCTGCTTTCTATGGACGATGTAACTGCTATGATTGCCGGACAGATTGGGAAGTTTCTTCCGATGGACGAGGAAACGGCGGAACAGTTCCGGCAGTTGGCAAAGAGGATGATGGAGCAGGTAGGAAAATAATTGCAGAAAAATATATGTAGTTTTATAAAACAATCAGGAGGATTACATGAGACGGGTAAAAAAAGAAAAAAGGAATAAAGTGCTTATTTTTAGTGTGATTATCTTGCTTCTTGTATGTGCAGGCATTGCGATAGCCAGTTTGCATAAAGTAAATAATATTTTGTTGGAAAACTCGTCTGAGGCAACAATAGAAATTATTGGAAATTCAAGTACAACTGAACCTGCACAAGAGCTTCGAGGAACTGTAAAAGATGCAACAATGAATACTCTAACTGTTCAAGGTGAGGATAATCGTGAATATTATTTTGGAACAGAAGGTGTAAATATTTCAACTGGTGAGACAGGAATAGTGATTGGGAATCCAGTGACAGTTTCATATCATGGCAAATTGGATTTGAATGCATCTGTACAAGAGGTTGAATTACTTTCCATTACGGTTACGGATTCCAGTTTGAATACCGAAAATCCTGAACCAACAACTGGTGAAACAGAGCCAAGTCCCCCTTCTGCTTCCGTGACACAGAAAGCACAAGAAATTCTAAATGCAATGACGCTGGAAGAAAAAGTTGGACAGATGTTTATTGCACGCTGTCCCGAAATAAATAGCGTACAGAAGGTAAAGGAGTATAATCTTGGAGGTTATATTCTTTTTAGCCGAGACTTTTCTGGAAAAACAAGAGATGAAATTATCCAGAATATTCAAAGTTACCAAAGTGCAGCAAAAATCCCCATGTTTATCGGAGTAGATGAAGAAGGAGGCACTGTCAACCGTGTTAGCACAAACCCTAATTTGCGAGCTGTGCCTTTCTGGTCCCCTCAAGAACTCTATGCTGAAGGTGGCTTTGATTTGATTCAAAGTGACACACAAGAAAAATGTGAATTACTGAATAGTTTGGGGATTAATTTGAACTTTGCCCCAATCTGCGATGTTTCGCAAAATCCAGAGGATTTTATTTATGACCGGAGTTTTGGACAGAACGCAGAGCAAACTGCCGCTTATGTCCACTTAGTTGTGCAAACCATGTTTCAAGAAGGTATGGGGAGCGTCCTAAAGCATTTCCCCGGGTACGGAAATAATGTGGATACACATACAGGTATTGCTTATGATAATCGCACCTATGAAACATTTTTGAACTCAGATTTCTTGCCGTTTCAAGCAGGAATTGATTCTGGAGCCAATATGGTATTAGTTTCTCATAATGTGTTATCCTGCATGGATAGTCAAACCCCTGCTTCGCTGTCTTCACAGGTACACAAAATCCTGCGGGAAGAATTAAAATTTACTGGAGTTATTATTACAGATGACTTAGCTATGGATGGTGTGCGCAATTTTGCAGAAGACACAAAAATTGCAGTTCAAGCTGTGAAGGCAGGAAATGATATGTTATGCTGCACAGATTTTGAGGTGCAAATTCCAGCCATACTTGAAGCAGTCAAACAGGGAGAAATTACAGAGGAACGAATCGATGAATCTGTTTTACGCATATTAGAATTAAAAATTTCACTTGGGATAATATAAAGGTTTATTTACAAATAGTCTAAAATTTCAGTTTTTACGGGAGTGTGTCCACAAGTTCGGTGTAGAACGAGGAACGGGGACTTTCATATACGCCCTGTCTGCTGATGAAACCAGTCCTGCGCTTGCGGCTCCACGTCACGCAATCACAACCCTGTTTTCCTGCTGCTTCAAACGCCTTTGCCCTCCCCGGCGGCAACCTTATTTTCGCAGCAACGCCGACAGAGCGTATAACACACTACACTTTGCAAGCAAAGTCGTGTGCCAAGGGGCAAGCCCCTTTGGAAACCCCGGACAACAAAACAGGCTGAATATCTCGCACTTTCCCGGTGCTTGATACTCAGCCTTTATTTGTTGTCAGCAGCCCCCGTTTCGTGGTCTGCGTGTAGTTCCTTGTAAACTGACCTAAGAAAAGAATGCAGAAAACTGGGCGGTTGCGAGACTGGCAATGCAAAGATTACGAAGGGCTATAAATTGCCCTGCAAGTATGTCATTCATGCTGTTGGGCCGGAATGGATGGGCGGTAATTGCGGAGAAGAGAATTTATTATTTTCTTGCTATAAAAAATCTCTGGAATTGGCCAGTGCCCATAAGTGCAAATCAGTTGCTTTCCCTTTGATATCTGCAGGAATATATGGATATCCGAAAGATGATGCTTTGCGGGTTGCAATGGAAGCCATCGGAGAGTTTTTGACGGAACACGAAGAGATGCAAGTGTATATTGTGCTTTTTAATGTCCCGTATGGTGGTACGGATCCAGACGTACTGATGGATATTAAGCGCTTTATTCTGAAGTTCCGGATTAAAAAGGATATGACCTTTACCTTTGCCCCTGTATATACGTTTGGCAGTCGACAAAGTCTTTCACAGCGCATTGCAAAGGCGCTGGGCAAAAAGGCGCTCCTCAGTTCAAAAGAGGCGCTCAGCGATCTGGCCAGAGGTGTTGGTCAGCGCGTCAGTTCTTTTTCTGAAAAGCTATTTGAAATAATAGAAGAAAAAGGATTGAATGAAGTAGAATGCTATAAAAAAGCAGGCCTTAGCCGCAAGACATTCTCTAAAATTCGAAAGGATGACCATTATACTCCGTCCAAAGAAACTGCACTGGCATTTGTCATTACGCTTGGGCTTGATGTAGATGAGGCGGAGAATTTACTAAAATCAGCTGGGTTACTGATGATGAGAAACAGGAAATCGTTGTCATTTATATATAGAATTGAATTTTTACTGAATAAAATAAACGCAAGAGAAAAGTGGTGCCTGGCCTAACGGTCAAACACCACTTTGTCTACAGTCTGAAATGTTTACGTTTACAGCGTAAACGTAAACATTTATAGACAAAAAGAAACATATATATTTTCAATGCAATGAGAAGGATAGAATTAAGATTACAAGGCTTTACTCATTATTTACATTGACAGAATGGTTGCAACCAGTTTTTGGCATTGAATGATCATGCTGGAAGGAATCGCATATTCATTTACGGAATGAAATTCCGTGTATACCATATTTGGCATAGTTTCCGGTGTTGTAATTCTCGATAAACTCTCGATCATCTTCCCATTTTTTATGGCTTTTTAAAATCTGGATTGATGTTTCTTTTGGCTTATAAAAAAATCAAGATAACTGATCACGTCACTGCTTGTGAGAATGTTATTATCAACGAGCAGAGCCAATATTTTCTTTTTCCGGAGAGAGGAGAAATCTTCAATTTGTGAAATATTATAACCGTACTGCATAAGTATGGATTCCTGAGCCAAGCGCATTCCAGTTTCAGACATAGCGCCACTTAAGTATGCTCGTTCATCACTTGTTCGACATATTGACATAGGAATGTGGTAGCGTATAATTAGTATTGAATACACTGAAAAAATGAAGGAATTACATGAAAGTACATAAATATTGGTCAGTAGGAGCTTTGATCACAATGCTTGGGACTTTTTACACTGGATAAAAAACCATTACCATAACAGATTATGATATTTCATTTAAAGATATTTGTCCCCAATATAGAGAAAGTAAATGAATAGCATAGTTATTGAAATGAATATTATTTAGGGTTCGGGATAAATCGTGAAATGCAGACAAACAAGAAAAGTAAAAATATAATAGGTATTATACAGAGTTTCCTTATATTGATATTGGTAGTTCTTATTATTTTTATGATGATTCAGATTAGTAGGCTGCAGGGAACAGCACGCGTAATAAATTATGCCGGTCTGGTACGTGGAGCTACGCAGCGCGAAATAAAATTAGAAATTACAGGAAACCAAAATGACGAATTAATTAAATATTTGGATGATATTCTTCTTGGATTGAGATATCAGGATGGACATTATGATCTGGTAAAACTCAATGACGAAGAGTATCAGGAAAAATTGCAAATCCAGAGTGATTACTGGGATAAATTGAAAACAGAAATTGAAGCAGTAAGAAGCAAGGGATACGAAAATACAGACATTGTTAATATGAGTGAAATATATTTTACGATGGCAGATAAAACTGTCTCTGCAGCAGAAAGTTATTCAGAAAAAATCGCTGTAAAGATTCGTACCATAGAGCTTTTGTCGGCACTTGATATGTTGAGTCTGGTGATATTGGTTATTATGCAGACTCTAAAGGCAATGCAGATGGCAATGCAAAACAGACTGCTGGAACAAAAAGCATTCATAGATGCCTATACTGGACTGCCAAATAAAAATGCCTGTAATGAGCTACTTAATAAAAAAGATATAATTACAGATTCTACAGCATGCATAATGTTTGATTTAAATAATCTAAAAACTGTAAATGATACAATGGGACATTCCGCAGGAGATCAGTTGATATTGAATTTCGCAAAGCTTTTGCGCAGTGTTGTTCCAGAAAAGGATTTTGTTGGAAGATATGGCGGAGATGAGTTTATAGCAGTTATTTATCATACGAGTGAGGCGGAAATTAAGGAGATATTAAAATCATTGTACAGAGAAAAAGAGAGATTAAATAGTTGTGAAAATCAATTACCAATCGATTATGCATGCGGATGGGCATTATCCTCTGATGATATGGCGTGTACAATGCAGATGTTATTGGATGATGCAGATGCTTATATGTATAAGAATAAACAGTTATGTAAGAAATATAATT
>ERZ773142.820-NODE-820-length-22135-cov-9.67219_pt1 | contig 22135 bp, 18 predicted proteins | sample MGYA00580853_ERZ773142 | MGnify/ENA primary metagenome ERZ773142 (study PRJEB29015, sample SAMEA2737862) | human gut metagenome | biome: human gut; feature: human-associated habitat; material: faeces | place: China | collected 2012 ... | reverse complement strand
CCGCCTCGCAGCCGTCGCCGCGCGTCGCGCAGCCGTCGGCCGTGCGCGAGGAGAACGGCGAACGCGCCAACCCCGACACCGGCGAGATACCGGTCATCCAGAAGCGTGACGGCCATGTCACCGACGATCCCAACGATCCCGACGTCGCCAAGGCCATCCATCACGAGCGGCAGACGCAGCGCAAGGAGACGCGCAAGCGCGGCCGCCGCAATCGTCTGATCGCAATCCTCATCGTGATCGCCGCGCTCGCGCTTGCCACGGGCGGCGCTTTCGGCGCCTACCGCTGGAGCCAGACGAAATACTTCATCGGCAACGCAGACGGCGTGGTGGCCGTGTACCAAGGCGTGAACACCAACGTGTTCGGCCTGGCGCTGTCGCACGAGGTCAAGCGCACGAACATCGACATCGACTCGCTGCCGCAGGCGTGGCGCGACCAGCTGCAGGACGGCATCACCTTCAACAGCTATGACGAGGCCATCCAGCACGTGCAGGTCATCCGTCAGGAGAAAAGCAACTTCAACGACAATTCCAACACGTCCAAGTCGTCCGGCGACGCGGGCAACGGCACGTCCGACTCATCCGACTCATCCGACTCATCCGGGTCGAACGGCACGGACGGCGACTCAAGCGCCGGCAGCAGCCAGACCGACGGCGGCACTGCGGATGGCACCGCGGGCGATACCGGCACGGACGCATCGTCCACCGGCACAGACGGCGGTGACGCCCAATGATCCCCATACGTCTCCGTCAGGCGTCGCTGCTGCTGTTCGCCATGCTGATCAGCGTCGTCGCCTTCTACCAGATGTTCCTGCGCGTCTACGGCCACTTCCCCGCCAACTACATCGGCCTGCTGGCCGTGGTCGGCGCGCTGTTCCTCGTGCTGTGGGGACTGCTGCTGCGGTTCAAGCCGTACGCCAGCCAGGCGATTCTGCCATGCGTGCTGATGCTGACCGCGATCGGCGTGGTGATGATCGCGCGCATCGACAAGTCCGGTAATTCCTCGGTCGGCTCAAGGCAGCTGATCTGGTTGTGCATAGCCCTGACGCTGTGTGGCATCCTCGTGGCGGTCATGCGCGACTATCGTGTGCTGCGCAAATACTCGTACGTGAACATGGTGATAGGCCTGATACTGCTGCTGTCGCCCATGATCCCCGGTCTGGGGCGCAACATCAACGGCGCCAAGATCTGGATCCGCATCGGCGGATATTCGCTGCAGCCCGCCGAATTCGCCAAGCTGTTCCTCGCGTTCTTCTTCGCCGCCTACCTGTTCGACCACCGCGACCAGCTCGCCGTGGGAGGCAAGAAGGTGCTGGGACTCCAGCTGCCCCGCATCAAGGACCTCGGTCCGATCATCATGGTGTGGCTGATCTCGATGGGCGTGCTCATCATGCAGCGCGATCTGGGCACGTCGCTGATGTTCTTCGCGATGTTCGTCGCGATGCTGTACGCGGCCACCGGGCGCAGAAGCTGGATCGTCATCGGCTTCATCGCGTTCGCCGTAGGCGCGGTCGCCGCGGCCAGCGTGTTCAGCCACGTCGGCCAGCGCGTGGACTCATGGCTGCACCCGTTCAGCGACGAGCAGTACAACCGCATAGGCGGCTCGTGGCAGCTGGTCACGGGCATCTTCGGCATGGCCTCCGGCGGCATGACCGGCACCGGCCTGGGTCACGGGCAGCCGGGGCTGACCACGTTCGCGAATTCCGACTTCATCTATTCGTCGGTCGGCGAGGAGCTGGGCTTGACCGGTCTGATGGCCGTTCTGGTGCTGTACCTGCTGATCATCGCGTCCGGGTTCATCACCGCCATGAAGATCAAGGACGGGTTCGGCAAGCTGCTGGCCTCCGGACTGGTGTTCACGATGGCCTTCCAGGTATTCACCGTGGTCGGCGGCATCACGCTGGTAATCCCGCTGACCGGCATGACCATGCCGTACATGGCCGCCGGCGGCTCATCGCTGATCGCGAACTACCTGCTCGCCGCGCTGCTGATGATCATCTCGAACGCGGCGAACCGCCCGGAGCCGGACACACTGTCCGACACGTTCCAATACGAGGCGCTGGCGGTGCTGCGTGACCGCGAGCTGAAGGAACGCACTGACAAGGAGTCCGCACCCGAACGCGAACCGCAGGCCGAGCGGCCACCGGAACCCCGCCACGCGGCGGCGAACAACCAGACCACGGAAATCATCGAGGCAGGTGCGCGATGAACAAATACCTCAGGCAGCTGTTCACCGCCGTCATCGCCTTGTTCGTGGTACTCGGCATGTCCACCACGATCATCACCGCCATCCGCGCCAACTCGCTGAGCTCCGACCCGCGCAACGCAAGGGCGCTGTATCAGGAATACGGCGCTCCCCGAGGCGCCATACTCGCGTCCGACGGGACGATCCTCGCGCAGTCGACCCCGGTCAACGACGTGTTCTCATACCAGCGTTCCTACACGAACGGGCCGGTGTACGCCCCGGTGACCGGCTTCTTCTCGGTCACCCAGCGCGGCGACCGCGGCATCGAATCATCCCGCAACAAGCTGCTGAGCGGCAAGGCGGACGCGCTGTTCTGGGATCAGCTGAAATCGCTGTTCACCGGCGTCGAGAACAAGGGCGCGTCCATCGAGACGTCCATCAACCCCAAGCTGCAGCAGCTCGCCTACCAGCAACTCGGCAGCAACGACGGCGCCGCAGTGGTCATCGAGGTCAAGACCGGCCGCATCCTGACCCTGGCGAGTGCCCCCAGCTACGATCCGAACGCTCTCGCCACGCACGACACGAAGAAAGCCACCGCGAACTATTCGAAACTCGCCGCGCAGGCCAACAGCCCGATGATCAACCGCGCGACCTCGCAGCTGTACCCGCCCGGATCCACGTTCAAGACCATCGTCGCCGCGACGGCGCTGGAATCCGGCGACTACGACACCGATACTCAGATTCCCGCCGGAGCGAGCTATACGCTGCCCGGAACCTCGACGAACCTGACTAACACCACCGCCGCGGCGAACGGCATCGACAGCAAGATCACGCTGCAGGACGCGCTGACATACTCGTCCAACACCGCGTTCGCCCAGCTCGGCGTGAAACTCGGCCAGGACAAGATCGCCGAGCAGGCGAAGAAGCTCGGCTACGGAAGCTCGATCACCATCGACGGCACCTCGTCGTCCGGGCGCCCGATGAAGTCCGTCGCCGCCAAGTTCCCCGACACGCTGTCCGACGACAAGGTGGCGCTGGCGTCCATCGGCCAGGGCGACGTGCTGTCCACGCCATTGCAGAACGCGATGGTCGCCGCGGCCATCGCGAACGACGGCAAGCTCATGAGGCCGACGCTGGTGGACCGCGTGCGGGCCAGCGACCTGAGTACGCTGTCCGAAGCCACGCCCGAAGTGATGTCCACCGCGTTCAGCTCCAGCACGGCGTCCAAGCTCAACCAGATGATGCAGTCGGTGGTCGAGCATGACGCGCCCAGCCTGCAGCTGAGCGGCATCAAGGTCGCGGCGAAGACCGGAACCGCGCAGATCGGCAGCTCCAACCAGACCAACGACGCATGGGTTATCGGGTTCGCCCCCGCCGACAACCCGAAGATCGCGGTCTCCGTTGTTATCCATAATGTCAATCAGTACGGTGTGGAAGCCGCCGGACCGATCATGCGTTCACTGATGGAGGAGGCCCTGAAACAATGAAACTCGTCGAAGGACAACTCATCCACCGCCGTTACCGCCTGGATCGCCGACTGGCGCAGGGCGGCATGGGAGAGGTGTGGAAAGGCCACGACATCCAGCTCAACCGTCCCGTCGCCATCAAGGCGCTGCGCGACGATCAGGGCAACGTCGAGGCCAAGCTGCACCGTCTGCGGGCGGAAGCGCACAATTCCGCCAATCTGGCGCACCCCAACATCGCCGCGCTGTTCGAGTATTACGAGCACGACAGCATCGGCTTCCTCATCATGGAGTACGTGCCCAGCGACTCGCTGGCCGACATCTACCGCGACCGTGGCACGCTGCCCGCGACGGAACTGCTGCCGATACTGATCCAGACCGCGCGCGGCCTGTTCGTGGCGCACAGCCACGGCGTGATCCACCGCGACGTCAAGCCGGCCAACATCATGGTCTCCACTACGGGCGAGGTGAAAATCACCGATTTCGGCGTCTCCTACTCCACGAACCAGGAGCAGATCACGCAGGATGGCATGGTCGTCGGCACCGCGCAGTACATCTCCCCCGAGCAGGCGCAAGGCAAACAGGCCACGCCGCAATCCGACATCTACTCGCTGGGCGTCGTCGCGTACGAAGGGCTGTGCGGGCATCGGCCGTTCACCGGCACCACGCCGGTCGACATCGCCGCCGCACACGTCAACGACCCGGTGCCCCCGCTGCCGGATTCCATAGATGTGCAGCTTCGGCAGTTCGTCATGTCGATGCTGTCCAAGGATCCGCTTGACCGTCCGAAGGACGCGCTGACCGTTTCGCGCACGCTGTCGCGCATAGAACGACGTCTGCTCGATCAGGAGACCGCGCAGATGGATGAGACCATCATGGGACTTGGCGGGCGCATGCCCCGCCGCGTATCCAGCACACCGCACACGGCGACGCTGATCACCATGAACCGTAACCAATTTGGCGGGCATACGGCGACGACCGACCCGAAGAATCGAGAGGAATAGCTATGAGCAGCAATATGCCGGCATCGCTGGCGAACGGCCGCTATCAGCTCGGCCAACTTGTAGGGCGTGGAGGCATGGCCGAAGTGCGCGTGGCATTGGACACGCGCCTGGGACGTACGGTGGCGATCAAGATCATGCGCGCCGACCTGGCCAACGACAAGATCTTCCTGTCCCGATTCCGCCGCGAAGCGCACTCCGTGGCGCAGATGAACAACCCGAACATCGTCAACATCTACGACTCCGGCGAGGAGACCGTGATGACCGACAGCGGCGGCACGGAGCGGCTGCCGTACCTGGTGATGGAGTTCGTCAAGGGCCAGACGCTGCGTGACGTGATCAAGGCGAACGGCCCGCTCAGCCAGCGAGACGCCGAACAGGTGATGCTCGGCGTGCTCAACGCGCTCGAATACTCGCATCACATGGGCATCGTCCACCGCGACATCAAGCCCGGCAACATCATGATCTCCGAGCAGGGCGTGGTCAAGGTCATGGACTTCGGCATCGCCCGCGCGCTCGACGACTCCGCTGCGACGATGACCCAGTCCCAGGGCGTAGTCGGCACCGCGCAGTACCTCTCGCCCGAGCAGGCTCGCGGCGAGACCGTCGACATGCGCTCCGACCTGTACTCGGCCGGCTGCGTGCTGTATGAGATGCTCACCGGCCGTCCGCCGTTCACCGGCGACTCGGCTGTGGCGATCGCCTATCAGCACGTGTCGGAGGTGGCGACGCCGCCCAGCACGCTCGTGCCCGGCCTGCCGCGCATGTGGGATTCGATCTGCGCGAAGGCGATGGCGAAGGATCGGCAGAACCGTTACGCGACGGCGGCCGAATTCAAGAACGATATCCTGACGTTCATGAACGGCGGCGTGCCGGTCGCGGCGGCGTTCAACCCGCTGACCGATCTGGCCAACGTGAAGGCCCGCAAGGCCGCGGAGCAGCAGGACGGCGGCGCTACCGTGCCGATGAGTGCTGTCGGCGCGGGTCAGCCCACGCAGGCGTACAACCCGGCGACCGGCCAGTTCGAGATGGTGCCTCCGGCGCAGAACCCGAACGAGGCCCTGGCGGTCAAGTCTCGCGCCGAGCAACGCGCGGAGGCGGCCAGGCAGAAGCGCAAGAAGAAGATCATCATCGCGTCGATCATCAGCGGCGTGGTGCTGCTGGCGATCATCTTCGGCGTGATCTACACCATGAGCCGCAAATCCGCCACGGAGATGGGCACCGTGCCCACCATCACGGCGACGATGACCAAGGCGCAGGCGAAGGAGAAGGTTACCTCGGCCGGGTTCAACTTCGTTGAGATGCAGGATTCGGATTCCGGTGAACCCGCCGGCACGTTCACCAAGCAGTCCCCCAAGGGCGACACTCAGGCCGTCAAGGGCTCGGACGTGAAGGTCTGGTTCTCCGTAGGCCCCAAGTCGGTGACCGTGCCCGACCTGAGCGACTACACCCAGGAGGATGCGCGCAACGCGCTGGAGAAACTGGGCTTCAAGGTGTCGTCCGTCACGAAGACCGCCGACAGCGCCACCATCGAGAAGGACAAGGTCGTGAGCACCGACCCGGCCTCCGGCACGTCGCAGCCCAAGGGCACGACGATCACGCTGTACATCTCCTCGGGCATGACCAAGGTGCCGGACGGTCTGGTCGGCCAGCCCAAGGACACGGTGCTGGACAAGCTCTCGTCCATGAAGTTCCTGCCGGTCGTCGAGCAGGAGGCCTCGGACAAGGTGGAGAAGGGCTCGGTGACGCGAGTCAGCCCCGGTTCCGGAGAACTGGTGCTGCAGGGCTCGCAGATCACGGTCTACGTGTCCACCGGCAAGTCGCTGCCCAGCGTGCCCAATCTCCTCGGCAACACGATCGCCGGAGCCAAGGCCACGCTGGGCAGCGACTTCACGCTGAAGGTCACCGGCGACGCGACCGATGATGCGGTCATCGAGACGCAGGATCCCGCGGCCGGCACGCAGGTCGACAAGGGCAGCACCATCTCGGTCACCGCCAAGAAGCCCACCACCGAGGATCCCGACAACAACGGCAACGGCGGCACGACGACAGGTGGGAACTGAACCGCCGGGAATGGCCGTGGTTGCCATTGCGGTGTGACCGATCGGCCGCCTGACGGCCGGTAAGCGCAACCGGCAATCGCGGCGGGTCGATCGGCAAGACGGGCGGCCCAGCCGCGCGGTCTACACACATCGGCCCAGAACACATGATGGCCCGTGGCATTCCTCATGCCACGGGCCATCATCGTTGTCATGCGCGTCACGCGCGGCGCCACACACACGTGCGTGTCAGCGGTTGACCTTGGGCTGCAGACCGATGGACTTGGCCACGGCGTTGGGCTGCCCGCAGACGGCGAGCCAGTTGGCGAGCAGCCGGTAGCCGTCCTGCGTCATCACCGATTCAGGATGGAACTGCACCGCATACATCGGCAACGACCGGTGCTTGATGCCCTGAACGATATGGTCATCCTTCGTCCACGCCGTCACGACCAGGTCATCAGGCACGGTGTCGGGCTCGACGGCCAGCGAATGATATCGGGTCGCGGTCATCGGATTGGCGACGCCGGCGAAGATCTCATCATCGATATGCTCGACGAGACTGGTTTTGCCGTGCATGATGGTGGGCGCGTGGCTGACCGTGCAGCCGAACACCTCGGCGAGCGCCTGCAGGCCGAGGCACACACCGAACATGGGCTTGCCGAGCTTGGCACATAGCCGAATAACGTCCTCGCTGGCCCCAGAATCCGCCGGAGCGCCCGGACCGGGGGAAATAAGCACACCGTCATATTCGTCCAGCACAGAGGCATCTGAGGGGTCTATTGCGTCATTGCGCACCACATCGACCGTCGCTCCCAAGGTTTTCAGATATCCAACGATGGTGTATACGAACGAATCGTAATTGTCCACCACCACAATGCGTGCCGAATCCGTCATGACGCTCCTCGTCTCGTTCTGATTATGGGATGGCACCGGCGAGCGCCGACCGCCATCCCATACGTTCCCATTATCGCCGCCAACCGGCCATGCCGCTAATCGACCGCGTAATTCGACATGCTTTGCAGGATGGGGATGTTGCTTGCCGCCCATGGGCACGCCCACTGAATCAGCGCCACGCTGACGATGAACAGCAGCAGTATCAGCAGCGTCCACCTGATTACCAGCGGACCGGGCTGGTGACGCAGCAGCCATCCGTAGATGCTCGCGTCCGGACGGCGGCGCTTGCCGGCGCGAATCTCGCGCAGCACCGGGTACCGCCAGGCCACCAGGGCCGCGATGTACAGCACCAGGTACGCCACCAGCGCCCACAGCACGATGGGCTGCAGCGTGCCCAGCTTGGACACGAACGACTGGCTCGTGTTGCTGCTGGAGAACGCCACCTTCGCCGAGTTCGACGACGTGGCGAGCTCCTGCGGCACACCATCCGAGACCTTGGCCCAATAGCTCAGCTCGCCGTAGCTGATCCAACGATGCGTGGCCGTGGTGTATTTCGGCTCGCACGTGGTCAGTGTGATCATGCGCTTGCTGGGAGGCGTGTTGAGATCCTCCGGGTTAGCGGCGATGACCTCGGAGTGCTCCGGGGTGACGATCTTGTATGTCGTGTACTTGTACACGTACCAGTAGTCCTTGGTACGCACGATGATCGCGTCGCCCTCCTGCAGCAGGTCGACGTCTCCCAGCGGTCGACCGTAGCCGTTGCGGTGGCCGGCGACCGCGAAATTGCCGACTGAACCGGGCATCTGCGTGGACGGATAATGTCCCAGACCATGCAGCGACAATTCGGCCTCGTCCGTGCCTTCGACCACGTTACGCACCCACCCCTGGCCGAACCGGGGCACGTACACCTGCGCGATGAGCTCGCCATCGCTTGCGCTCGTCGGCTGGACCGGCACGTCGCCGCTTTGCGCCTTGGCGACCTTCGAGCTGTCGCCGCCGGCCGGATCGGACCATGACGCCGACTGGCGGGTCTCGACCTGCGTGTGCTCGGACTGGACGCCGGTCCACCACATCTGCCATACCACGTACAGCGCGCAGACGGCCGCCAGCGTCATCAGCACCTCGCCGAGGATCCCCAGTACCGACCACAGAACGCTGCGCTTGGCCGCCGGCTGCGCGAGGCCGCGCCGGGCGTTCGGATCGGGCATCGGCACCGGAGGCAGCGCCATGGTCACTTCCCCGGCGTACTCCGGTTCAGCAGGGGCAGGCGCCTCGAAATCCTGAAAATCGCCTTGAATCTGTTGAGAGTTGCGCGAATGCTTCATTCCTCGCTCCCGTCCTTGACCACGGACGCATACCGCAACGGCTGCAGCGTCGCCGCAGACTGCCCGAACACGAGATCGTCCTTTTTTTCCACTTTCCAGCCCAATCCGAATGCGCTGACATACTCTTTATACAACTTGACCGCGTTCGAGTCGTCCAAAGCCCGAATCATGGCATCTGTGGGGCCGATCGCCGACACGGTGAACGGCGGCGAGTATTTCTTGCCCTGCAATAGAAGCACATTTCCTTGGCAGATCACTGCGGAATTGAACAACACGCGCTGGTCCATGATCATCATCGACTCCGCGCCGCCCGCCCACAGGGCGTTGACAACAGCCTCCACGTCCTCCTGATGCACGACGTAATCGTTGATGTTCGCGGCCGAGCCCGAGCTGTCCACCATGTTCTCCCACAACGGGGAGTCGTTCAGGGTCACGGTGATGCCGGGACCGTGCACCGCCGGCAGTATGGTGCCGGAGCCCGCGTCCTCGGTGTCGCTGGGCTTGGGGTCGCTCGTGCCCGAGGGCTGCTCGGAGGAGCCACTGTTGTTGGCGAAATCCTTCAGCGTGTTGATCTGCGCGCTCAGGTCGGTGATGTCCTTCTGCAGCTGGTCGACATGCTCCACGCGCTGCTCCACCAGGTCCGCCGTGTCGGAAGTGACCGTTGCCGTGCGATTCACGCGCACGTTCGTCACCAGCAGATACCCGGAAAAAGCCACGATCAGGCACACCGCGAAGCCGCCGAGCCACGTGCGCCGGGCGGCGTGCCTGCTGGTGTGTCTGGCCATGATTCCTCCCAGTGTGTTCAACTTTCGAGTGTAACCGCTATTATGATTTTTTAGCCTATTGAATGGAGACTACGCTTATGGCTGACACAGAGCTGCACGAAACCGACTCGGAAGACCAGAAGGACTGGCAGGCCGAGACCGACGCCGACGTCAAGGACACGGACACCAACGAGACCGACGAGGCCGATGACGATTACGGCGTCTCCATGGACAAGGTGCAGGCGGTGCTCAACGCCACCGCCGACAAGTCAGAGATGACCCCGCAGATGCAGCGCATGATGTCGCGGCAGGCGGAGAACACGCGCCGCGTCGAGGAGACCATCAAGGGCACCAAGTCGAACCCGCGCTGGTTCGTCCCGCTGTTCTGCGCGCTGATGATCATCGGCCTGATCTGGGCCGTGGTCTACTACCTGTCGCCGAACGGCACGTGGCCGATCCCGGGTATCGGCGCTTGGAACCTGGCAATCGCCTTCGCGATCATTATGGTCGGATTCATCATGACGATGTGGTGGCGCTGAGCGGCGAGATCCCCTCGCGGCAGCCAGCTCCATATCGACGGTAAGCGACGTTACGGTTTGGCGGGGGCGCGGCATGGTGCTGCGCCACCGCCAAACTGTGTTGCTGTCATACCCTTTTCGCGGTTTCACTGCTTCACGGTGCGGACGATGACATGACGGCCATCGACGGATGTCGTGCCGAACAGATACACATCGCCGCCGTCTGCCAGCTTGAGTTTCCTGCGCAGCTGGACAGCGGTCAACGGGAAGTTGCGCACTGCGATATTCGCCCTGTCGACGCCCGCTAGAGCCCGTTTCAGCTCTTTCTTGCCCATACCCGCGATGGTTTCAATGACAAATCCCCGGCCGGGAAACTGCGGCGCCGGCGTGCCCGATATCAGCAGGTGGCTGTTCGGGCCGATCTGGCGCATACCATAATGGTCCTCCAGCAGCGCGAAACAGCCGCCCTTCATCAGCGAAGCGTTCGGCTCGTACAGATACCTGGGCTGTTCCGGAGCGGCGTGTGACGGCTCTGCAGACCCGCCCTGACTGCCTTTTTCTCCTGCGGAGGCGAGGACCACGCCGTCAGAATCCGCGCCGGTCTTCATGTCATGGACGTATCCGAATACGTCGCCATCGTTGACGCAGATCACGCGTACGGCGTCGTGCGAACCGCGGTCGAGCACCAGCAGCAGTTCCTTGCATTCGTTGCCTGTGGAGACGATATGCACTTCGCCGACCGAACCGTTGAAGTCCGCAACCGTCTTTCGCCAATCCAGCATCGGAGACAGCTTGACCATGACGTGCGGCGAGACGGCCAGCAGACGGTCTTTCAGCGCGAGTACGTCCGGCGTGCAGTCGGCGATGGCATAGGTTCGGCCGCCATGCGCGTCACGTCGCGCGGGGTCGAGGTAGATCAGCGCGATGGGAACGGCTGTAGCTGAATCGACTGCGGCCGAGTCTGCGGAGGCGGCGCGGGCGTCAACGACGCCGCGCAGCCAATCCTCCGCATCGCCGTTGATCACATCCATGTGCGGGAGTCCCAGCGCCCGGAAATTATGAGCCGCGAGCTCGCACAGGTGAGGCTGGCGCTCCACATAGACCGCCCGGCTGAATCCACGCGCGATATACGAGCAATCGACGCCGAATCCGCCGGTCAGGTCGACCATCGCACCGCCGGCGCCCGCTACGCGCCTTGCGATGCCGGCCTTGTACTGCGCGGCGAACTGGGAAGAGCACTGTTCCATGGAGATGTGCGGCGGATAGACGATGCCGTCGGTCTCGGCCCATTGCGGCAGCTTGCGGCACGCAGTCTGCCAGCCGGCGATCTGGTCGAGCGCGAATGGCAGGTCAAGCCCGTCCACGCGTTTGGCGCTGAGCGCCAGGTCGCGCACATCCTGATTGCGGTGCGCCGCAATGAACCGACTGGTCTGAGACGAAATATCCATAGTGTCATGGTATCCCGGCAGCGTCATCGCGCCCCGGCTTCGAGACCCGTAACGGATGCTCCGCAAATCAAGTTGTGCACTATCTATCCACCGGTTTTCCCCATGTTATCCACATTATTCACATACTTATACACAATTGTGGATAACTCTTATTCGCATTGTGCACATTGTCCACAATGTGTCAAAACCCATTATTTCCAACATTGTTAGAGCTCACACGGACTTATTCACCATAGTTATCCACGAGTTATACCCAACTTATACCCAAGTTGTCCACAAAGTTCTCCACATCATGTGGAAAACTACACGCATGTAATTCACATTGGTGCGACGCCTTCACCCTGAGCCATTCTCCAGTGCCCCGCCCACCCCACAAAAGTCCCATCACAAGCTCGGGGGCGGTGACGTTTTGTTGGACTTCGTTGTCTGTATGGTTGTCTGGCAGGTTATCACATGTGTTCAGCCGACGAGCCCCAGCTTGATGCGCCTGTCCATGATGCTCATCCCGTACTCGGTCTTGATGCGTTCGTCGCGGTACCATGTCATGTACTCGTCGAGCATCGTCGGCGAACCCGTCGACCATGACGCCCGTGAAGTCGCGCTTGTGGAAGAACTCCTGCTTGAGACGGCCGAAGAACCCCTCCGCGGCCGCGTTGTCCGGGCTGCAGCCCTTCGCGCTCATCGAGCGGATCAGCCCGTGGCCCTTGCAGATGCGTATCCATTCCGGCCACTGGTAGTGGCAGCCGCGGTCCGAGTGGATGACGGGCGCCTCGCCGATCTCACCCCTGTACGAGGAGTAGCGCCTCGCGCTCCTGGACACGGGCACGAGCCCGTGCCGGGCCGTCAGGCGCATGACCCGTTTGGCGGACACGACGACGCCCACGCCCCTCAATTCCAGGTGGACGCGCCTGTACCCGTAAGGCGCCTGCTGTTCTCGAACACGCCGCACCGGGTGGGACTTTCACCGGGTAAGAGGCCAATCACATGATGTACGTCAGAGCTGGATTGCTCAGATTACAGACCAGCACGCCTGCGACGATCAGCGCCAACACCACCGCCCCGTACACCATCGTCCGGAACGTCAGGCTCTTGCCGCGCAACGCGTGCACGCCGGAAATCAGCAGCCACGTGAACACGCCGCCGACGATGAATCCGCCTACATGAGCCTGCCATGCGATGCCGCCCACCAGGAACGGCATCAGGAAGTTGACCGCCATCCAGACCAGCATCGAACGGATATCCTCGCCGATGCGCCGGTACACAACCAGCATCGCCGCGAACAGGCCGAACAACGCGCCGGACGCGCCATAGGCACCACCAAGCCACCCGGTGCCACCCGGCCACAGCGCGGCCCAGGACATCAGCCCAAGACCGCCGCCCAAACCGGAAAGCACGTACAGCGCGAGAAACGGCCAATGCCCCATCATCTTCTCCAGCACCGGCCCCACGCTCCACAACGCCAGCATGTTGAACAGGATATGCAGCACCGACTTCGGCGAATGCAGAAACATCGACGTGAGGAACATCCACGGTTGTGCGACCGCCGTCATCGGGTCGAACCGGCCGTAATAGATCATGGTTGCGAGTCCAAGAGGCCAGAACAGGCTGAACACCATCTCGACAACCCACACGGCGACGCACGCGATGATGATCGCGCTGGTGAACACGGGGCCGTTCGACCGCCACTGATATTGAATCGCCCGCTTGGAGAACAGGTTGTGCGCCGACGGCGCACCGGGAAACAAACTGAATCGGCCATTACTCATGTCATCTACTGTAGCGGAATCGCATCTCCTCGCCGGACGGTGAAACAACACGCTCCCGGCTCGTCGTGCGCACCGCCGGCAAAGCAAAAGCATTCCCGCACGCAATCGCCACATTTTTGGAATTAAGATGGAACCCAGAGTTGGTTTTGAACGGGCAAGCCAACCAGGATTGGGAAAGGAGCCGTCATGGAGAACAAGTCTTCAAACGGTTGGAAGTTCTTTGCGTTGTTCTTTGGTGCGCTGCTGGCCGCCGTGGTTGGTCTGTACATCTACAAGCAGCAGAACCCGGATTATGATCCGTGGGAGGAGCCTTGGGAGAACAGCTCGTCCCCGGTCGACCTTGGCCTGACCAAGGACGCCGACAAGGGCGACGCCGATGAGGCCGAAGCAGCCCCGGAAGCCGCCTGAGTTCATCTAACAGTCAATCGTTGTAGGCACACATGTGTCCGCGAAAAGGGCCTGTCTGCATTTCGCAGACAGGCCCTTTTCGCATGTTGTGCCGCATTGGGGCTCTGGATGGCTCACTGCATGGCGATTCCAACCTTGCCCCTCTTCGTCGAGACATGTCCCACCGCCGCCACGATCGAAAAACGGCAGCAACGTATGCGGTGCCGGCAAGCCCGAAGCGTCGTATTCGCAAGGCAAGACGCCGGTTTCGAACCTATGCGATGGCAATACCGACACCGCGTGGGGCGACTGGCAGTCCAAGGGCAGTGTGAAGCCCGAGCCTTGGGTGAGCTGGACGTTCGATGAGGCGAAGACCTTGGATTACGATCTTCCCGGATCGTTGAACATCGAGACTCAGGCGTATCCGCGTCGTTCGCGGTCGCGATCGCGTCGAATGGTGACCAGCAGCCGACCACGCCGAGCAAGCCCGGTGATGGCGATGCTTGCAAGCGGCTTCCTGCTGCTAATCGCCGCAGTCGCCGTGTTCGCCATTCGCTGCGCTGCGCAGTGATGTAAAACAAAATTCGCCCCCACCAGCGGGGGCGAATCACGTTACACGCCGTCAGTCGGCAAGCGGGCGCAGCCCGTTGGACTGATTACGTGTGCGTCCTCTAGGCGCACCGAAGGAAACGGTACAAAGGTACCGCGACTGCGGAGCAACGACGAGGACGCTCCGTAATCAGGCCAACGGGGAGGTGTGCCAGATGTTGTCGAGATAATCCTGGATCGACCTGTCGGAGCTGAAGTAGCCCGAGTTCGCGACGTTGAGGACGGCCTTGCGGTTCCACTCGAGGGGGTCGCGGTAGAGGGCTTCGATCTCACTTTGGATGCTGGAGTAGGCGGTGAAGTCCGCGAGGGTCATGAACCAGTCCTTGGTGAGCCAGTCGGCGACGAGGGGGGCGTAGGTGTTGCGGTCACCGTTGGAGAAGGTGCCGTCGGAGACCATGTCGATGGCGGCCTTCAGGCGGGGGTCGGCCTCGTAGTACTTGGCCGGCGAGTAGCCATCTTCGTAGAGCTTGTCGACCTCGTCGACGGTCATGCCGAAGAGGAAGAAGTTCTCGGCGCCGACACGCTCACGGATTTCGACGTTCGCACCGTCCAACGTACCGACGGTGAGGGCGCCGTTGAGGGCGAACTTCATGTTGCCGGTGCCGGACGCCTCCTTGCCGGCCTGGGAGATTTGCTCGTCGAGGTCGGTGGCTGGGATGAGGTGCTGGGCGAGGCGGACGTTGTAGTTCCAGGGGAAGAAGACGTGCAGCTTGCCCTTGACGTCGGGGTCGTTGTTGACGACGCGGGCGACGTTGTTGATGAGCTGGATGGTCATCTTGGCGAGGTAGTAGCCCGGGGCGGACTTGGCGCCGAAGATGACGGTGCGGGGAAGCACGTCGTCGGCGGAGACGCGGCCGGACTTGATGTCGGCGTACTTGGCGATCAGCGCGAGGATCTTGAGGGACTGGCGCTTGTACTCGTGCAGGCGCTTGACCATGGTGTTGAACATGGTGTTGGGGTCGAGGTCGAAGCCGTATTCGCGCTTGGCGTAGGCGGTGAAGTCCTCTTTGTTGGCCTGCTTGACGGCGGCGAACTTCTTGACGAATTCGTCGTCCTTGGCGAGGGGTTCGAGGCCCTTGAGCAGTTCGAGGTCGCTCAGCCACTTGTCGGTGCCGAGGCCTTCGGTGATGAGGGCGGACAGGCGCGGGTTGGCGAGGCGGATGAAGCGACGGGGGGTGACGCCGTTGGTGACGTTGGTGAACTTGTCGCCGTAGAGGTCGGAGAAGTCACGAAGGGTGACGTCCTTGAGCAGTTCGGAGTGCAGTTCGGCGACGCCGTTGACGTGGGAGCCACCGGCGGTGGCGAGGTATGCCATGCGGACCTTGGGGTTCTCCTCGTCGGTGACGATGCGCATGCGCTCGATCTTGGCCTTGTCACGGGTCTTGGTCTTGAGTTCGGCGAGGAAGTGCTCGTTGATCTCGTTGATGATTTCCATGTGGCGGGGCAGCAGTTCGGAGATCAGCTTGGCCGGCCAGACTTCCAGCGCCTCGGGCAGCAGGGTGTGGCAGGTGTAGTTGAAGGTCTTGGTGGTGATGGACCAGGCGGTGTCCCAGTCGTAGCCGTACTCGTCGATGAGGATGCGCATGAGCTCGGGGATGCCGATGACGGGGTGGGTGTCGTTGAGCTGGAAGGTGATCTTGCTCGGGAAGGTGGTCAGGTCGGGCTTGCTCTGGCCGGGGTAGAACACGCGGATGGCGTCGTGCAGGGACGCGGCCACGAAGAAGTACTGCTGTTCGAGACGCAGCGCCTTGCCCTGCGGGGTGGAATCCTCCGGGTAGAGAATCTTGGAGATGTTCTCGGCCTTGACCTGCGGCTTGACGGCGTCGAGGTATTCGGACTTGTTGAAGGTGAGCAGGTCGAATTCGTCGTAGCTCTTGGCGCTCCACAGGCGCAGCGTGTTGACGCGGCCGGATGCGTAGCCGGGGACCATGTAGTCGACGGGCACGGCGCGCACGGACCAGGCCGGCTTCCAGACCTTCTTGCCGTTCTCTTCGACGACTTCGCCGCCGAAGGAGACCTTCTGGGAACGGTTGTAGTCGATGTGGCCCCAGGGCTCTTCGTTGGTCAGCCAGTAGTCAGGCTTCTCGATCTGCTTGCCGTCCTTGTCGAAGGCCTGCTCGAAGATGCCGTACTTGTACTGGATGCCGTAGCCGAACGCGGGTACGCCGAGGGACGCGAGCGAGTCGATGAAGCAGGCGGCGAGACGGCCGAGGCCGCCGTTGCCGAGGCCCGGCTCGTGTTCGACGTCGATGACGTCCTGCGGCTCGAAGCCCAGGTCCTTGACGGCTTCGTTGAACTGGTCGATCATGCCGGCGTTGAGCAGTGCGTTACGCAGCTGCTTGCCCATGAGGAACTCGGCGGACAGGTATCCGACGGCCTTGGTGTTGCCATTGACCATGTCCTGCTGGGTCTTGAACCATGCGTCCTGCAGGTAGCGACGGACCACCAGCGAGGAGGCGACGTACACGTCGGCGGGGGTGGCCTGCTCGACGGTGACGCCTTGGCTGTACTTCAGCTGTTCGCGGATGCCGTCCGCGAACTCGGCGGTCGTGACAGGTGACTTGGGTGCAGTGATTTCAGTCATGTCTGACTCTCTTTCCGGATTATGCTTCCTGTGTTATTATGCGACGGCTTGGTGACCACGCCAATAAGTTCCGGTGAACGCTGCGTAACGTTATGCAATCGTTTGCAGAAACATGAAATATCATACAGGGTTTGCCATAAATACGCCAAATCGGCCATATATCAACCACATTTTGAGACGACAGAAAACGTTGCCACGTTGGAAAACAACGTATTGCAACACCTGATGAAAGCCCGATGAAACACTTTTGCAGAAACGCAAAGCATCCGAAACCGCACCGAGAACCGCCGGCCGATGCGAAAAGGCAATCGTCACCCCTAGAGGCACAATGGAGTCATGGCCGCAATTCGAGAACGAGACATACCCGCGGGCGAGCGCGCGTGGCAGCAGTGGAACGACGCAGCGCAGCGACTGCGCGAGGACGGGGCGGACTCGGAGTCCCTGATGCCGGCGCTGCCCCGACCGACATGGGCGATGGCGGTGCGATACACCTTATATCTGCTGGAGCGCAAGGCGCCCGGCCCCGGCGTGGAAGTGCGAGTCGCACCATGGGGAGCCGTGAAGATCCTGGATGGCCCGGCGTCCGACCCGCACAATCTCACGCCGCCCGATGTCATCGAGCTCGACCCCGAGGTGTGGCTCCGTCTCGCCGCCGGCATCACCACATGGTCCCAAGAGAAGGACGCGGGGCGCATCACCGCTGTCGGCGAGCGCGACGACCTGAGCGACCTGCTGCCGCTCTGACCGGCCGCGGGCGCCCGTACTTACCGGCCTTCCGGCATGGGCGGCACCGTCGGGCTGCCGCCCATGCCGACGCACGACAATGCATCCGCCACCCGCAGCACCTACTCCTTGACGTAATACTGCGCCTCGCCGCCCGAGACTTCCACGCCGTTCTTGTCGAGCTCCTTGTACAGGGGCGTGTCAAGTCCGTCCGGCAGCGTCTTCAACCGGTCGCCGAAGTCGACCTTACTCAGGCAGTCCATCACGCGCTCTCGGTCGTAGTGCGCGCCGACCGCCACGTTCTGGCCGAGCGGCAGGGCGAACAGCCGGAAGTCCTGGAACACCACGGCGAAGATGCGCATGTATTCGTCGTAGCGGTATTTGCGGATGTCGATGCCGTTGAGCAGGATTTGCCCTTCGGTCGGGTCGTAGAGCCGGCACAGCAGCTTGATGAACGTGGTCTTGCCGCTGCCGTTCATGCCCACTACCGCAAGACGGGAGCCGACTTTGAACTTCAGGTTGATGTGCCGCAACGCCCACGCGTCCTCGGTCGCGTTTGGGTAGCGGAACGAGACGTCGCGGAACTCCACGTCGTACTGGCGGTCGGCGCGCTTCTCGGTGGTCAAGCTGTGTGTTTCTGCAAGTTGGTGTCCACAGTATGGGCACTTTTTTCAGCGGCGTAGGCGGCTGGTTTCCAACAGAAACCGCGCCGTCGGCACCCGCCGCCCTTTCCTTCCCGGCTATCTGGTCATGAGGGCGTGCCCGCTACGGTAGGAGCCTCCCCCCGAATCCGGTGAGCCTTCCGTGGCGCACGGTGCGGTCGATCAACGCGGCGGCCATGTTCTTGTCGCCGAGCACGCGCCCCAGCCGGAGAACCCGATGTTCGTGGCGTGGATGACGCTCCGGGTCTCGCGGGAATCCGATATGACCTGGAACAGGAGCCCGGAGCCCTCCTCGTCGATCGGCATGTAGCCGAACTCGTCGATGACCGGGAGCCTCGCCCTGGCGATCTGCCGGAGCTCCGCGTCGAGCCGCCCCCGTTTCGCGCGGCGCAGCCGCATGAGCAGCCCGGTCGCGGTGAAGAACCCGACCGGTATCGCGCGCATGCACGCGAGCCTGCCCAATGCGACCGCGAGATGCGTCTTGCCGGTGTCGACGGGCCCGTAGAGTACGAGATTGAATTGACACGCCATTCTGGACTACTTCAATTTGGCAAAACACACATCAGCACGGTGTACACCACCCAGGTCAGGGAACACGGCATGCTTCCCTCGACCGGCACGGTCGGCGACTCGTACGACAACGCCATGACCGAAAGCGTCAACGGCGCGTACAAGACCGAGCTGGTGTGGCGGCGCAAGCCATTCGCCGACCTGGCCGAGCCAGAATTGGCGACGTTCCGGTGGGTCTCGTGGTGGAACTCGAAGCGTCTCCACCAGTCGCTGGGCTGCAGGACACCGGAACAGATCGAAACCGAGTATCATGCAAACCAAGCGGCACAAGCCGTCTCACAATAAAAGGGGAACAGAAATCAGGCCACTTCAGGCAGCCTCATCGCGCTCGTCATGCTCCGCTGCGGCGGACTCGACATACACCTACCACAACCAAGAACCTAACCCACGAAAACAGCAGAAGCCCCTCAATTCTTCAATTCCACTACAAAGGTCACATCACGGCATACGCACGCCGACGCGCGTATGCGTGCACGACTCCAGCAACGAGCCGTACCCGCCGTTAGATGGCAGGCTTCAGTATCGTGACGCCATGCGTTAGCGTCACCATGCAACGAGAGGAACACACTATTCAATAGTATATCATGAAGACGTGACGTTGCCCTTGCGCAGGTGCCGTAAGACTCCGCGGACAAAGCAATGAGGCTTCCCCCGCGAGAAGGGAAGCCTCATATTCCATTCATTCTATTCAGCGATGATGGCGCCTAATCACCGATCATCCTTTGGGAACAGCGCATCGAAGGCATGTTCCATCACGGACTTACGGCGGATCACACCGACGAGTCTGCCATCACCATCCACCACCGGCAGTTTCTTGAACTGCTTCTTGGCGAGGATTCGGGCCACCTCTCCGACATGCTGGTCCAGAAACGGTTGATTTTACTGTGCTCAATCCGGATACATACAACGTCGCCAAGGCTCAGGGAACCGCCGCCTTCCCCATCAGTGGAATATCCAAAATAGACAACAGGGACGGCGGCACGACGTTCAATGGCGAGGTCCGCGCCGTGGCAGATGGATTCAAGCCATCTGATGGACAGCAAATCAAGATTTCCCTAGTACTGCGTAACGCACAGAACGCAATCATCTATGGAGATATCGCATTCGTGGATTGGCCGGGCAATGGCCGATCCACGCCATTCTCGATTACCGTCTACGATCTGCCGAAGTATGTGTCTTACGATCTGTATGCGCAAATCTGGTAGTTGACTTTACGTCTGGCAGGTGGCCGTCAGGTGCCTGTCAGGCCGCTGTTCTCGTCACCTGCGCACTGACGTTACGGCGCGCCTGGCCGAACAGATAGATGCCGATGGGCAGGGTCAGAACACCGCCGATGATGAACACCAGCGAAATCGGGATCACGTCGGCCAGTGGCGCGAAGATCAACATGCCGAGCGGCATTCCGAGCGCGCTCAGGGTGGTGTCAAGGCCGAATACACGGCCCACCATCCTCTCATCGGCCTCGGTCTGGATGATGGTGCGCATCGGGCCCGTGCAGATGGCCGAAGCCAAACCGTTCACCACATCAATCAGCAAATACGCCAGCAGATTGTGAACCACGCCAAGACCAACGACGGAGACGCCCACCAGAGCGATGCCGAAGGCGACCACGCGCATGTTGTTGCGGATGAGCTTGGCACCGATGGTAGACATCAGCGCGCCGCCGAGCAGCATACCGATGCTCCATCCCAGCTCGTTGGCGGCGAGTTTATCGGAGGCGGTGGTCAGGTTGATGAATCCGAGATTCAAATCGATGCCCTCATATTCGCGGGTCATGAGCAACAGCGTAAGGTTCATCGGCGCCACGGACACGAAGCACACCAAGGCGCCACCGAGCACCACGTTGCGCAGGTTCGCCCGGCGCCATGTGTAGCTGAAACCATCTTTCAAGTCAGCAAACACACGACGGACGCTGGCAATCAGCGAACGATCAGCATTGGCATCCGACATAGGTTCGAGTGTGGGTTGCCCGCTATTCTCCGCTTCAGCCATACGCCTCGCAACATGTTCCGCGCTCTTCTTCGGCGCTTTGATCAACGCCACAAAGCCGACGCCGATAATGGCCGTGGTCACATCGACTAACAGAATCGACCACAGCGGCACTGTGTTGATAAGCACAGCAGCCACCGCAGGTGCCACAATCATATTCGCCGAATTAATCACGCCGTATATTGAGTTGACGCGCAATAGTTTGCCCGAGGGAACAACATCCGGTATGAACGACTGCACAGCGGGCGTCTGCACCCCGCCTCCCGCCGAACGAATGAACAGCACCACGAAAATCATGGTCAGACTCGCCCATCCCATCGCGAAGCTCAGCGACAGCACGACGGTGACCACAGCAATCACCATATCCGGCAGCATAATCAGCAACTTGCGACTGTGACGGTCGGCCCAGGAGCCGCCGAAAATCGAGACCACGGCCTGCGGCACCACGCCGAACAGAGTGGCCAGCAGCATCGCCGAACCGGTTCTGGTCTGCAATACGATCCACCACCAGATGGCATACTGCACGATGCTGGAGCCCACCAGCGAAAACGCCTGGCCGGTGAGTAGAAGCACTACACGGCGGATCCACGCACGCTCGGATTCCCCGTTGGCCACTGCTGCGGCATAGGCGGCACCGGGTTTGTTCGCGCTATGGACCGCTGCGCGCGCATTCGCATTGTCATCGCCGGAAACCTCGGGTGTTTCGCGCACAGTTGGTTCAGTTGTTGTACTACTAGAAGACATACGAGTGTTCTCAATTCTTCAATTCCACTACAAAGGTCACATCACGGCATACGCACGCCGACGCGCGTATGCGTGCACGACTCCAGCAACGAGCCGTACCCGCCGTTAGATGGCAGGCTTCAGTATCGTGACGCCATGCGTTAGCGTCACCATGCAACGAGAGGAACACACTATTCAATAGTATATCATGAAGACGTGACGTTGCCCTTGCGCAGGTGCCGTAAGACTCCGCGGACAAAGCAATGAGGCTTCCCCCGCGAGAAGGGAAGCCTCATATTCCATTCATTCTATTCAGCGATGATGGCGCCTAATCACCGATCATCCTTTGGGAACAGCGCATCGAAGGCATGTTCCATCACGGACTTACGGCGGATCACACCGACGAGTCTGCCATCACCATCCACCACCGGCAGTTTCTTGAACTGCTTCTTGGCGAGGATTCGGGCCACCTCTCCGACATGCTGGTC
>ERZ773142.812-NODE-812-length-22249-cov-5.05362_pt1 | contig 22249 bp, 16 predicted proteins | sample MGYA00580853_ERZ773142 | MGnify/ENA primary metagenome ERZ773142 (study PRJEB29015, sample SAMEA2737862) | human gut metagenome | biome: human gut; feature: human-associated habitat; material: faeces | place: China | collected 2012 ... | reverse complement strand
GGGGGACTGGCTCGCCCGCTTTTTTATCGCGCTAGCGCTTCTCTGGGATCGACCTAAGGCGAGCGAACCATAAGGCTGCGGCACCCGAGGTCAGAAGCGCGGTGATGCAGGCGGCGATGGGAACTGATCCTGTTGCCGGTAGGTCCTGCGGTAGGGTACAGCGTTGAATGACACGGTCCTCGTCATGTGACTCAAGTTTATCGCCGCCGCCGTTGCGGCAAAGATCGACGCGCGCGCTGTTGGTGAGTGCGGTTTGGGGCGTATAAGCCGACGTTGCCTGCATGTGCACGGCTGCGCCCCGAGCGTCTGTGCCAAGGATTGCTTTGGCATCGTCAAGGTCGTCGTGCTCATCTTTGAGATCATCACGGGTCCAAGAATCCACATCGCTTCGAGTCGTAAAGTCGGCGGCTACTGCACCGTATTCAATGCGAATGCCCGTTACGACGATATTGGATGCAAGGTCAAGTTCTTTCGCCTCGAGTGTGGTGGATTCCGTGGTCGAGACATCCGCCTTCCAGAGGTGCCAGCCGTCGTAATCGACGAGGCGGCAATCCTCACCCAGACTCTCTTTTACTTCGTCGGACTCAAGCCAAGGATTTTCGTGCCCATCGTCAAGCGTCGCGTTTGCCGGCCCATCGACGTCTGTCGAGTCCAACGGCGTCGTGCGATACCACACGTTGCACAGACCGTTGAGGTCGCCGATGGCGACGGGGGTTTCGATTGAGACGAATCTCGCCGTGCCGTCTTTGGCACACTCAAGATCATCGGTAATTGTGAACTCATCAACCCGGGTAGCTGAATCGTTTCGAGCGTCGATGGTATAGGAGAAAAGTCCGTCCGTATTGGTTTGCGTTGCGGCGCGATTTTTACCATCGCCGTTGGCCAGCAGACCCTTCCCGATAGGTTGGACAAGCTCCTGACGCTTGTCGACCTGTCCTTTGATCTCGATGGGCGCATCCTTCATCGCGACAGATTGGACTTCTCCCGTATCCTTTATTTCAAACGTTATCTCCTCGGCAAGGTCATAGGTCCGCGGAGACATCATTTCGCGCAACGAGTAGGTGCCGGGTGCAAGATGTTCGACGCGGTGCGGCTTGTCGGATGAGGTCCAGGAGTCTATTTCGGTTTTATCGGGACCATATAAGGTGAGTTGTGCGCCTTCCACTTCCTGCTCACCGCTTGCATCGACCTTGGAGATATCAACCTTAGTGTAATCGTCGGATACGTTAAGCCGTGCTTCCACAACGGGCGTTTTCTGGTCGGCATAAGCGAGGTCTACGATATGGGGCGTTCGGTCGAGCAGGAAGCCGGCCGGCGCTTGAGTCTCGACAACCTCGTAGCGTGCGGTGCCAGATCCCAGCGGGAGGTCGTCCGCGCGTGCTTCTCCAGTTTCATCCGTTGTGACGGTAGCAACAGTCTCACCGTCGAGCGCGGCAATGCTACCGTCGGGGCGCACGATATCACCCGAGGCACGGATCTCAAAGATGGCGCCCGCTAGGCTGCTGCCGTCTACGGCATCGGTTTTAACGATCCTGATGTTTCCGGTCGCGGCGTGGTCATAATACGAGGCGATTGCAACGGGCGTTAGGTTCATGTCGGCGGGTATGTTTACCTTGATCTCTTCGCCGACAAGATAGGGCTCTTTGGCCGAGGTTTCGCGTACATAATAGGTGCCCGGCACGAGCGATTCGGGCAGTGTGACGGTCCCGGTCGCGTCAGTCGTAAAGGTGTCCATTACGTTATGTGCTGGATACCAGCAAGTTTGTGAGACAGGTTCGTGATTGCTGTCGAGGAGTTGGAAGGTGAATCCGGCTAGTGGAACAGAAGCGCCTGTTTGGGCATCGCGTTTTACAATCTGGAGATGCGTCGACAGAGCGTGGTTGTCCACGATATATTGAAGCTCGGCGCCGTCGGAAATCTGATTGGCCCCGACGGTCCATTCCCCTGCACGTTTAAAACCCTCGGGGACGGTTTCCGGAACCTCGCGAACCGTGTAGCCGGCGCGGTCGTATGGGATGGCTCCGTGGACACCGGCGGGTCGCTTGCCTGCGCCAAACCATGCTTCTGACTGATCTTTGGTGGAGGCAAAGCCATAGATGTTTGTGGTCAGTGTGCCAACAACCTGCTGAGAGCTGTTGCTGACAACCTCAAAGACAACACCTCCCGCCGGCTGCTCCAGGCCGGATTGGTCGCTATTGCCGTAGTCCTTGAATTTGGAAATCTCAAGGTCAAACGCAATGGGGATATCGGAAACGCGAGATTCGATCTCGACCACGCCTGAATCGCCGAGCTGGTCGGCTCCAACGGTATAGGTCCAGCTGTCGTTGGATGGCAGGTAGCCCTCGGGGGCTTTTGATTCGTAGATGGTAAAGGTTCCTAAGGGGACATCGGCGAGAGTGGCCCGACCGCTTTCGTCGGTCGTGAGGATTTGCGCCCATCCAGGGGTTGATTGTGATACGCACACGAATTCTGCTCCTGCGAACGAAGCTCCAACTTGGGGGCCTGCATTCGTCGCGGCATCGAGCTTTGCGATGCGCAAGGTAATGGTGCCAGGTTGTTCATCAATGGCGACCCGCCCGCCGTCATTCCCCGTGGTAAAGGCAATACGATCGTGGCGGGGGACATAGCCGGCCGGCGCCTTCGTTTCAACTAGGTAGTATGCCGTGTTGGGCAGAAGTACTGCCTGCGCTCGACCGTTGCTGTCCATCTGGACGGTGCCGACACGCGCGCCGCTGGCGCTCTCAAAAACATCGAATGTTGCCCCGTCAAACTCATAGGTATTGTTTTCGCTGGTAATGGCAGCGTTTGCAGACTGCTTTTGGAAGGAAACAGAGACCGTCGGCAGTACATAGAGCATGTCTTGACGTTTGCTGCCGCCCGATACGGTTCCTAAATAGCGCCGCGCGCGGTGTGGAGCGGCTTTGATGCTTCCTGATTTTGCGCTGTCGTGGAGCCATCGCGCAGCCGCCACGACTTCATCGTCGGCGGTAAAGTGCCCACTCTTGGTTTTGCCCTGAGCGGTCGTGTAGGAGTAGGTGCCGTCGACATGGGTAGTGCCGTTGAGCATCCATACGGCAAGCTGGGTGGCGGCGCGGGCGCGATCGGGTGAAAGATGGTAAGCGCCAAACGACGTGGCGGTAGGATATCCGTGACAAACGATTGCCGCGAACTCGTCGTCGAGCCACACCCAGCCTTGATCAAAGTTGAGCCATGGGCCGCCCGGCTTGGTGGGGCCGGGGCGCTCCTGGTTCATGCAGTAGGCAATCGAGGCGTCTTGAGCTTCATACTTGCCGATAAAGAAGGGCCCACAATCATCGCTAATAGTGCGGAAGCCGAGCTGGTCGTAGCCATCGACGGCAAATGCGGCTCCCGGTGCCAGGCAGCCGAAAAGCAGGAAGAGGAGCAGGAGCAGCGGACCTGTTGCGATTGCGCTGTGGACAGAGTGCGTGGGTGCGTTGGACATGGCTGCTCCTTATCCCTCGTGCGCCGCACGGGGAGGCCGCGGCGCTTGGGATGAGGCTACCGCCATGGTTCATGCGGGTAGGTACCAGAAGCTGACCAAAAGCTTGCCCGATTTCTGACAAATCGAGCCCAAATACAACAATCAGATAAAAGTGCAGGTAGAAGATAGGGAGAACAGGAGGTCAAAGGTCCTCGTCTCCACAATTGACATGTTTTCCAAACGAATCTCCACAGCTAAAACAAGCATCGACACCCTTGTATCGAACAAGACAACCGCGTTATACTAGCCAACACACAAGCGGGCATCGCCAAGTGGTAAGGCATCAGCTTCCCAAGCTGACACTCGCGGGTTCGAGTCCCGTTGCCCGCTCCAGTTAAGAGCACAAGCACGGCACCATCACGGTGCCGTGCTTTTTTCAATAAAGTGCTGGGATTCGAACCCGACAGGGTGCGAGCGTTAATCAAATGTCCAAGTGTGAATTCTCACACTATGCCGTTAACCAACTTACTACGATACGCGTTGCATTTTGTTTGTGTTGAGGCTATAGGCTTAACGGCGGTTAAAAGGTCGCCTCACTAGGTGTTGGAGACAACCTTCTCGATGGCGATATCGACCTGCTCCTGTGCCAGCTTGGTAGCCTCGTTCTCAAGTTGGTCAGCCTTGGCCGAGGTGCTCACGCTCCTGTCCATAAGGTCGGCGATGGCAGATTCGACGTCCGCGCCAAGACGGGGAACGCGAATTTTTTTGATATCGATAGGGCTAAGTTGAGGCACCGAGGTTCCGTATGCGCAACGAACGACCGACGGCCTGCCAACGGTGGGACTGTTCAGAAAAGCAAGCAGGTAGCCAGTTCGAATCTTTGTAACGTCGGGATAGATTCTCAGCAGATGGTTGCTGCCAAACATTCCCTCATGATTCTCCGTGAGCAAAAAGAGCTCGTCCTAGGATGCCGTACTTTTGACCAGAACATGCCATGACGAGAGTTCCCGGCTTTAGGATGTAACGCTCCCAGTTTTTAATGAGCTTGGCGTAAACAAATTTTGTCGGTTGAGTGTTAACGTCAAAGACCTCGGACACACCCACAAAGGGAACGTTGGAATCGCCATAAAACCGCTTGAAGCGAGGAAGCTCTTCGACGTCCTCTACAAGTTCAGCAAGTGGCGCATACTCCATTACGTCAACCAATGAGTCTACGGCGCTTATAGAGCCGGCATAACTGTCAGCATCAAGGCGCGATCTGTTGTCAATAACTTTGGATAAACTCACCACGCATGTTCCTGCAGGACTTTCTGCCTCACAAGCAATACCGACCTCCTTCTCCAACAGCTTAAACGCCCCGTCCCGCAGCTTCCAGGCCTCGCCGCGCAGGCGCACAGCCTCGGCAGCTTTGTCGCCGATGGCTTTGCGCGTGGCCGCATCGGGCATGATGACCGGAAACTCGTTGGCGTGGGCCACCTCGATGTGCTTGATCATGTGACCGTACTGAGACGCTCGTGCGATCTGCTTGAAGAAGTCCGTCTTCATATACGCGTAGAGCCAGCCGTACTCGTCTTGGTCCTTCGGCTCGATGCGCAACAGGTCGTCCGTGATGACCTTGTTCAGGTGATGCGGGTACACGGCGGTAACGTTGCCCACCACGCCCGAGCGCGAAAGCAGCAGCCAATCCTGATTGACGAATCTAGAATCAGCCTGGGGCACGAAAGGCGCGGCGAGCCACTTCCTCACTCGGGGAAAGTCCTCGAACACCTGGCCGGCGGTAAAGAAGGGTAGCCCTTTGCCTTCCGGCACGGTATACCCCGTCAGTCTGCTCGGCTGCCAAATGTCGGTAAGGTCACCGAGCCTCTTGTGGTTGTCGCACTGGTTGGCAAGGCGTACGAAGCCGTACCCGTCGCGCAGGTAGGTTGACGCCTCGAGCCTCACGTCGCCGCCCAGCACGGTGGAAAGTCGGACGCTCTTCACCAAAGGCGCGATCGTCATTGGTCTCGCCTCCATTCAAAGAAGGCGCCGGCGATCGCCATCGTCTCGTCGTCCACCACGCGCTCCTTCGAGGTGTGGCTGCTCTCCTCTTCGGAGCCCACGTTGCCCGTCACCGCGGTGGTCTGCTCCTGCACAATGGGGTAGCCGTCATCGTCGCGTACATAGGTGGTCTGACCACGCTTGTCGTGCCCTACGTGGTCACAGATGGCCATAAATATCTTGTAATCCTGGAAGGTACCGTCCTTGCAGTATGCCTCTTCCTCACTGTCCCAGCGTCTCAGCACAAGGACGGATGTCTGCACGCCCACGTTGGGTTGGAACGCATCCGGGTGCATGTCTACCGAACCCAGGATCTGCGCATGGCGCAAAATCCACTGGCGCACGTAGCCCAGACCCGGGTTGCCCAGGATGCCGTTGGGAATGACGAGCGCCGCCACACCCACGCCGGGCTCAAGCAGGCGGATACACCGCTCGATGAAGAGGATCTCGGGCGGCTGAGATGAGAAGAGCTTGGGTTCCATGCTCCACTCGGCATCTTCCTCGGACCACGACCAGGTGTGTCCAAGGTCGAAGGATTCCAGAATCGCCGGGTCTTCGATAGGAATCTTGGAGCCAAAAGGTGGGTTGGTCATAATCGCCGTAACGCCGTGCCCCGGCTGCAGCGCCTTATTTGCCGCAATGTCGGCGGCGTCCAGGCGCAGCGCCTTTTGCAGTTTGGGTTCAAAGCCCGAGAACGGCTCGAGCGAGTTGGCGTGGAACAGCTGTCCGGTGCCGTCGTTGTTCATAACCATATTCATCTTGGAGGCACGCACTAGGATGGGATCAAAGTCGATGCCCACGATATGCTTGGACAGGAACTCGCGCTTGCGCGCGATCAGAGCCTCTTGCTTGGCTGCTTTGCTGCGCCCGCTCACCTCGACGGAGTCTCTGATCTTCTCAAGCACGTAATTCATGGCCGTGACCAAAAAGCCGCAGGTGCCCATGGCGGGGTCGAGGATGACGTCGTTTTCGGACGGGTCGACCATCCGCACCATCATGTGGCACATGTTGCGCGGCGTGAAGAACTGGCCCTTGTCACCACGCAGGTTGGAGCCCACGATTGTCTCGTACGCGTGGCCCTTAACGTCCACGTCGCTCTCGAGCAGGGAATACATTTGCAGCTGCGCCACGATGTAGGCGAGCACATCGTCGGTTAATGCGATGCGCTCGTCGGCCTTGAAGATGGTCTCGTACGACTGCTTGACGTTTCCAAAGAGTGCCTCGATGCGCTTGCGGCACTTCTTCTTACCCGCGGCGCCCTGGCGCTCGGTTGGCGTGATGTAGAACGTTGGCGTCTCGGAGTCGCGCTCATCCTGGATTTTGCAGAAGATGATCTTGAGCAGTTCAAGGAATGCCTCGGCCTTTTGGATGCCTTGGTTTCCGGCGATGTAGTTGTGACAGCGGCGGAACGAGTACAGCAGCGAGTCACTGGCGGCGGGGCGCAACTGGTCGAAGCGCGGCGCGTCGTCGGGTACCTCGCCACCAGCATGTGGCAGATCGGGCACGGCCTCGGGGCCGCGCTTGCCGGCATCGTCCACCACGTAACGGAAGGTAAGCAACTCGTCGCCGTTGGTCCACATGCCATAGGTCGAGTTCATGCAGGCAGACGCATAGGAGTGCATTTGATCTACGCCGTCTTTTTTGCCTTTGGCCTTGGTCTTGGGGTCTTTGCACTCGACGATGATGTGGATGTTTTCCTGGGTGTGCGCTTTTCCCGGCTCCCAGATGGCGACGTCGACCGCTTTTCGGTTGCTGCCGAACTTGATCGACTCCTCGACCCCGATCTGCTCCTTCTTGTAACCGTACTCACGCACGAGGGACTTTAGGATTTCCTGGCGCACTCGCTCCTCGGGGGTGTCCCTGCGCTGCGTCACGCCGTCGATGAAGTCCAGTATAGTCTCCGGCTGGATGACCGAAGTCTTGCTCACTTGCGACATTACGATTCCGTCCTTCCAACCTTGGTGTTGGTATCAACGCGTGCGGGGCCGCCCGATGCGACGCCCATCTCGCGGCTAATCAAATCTTTAAGAAATCCCTGCTTGTTTTCCTGTGCGGAGAGGAATGACCAAATCTCCTCTTCGGCGGGATAGAACCGCAGACAGAACTGCTGGGTCTTGTCGTGCTTGTACTTACGATCGGCTCGCTTCTGAGCTTCTGACGGCATGGCACCTCCCAAGGACATAGCTTAGCCATAATAGGAATTAGTATAGGTCTACACCTATATGTAGACAAGCAAAATATCACGAATCAGCAGGTAAAGGATGATTTTTAATTAAAGAAATAGAAGCCAACAAATGTAAAAACGGCCTCTAAGACATTGGACGTTTTTACGGTTGAGGAAGGTGGAGCTTGAGAAATGATCCGCCATGAGCGCTCCCTGCCGCTCGTGCATGGAGTGGCAGGGAACTATTTTTGTTGTATGAGACTGCCGTCTCGCAAGGTTGCAATGCCCGATTGGATGTCGACTTCAGTTGGATCAACCATATGCGCTGTTGCCTGACGCTGCGCGATGCCAGACGACGGAGGATGCGTCCTATCACGACTGGTAGTCAGGCACATTCTGGGCTAGTTGCGAACTTGGCTTGGAATGTGCCTGTTTGGCAGAATCGAAATCGCGAGCCATATCACTCGACTATGTGCCACTCAGCTGCCGAAGTGCTTCCAGCGTTGGTGATGCGGCCAGCTTTCCGTAGGCTTTGGAGCAGATAGCTTACATGGTCGCCTTTTTGCTTTGCCGTAAGGTCTGCCGGCAAGGCATGATCCAGCCCTGCGATAATCTCCGCTCTTGAACATGGGCGCACGCGCAGGAGCTCCAAGATCAACTCCTTGAAGACGCTATTGTCTACGCCCTTGTTTCGCACATACTCGCTGTGGGCACCGGTGGCTGCTGCCACCTCGGCTGAGACCGTCAGTTTGGGGTAACGGCCCCTAACGAGGCCTTGTTCGTGAAGCAGACGTGACTGTTCCTTTGTGACGGGTAGTCCCTTCTGAACGAGGTCCAACAGCAGTACTGTCACCAAATCAAGATTTCGATTGCTTGCGAGAAGTCGAGAATAGTCCTCGTTGAGAACCGTACCGTACAGCGTTACGGCAACGCGCCCAATCTCAGATAGATCGTAGGTGGGCATTGGTAATAGGCGGTTGCGCTGAATATCGAAGACGTTGCGAATGCCTATGGCGTTGCGGTCCATCATGCCTGTTTTGTTCATAGCGCTTGAAAGCAGGGGGTTACGGTAGTAGGGCGGCTTGTAGCCGCTCGCGAGCGCGTTCTCTATCGTCTCGGGGATAAAGGCACCCTCGTTCTTGAATATAAGCTTGTCCTCATACTCAAGGACATTGATCTTTCCTGACATCCTGAAATCTTGATGCGCAATAGCGTTGTGGAGAAGTTCTCGAATGACTTCGGGACTGTAGCGATGCGCTTCGGTGGGAAATAGCGTCTCTTCGCGGTCGAAGAAGCGATACTTTTCGTTTCTTATCTTTCCCAGGATACGATCGACCTGCAGAATGAAGGGCGGCTCAAAGTGTTCATAGGCCATAGTGGAGCCGTCGCTCGCGTAGAGCGTCCAAGTGATGCGCGGCTCAATGCCACCCAGAAAGACACTCGATTCCGGTTTGCCCAGAAGAACGAGCGCCGCATTGCTCACGTGGCCGTGGATCACAAGCGCCATCTTGCTAAGGATAGATTCTTCGTCGAGGCTACTAACGGCAGGCTGGCTTTCTCCGAACTTTTCGACGAATTTGGAGCATGCAAAGCTAACTGCATCTGGATCAAGGTCACCGAAGTTTGCCTCGTAGGCAATCTGGCGCGACCAGTCGGGCCGGCTCTGCCCGTAAATGGCGTCGAGTTTGAACTTGGGCATCTCTACGAGGGACTCATTCTCTCGTGACCAAGGGATTCCGTGCCAAGTCGTTGGCGTTGCGAAGCTGCCAGCCGGTATCTGGAAAGCAATGACTCTTTTGTCATCAACCTCAAACTCGTAAATCTCTTCGAAAGTCATGCCGTTGTTGGTGTATTGGGCGATTTCGTGCTTTAGGCGTCGCAGGCCGACACTTGGCGATTGGGGTTCTTTACGGTAGGCGGTTCCCTTTATCTTGCGGTCGTTTGAAATGCCAAAGAAAAGCCATCCGCACTCTGCCTTGCGTAAATTGGCCTCGTTGCTGAGGGCGGAGAAATACCTGCCAATGTCCTCGAAGTCATAGTTCTGCTTTGCTGCCTTGTATTCGGCGACCTCGGTCTCGACGTCTGCAATGATGCGCAGAAGTAGGGAGGGCATTTCGCTCGTTTTCCGTATCATGACACTCCATATAATGTAATTTTATCCGCAACTAATGTAATTATATCTCCTGTTACATTAGCCGCCCGTGCATAAGGCTGTAGGCCGACTGTAAGGTCATATATTTCAGTGCATATAATGTCTGTACTTTTAATTTACCCCGCAGATTAGCTGCCAGGGGAAACGGAAAATAATGTGTCTTCTTCTAATGTAATTTCGCATGTAGCTTCGCGGATAACGCGTGAAATTACATTAGTACACGGAACTATTGCCGCCTGCTGCGGTGACGCTGCTGTCCATCTTCGTTGCCCGCTCCAATTCCAAAATGTTAGGTTCATGCCTGCTGCCCATACTTGCACCTGCGCACGGTACAATGGTTGGGTTACGACCAACGTGCCAATAACCAAAAAGGAGCCGCTATGATCGATCGCTATACCCGCCCGGAGATGGGACACATCTTCTCCCTCGAGAACAAGTACGCCATTTGGCAGGAGATCGAGGTTCTGGCCTGCGAGGCCCAGGCGGAGCTCGGTAAGATCGGTATTTCCAAAGACGAGGCCCAGTGGATCCGCGATCATGCCAACTTTGAGAAGGCGAAGGTCGATGAGATCGAGGAAGTCACGCGCCACGACGTCATTGCCTTCCTGACCAACATGAAGGAATACATCGATGCCGATGTTCCCGAGGGCGACCCCAAGCCCAGCCGCTGGGTTCACTATGGCATGACCAGCTCCGATCTGGGCGACACGGCTCTGTGCTACCAGCTCACCCAGGCCTGCGACTTGATCATCGAGGACGTCAAGAAGCTCGGCGAGATTTGCAAGCGTCGCGCCTTTGAGGAGCGCAATACGCTCTGTGCCGGCCGCACTCATGGTATCCACGCCGAGCCGATGACCTTCGGCATGAAGTTTGGCTCTTGGGCCTGGGAGCTCAAGCGCGATCTGGATCGTCTTGAGGACGCCCGCAAGAATGTTGCCTTCGGCGCCATCTCGGGCGCTGTCGGCACCTACAGCTCCATCGAGCCGTTTGTCGAGGAGTATGTCTGCGAGCACCTGGGCCTGGTTCACGACCCGCTGTCCACGCAGGTTATTAGCCGCGACCATCACGCCTATCTCGCCGGTGTTCTTGCCACCACGGCGGCCACCTGCGAGCGCATCGCTACCGAGGTTCGCAATCTGCAGAAGACCGATACCCTCGAGGCCGAGGAGCCGTTCCGCAAGGGTCAAAAGGGCAGCTCCGCCATGCCGCACAAGCGCAACCCCATCACCATGGAGAAGGTCTGCGGCCTGTCGCGCGTCGTGAAGGCCAACGCGCAGGTTGCCTTCGACAACGTCGCCCTGTGGCACGAGCGTGACATTTCGCACTCCTCTGCCGAGCGCGTCGCCCAGGCCGATAGTTTCATCGCGCTCGACCACATGTTCCAGTGCCTCATCCGCGTTATCGACGGCCTGCAGTTGTATCCCGCTCGCATGATGGCCAACCTCAACAAGACACGCGGCCTCATTTTTTCCTCCAAGGTCCTGCTGGCCCTCGTCGACACGGGCATCACCCGCGAGGACGCGTACGCCATTGTGCAGGAGAACGCCATGGCAACCTGGCACGAGGTACAGGATTGCGTCTCCGGCCCCACCTTTAAGGAGCGTCTCGAGGCTGATCCGCGCTGCACCGTCAGCCAGGAGAAGCTCGACGAGATCTTTGATCCGTGGGACTTCCTCACCCGCATCGACACGGTCTTCGATCGTCTGGAGCAGCTGAGCTTCGAGTAGGGTTGACCTAATTCGACCGCCTGCGGATGCATTTCAACCATTGGCGCCTTGCCCGTTTTGGGCAAGGCGCTTTTTTCACTGCCGCATTGGCTCCCGGTAATAAAATGAACTTTACTGCTGTTTCGATGAAAGGAGGAGCGTGCCCAGACGTATCAAGCGAGTCGCCATTGTCTCGTTTACGCTCATGCTCCTTGTTGCTGCCTGTGTGGCCGCCCTGACGTATACCGTTCGAAGCAGTTCTTCCTCCTCGAATGAAGCCGACAAAGATCTCCCAGTACTCAAAATCGGCGTTACGGATAACGACCCCTATGTGTATATCGATACCACGGGCGATTACGTCGGTATCGATATCGACATCGCCCGCGAGGCCTGCAAGCGTGCGGGGCTCAAGCCACAGTTTGTCGATATTGACTGGAACGATCGCGACCGGCTGCTCAAAAACGGTGATATCGATTGCCTGTGGTGTGATTATTCTCCCTGTTATCGCGAGGATAAGTATTACTGGACCGAGCCGTATCTAACCGTGACGGTCTCGGTTGCCGCCAAGAAAACGAGTGGCATCAAGTCCTTGGCGCATCTCGATGGAAGCAAGACCATCGCGGTGATTGCGGGCTCGGTGAGCGAACGCCGATTGCTCGCAGGGGATCTGGAAATCTCGCCGGACGTGCAAATCAAATCGTATGGTTCTGCCGAGCTCTGCAAAGCCGCCCTCGCCAAAGGGTATGTCGACTGTTGGATGGCGGACGTTCAGCCGCTTGATCGACTTGTCGCCCAGTATCCCGGCCTTTACCGCGTGTTCGCTGACAACGTTATGACGGTTGACCTTGGCGTCGCGTTTAAGGACGGCTATGAGGGGGAGTACGTCAAAAACCTCAATACCGTGCTGTTCGAGATGGATCGAGATGGCACGATTGAGCGCATTGTGGGCAAGTACAAGGCGGGGGCGACGACGGACGGGCAAGGAGCGGAATCATGACAAATGATGAGCGCCGCTTACGCCGAAAGGCATTAGTCACCGTGGCTATCTGCGTTGTGGCCAGCGCTGCTTTGTTGGGTCTGCTGTATGTGGTCGGCACGCATCGCTGTCTCGATAAACGCTTGGGTTTGGCCAGGAAACCATGGTGTTTTTAAAAACGCCTGCGAAAAATATGACCGATATGAACAGGGAAGAAAAACCGAGGCGACGCACAATTTGGATGCCGCGCTCGAGTCGTTTGCGACGTTCTTGCCACCTGATCACGTTGAAGTCAACGATGACCTCGTCGAGGAGTACGTCCATACCGAGCACCTTTCGGGAATGTTGGTCATGGACGCCGACGGTCATATGGCCGCTCATTACGATATCGACGGTCGCGATCCGCTGATGCTATGGCGAGAGGAGCTTGCCTGTTCGTCGGTCGCATCGATGTACCGAGGCTCCAAGGTGTCCTACTCGACGGTCGTTGAGCGTCGAGATGTCGACTTTGCCGTGAGTGTTGTTCCGTACGGTGATGGCGTAGCGCTGGGGTATCGATCGCTTGCGCCCGAGCCCGCCGATGATTATTCGTATACGATCGCCGACGTGCTCGTGAACAACACATTCCATCAGAGCCCAACGGTGTTCGTGATGCGCGATGCACAAATCGTTTCTTCAAACGATTCGACCGTCGATATAACTCTCGCCCGGCTTCTTGCCGATAGCGGAATTGATTGGAAAGACGAAGGCTTATCACGTGTCGAATATCGGGGAAGTACCTGGTATGCCGTGCGTGCGGCGTATAAGGACTATCGCCTGTTTGCGCTCTATCCCAAATCTGAGGTCATGTCGGGCAGGATTTCATTTATCACTGCCGGCGTACTGGCGTTCCTGGTGTTTTTGGTTGTAGTGCTGTTGGTGCGTATCGTCGCCGATCGTCGCAATTTGGCCGAAAAGGACAAGCAGCTCGGCATCATCAATGCCATCAGTTCCACGTATGAGTCGACCCTCCTGTTGCATCTCGACACGCTTGAGATCGAGGGGATTAACATGTCGCCATCGGTGGCGAAGATATTTGCCGAGCACTCCGAGGCATATGACTTTTTTGCAACGGTTTGCCGAGACATTGTGAGTCCCGAAAGTCGCGAGGCGGTCATGGAACTCTTAGATATAAAGACGCTTCGGGATCGTATGGAGGGCGTGCCGTACTTGGATGCCGAGGTACGAGACTGCCGAGGTACGTGGTATTCGCTGCAGGTTGTTCCACAGCGCCGCGATGAGCGGGGTCGACTGGAATCGGTCGTCGTGGCAACGCATAACATCTCGATGACAAAGCGCGCCGAGGAGCTTTCTTTCCAGGACAAGCTGACGGGACTTCGCAATAGAAATTACCTTGAGTCCCTTGGCGACGACCTGGTGAACGAGTCCCTGCCCGTGAGTGTGATCATGATGGACTGCAATTTCCTCAAGCGTACCAACGATCTCTACGGTCACGAAATGGGCGATGAGCTGCTACGGCGTACGGCGTCTGTATTGAGGCGGGCGGCAGGCGAGAAATATGTGCCTATGCGCATTGGTGGCGACGAGTTCTTGCTGATTTGCCCTCACACCGATCACGAATCCGCATGTGAAGTAGTGCAAGATCTTCGCCTCAGCCTTGCTGCTGCGAGCGATGAGGTGCTGACAGTCAGTGCGTCGTTTGGCGTCGCGACGGCAGAGGCACCCGGTTATACACTGACCGAGATTTACCACATCGCTGACCACAACATGTATCAAGAGAAACGAAAAGTCCACGCTCGGGAAGCAGATTGCTAGTATTGCTGTTGCCGGTTTGCGCATTGGGGAATGTTGAATCGGTGCCCGCGATACTTTATCGGTTCGGACGGGGATAATAGACGTCTGAAATTGCTTTACGAGAGGGGAACGCAATGATTAGTTTTGATTACAAGCCTCAGGGCGTATGCGCTCGCAATATCCACCTTGACCTGTCCGATGACGGCAACAAGGTGGTGGGCGTCGAGTTTACCGGTGGCTGCAACGGCAATCTCAAGGCTATCTCTAAGCTGGTCGAGGGTGCTCCTGCCGATCGTGTAATCGAGGTTCTCGCTGGTAATACCTGCGGTATGAAAAAGACCTCCTGCGCCGACCAGCTTACACGCGCTATCGAGGCCGCTCGCGCCGAGATCGCCTAATGGGTATCGCCGACCACGTCAAGAACGGAATATCGCGCCGCGGCTTTGTGCTCGGAGGGGCTGCCGCGGGCGCTGCCACAGTGCTTGCCGGATGCTCGAAAAAAACGGGCACCAGCGATGATGCCGCCGGCGAGCCGCAGGTTATCAAGGACGATTCCAAAATCATCTCGATTACGGATGAGTACGAGGCAGTCGACATCGATCTTGAGCCGGCGGCGTCGTGGACGCTGCCTCTGGGTACGCTGCTGTACTACTGCGACGGCGATTACGCCGCGGCGATGATGGCGCCTGCTTCTGCCCTGCATGCCAATACGCTTGGTGTGCTCAACCTGGGCGATGGTTCGCTTACCACATTAATCGAGGATCCTATCGAGGGCACGGGATATGCATTTTACGATGTCCGTGCCGGCGATGGCGTGTTTGCGTGGGTCGAGATGAACTTTGCCAATTCATCGTGGAAACTCTACGCTCAAAATCTGTCGGGCGCTTCGCTCTCTGGCGACGTGGTTGAGCTCGATCGGGGTGGCAAGGACTATGATCCGCCACTGTTTACGGCGTTCGGGTCATCAGTCATCTGGTATAAAATGCCTTCGGCAGGCGGCAATAAAACGAGTAGTGATTCGTTTTGCTATCGTCGCTCGCTTGATGAATCCAAGGCCGAGACAATTTGGAAATCGACGGGCCGCTTTGCATCGGCCCCGCGTGCGAGCGACGGCATTTTGACCATCTCGCCGCGTGTCCGCAACGACGAAGGCGTCTACTACGGCATAACGGCAATCGATCTGACCGACGGCAACAACACCAAACGTGCCCAGCTAGTTCTTCCCTCGTCAGTCTCGCCTTTCGAGGCCGTATATATGGGCGATACCTTCGTGTTTTCTATCGAGGCGACCTATAGTGGCGTGGGCAGCTTGGGCAATATGGGCACGTATATCGGTAATGAGGGAGGGCCGTACCTCTTCCTGTCACGCGAGCCGCTCGCATGTGCGGCTGGCAAGAAGAATAAATACCTTGTTAAGGTGCAGGCATCGCATTTCCTGATCGACACCTCTGCCAAGACCTATGGCTCGCTGCTGTCGCCCGACCGTGCTTTGGAATATGGCGATTATCCAGCTACGGCGGGAAAATCGGACTCATTCCTTACGTACGCCACGGTGCGCAACAGCCAGGGTATACCCGAGACGGTCACCGCACGCCTATTCTCTCTTTAAGCTTAGAGGGGTTAAAAAGGCGCCAACAGGGGAATAAACGCGTTGTAATTGTGAGCACCGCCCGCCGAGCTGCCGCGTCATAGTGGCATCCGGCGGGCTCAGGTGCGTTAAAATGGGCTTGTTCTTAGCTGATTGAGACAGGGGGGCCGTGTTATGGCTTCAGATGCAAAAAAGATTCTGCTGGTCGAGGATGAGAAGGCAATCCGTGACGCCGTCGCTGCCTATCTCGAGCGCGAAGGCTACTGGGTTGTGGGTGTCGGCGACGGCCAGTCCGCGATCGAGGAGTTCGAGAAGCATCAGTTTGACCTGGTCGTGCTCGACCTTATGCTCCCCAAGATCCCCGGCGAGCGCGTTTGCCGCACCATTCGCGATACCTCGGATGTCCCCATCATCATGCTGACTGCCAAGGGCGAGATCGAGGACCGTATTATCGGTCTTGAGCTCGGCGCCGACGACTATCTGATTAAGCCGTTCTCGCCGCGCGAGCTTGTCGCGCGCGTACGCGCCTTGTTCCGCCGTGCCCATCAGGCCGACGAGCCAGCCGTCGAGGTACTCGACTTCGGCGATCTGGTCATCGATATCTCGGGCCACAAGATTTTGGTCGAGGGCAAGGAAGTCGACCTGACGGCTTCCGAGTTTAAGCTGCTCACCACGCTTGCTCGTCATCCCGGCCGTGTCTACAACCGTATGGAGCTGGTCGAGAAGGTGCTTGGGTACGACTTTGAGGGCTATGAGCGCACCATCGATAGCCACGTGAAGAACCTTCGCGCCAAGCTGGGCGATGATCCCAAGAAGCCCAAGTGGCTCTACACCGTCCACGGTGTCGGCTATCGCTTCGAGGCTCCGGCCAAGACCGATAAGTCGGACGAGAAATAGGGAAATCACATATGACACCTGCGCGCTTTGAAATCGGACAAAAGCACAAGCAGGAGAGCGAGGCGGGTTCCAAGGCTAGTTGGAACACGCCTCGCTCCGATTCACGGCCAACGATGAGCTATCCCTCGCGCATGGCACTTGCTTTTGCTCTGACATCGCTCATGACGGTATTGGTGCTGGTGGGCGTGGTCTCTGTTGTGTGGGGCACGGTCTTTTCGGATTACACGCGCTCCAATATCGTCGAAATCGCAAATTCCGCTGCCGAAAAGCTTGCGACGTCGTATGAGGAAAACGGCAATTGGACTGCGGGCGAGCTACGTACGGTCGCGACATCGAGTTTGGTGTCCGACGATTTGGGTATGCAGGTCGTCAACAAGAAAGGCGTTGTCGTTTATGACGACTCATGGCCTTCGGCAAGCGCGACCGCCGATGTGCGCGAGAACGAATCGCCGTCGAGCAGCTCGAGCGGGAAAAAAGCATCGCATAGTCCGGTCTCGTCGGCTCCCACCGGCTCCGATAGCGTTGCAAACGTCGAAATCATAACGTCTTCCGGCGAGCATGTCGGACAAGTAAAGCTGTGGGCCATCGGCTCCGATGCCTTGCTCACCAAGGCAGATTCTGCGTTTAGGGAGAAGACCTTTAACGCCATGGCCCTTGCTGCGGTTGTTGCAGTTTGCATTTCGGTCGTTATCGGATCACTCGTGTCGCGCATGCTCACCAAGCCGATTCACCGTATTACCAGCACGGCCAAGCAAATTCGCGATGGCGATCTGTCTGCTCGTACGGGCTTGCGCGGCGATGACGAGATCGATCAACTGGGCGAGACATTCGATGAGATGGCCACTTCGCTCGAGAAGGATATGAAACACGAGAAACGTTTGACCTCGGACGTTGCACACGAGCTTCGCACGCCGCTTATGGCCATGCTCGCAACGGTCGAGGCCATGCAGGATGGCGTATATCCTACCGACGATGAGCACTTGGAGACTGTTGCTTCCGAGACGCGTCGCCTGGCTCGTCTGGTGCAGCAGATGCTCGACCTGTCGCGCATGGAAAACAGCACGGCTCCGCTCAACCTTGAGCCGGTGGACATGGTTCCTTTCGTGCGTTCCATCGTCAATGCCCAGGAGCGCCTGTTTGTCGACCGCGATCTGCGCTTGCGCTTTGCTGACGAGACCCAAGGTCACGACGATGTCGTCGAAGCCGATCCCGACATGATCACACAATGCGTCATCAATCTCATGAGCAACGCCATGCGCTACACCCCCGAGGGCGGTTGGGTCGTGGTGTCGGTGCTCAGTGACCGCAAACACGTCAGCGTCGCCGTTTCTGATACCGGCATCGGTATTGCCAAGGATGACTTGTCGCGCATCTTCGGCCGTTTTTGGCGCGCCGATGCCAGCCGTGCCCGTGAGGCGGGCGGTCTGGGCGTGGGCCTCGCCGTGACTAAACAGATCGTCGAGCGACATCATGGCTACATTTCCGTGGAGTCGGAGCTTGGAAAGGGTACGACTTTTACGATTCATCTGCCTCGCGAGCACACGGCGGACGCGGCATCTACTACAATGGAGCACTAGCTTTTCGCTATTCGGTGAAGGAGGGGTTTCGTCCCTGCCGCTCCGAGTTTGCGAAAACGTGCGGGAAAGAACCCGCATTACTGTCGTATTTTGGTAAGGAGTGACTCACGTGACAACGATGGAGCGTCGTCCGGATTCCCGTGGCAAGGTTCGTGATATCTACGATGCCGGTGAAAACCTGCTGATGGTCGCCACCGACCGCATTTCTGCGTTCGACTTTATTCTCCCCGACGAGATTCCGTTTAAGGGAGAGGTGCTCAACCGCATCTCGGCATTCTGGTTCGATAAGTTTGCCGACATCGTCCCCAACCATCTCGTTTCCATCGACCCGGCGGATTTCCCCGAGGAGTTTGCTGAGTATCGTGACTACCTCGCCGGCCGCGCCATGCTGGTTAAGAAGGCCCAGACGATTCCTATCGAGTGCATCGTCCGCGGCTATCTGACCGGTTCGGGCAAGAAGACCTACGACGAGAATGGCACCGTCTGCGGCATCCAGCTGCCTGAGGGCCTGACCGAGGCTTCCAAGCTTCCCGAGCCGCTGTTCACGCCGTCCACGAAGGCCGAGATCGGTGACCACGACGAGAACATCTCGTTCGAGCGTTGCTGCGAGATCGTGGGCCAGGACATCGCCACGCAGATTCGCGACCTTTCCCTCAAGATCTACAAGGCTGCCGCCGAGTATGCAGCGACCCGTGGCATTATCATTGCCGACACCAAGTTTGAGTTTGGTGTTATCGATGGCAAGGTCACGCTGATCGACGAGTGCCTCACGCCCGACTCCAGCCGTTTCTGGCCCGCAGCCAGCTACGAGGAGGGCAAGATCCAGCCTAGCTACGACAAGCAATTCGTCCGCAATTGGCTCAAGGCCAACTGGGATATGACGGGGGAGACCCCGCATCTGCCCGCCGGGGTCATCGATGGCACGTCCGAGCGCTATCGCGAGGCCTTCCAGATCATCACGGGCTCCCAGTTCACAAGCATGAAGGAGAATGCGTAAGTGAGTACCCGCAGCGCCACGAACAAGCGCACGCAATCCCGCGAGGTTACCGGGGTTGCGCGCAAGTCCGCCGCATCCGCTAAGCCCGCCCGTCAGGCAGCGAGCTCTGTTCACGTCGTGCCGGCATCATCCAAGGCACGCCGCAAAGAGCTCGAGAAGGGCGAAAACCTGGAAGGCCTTTCCAAAGAGGAAAAGCGCGCCCGCAAGGCCAAGCAGCGCGCCCGCGAGGATCGCATCTACACGGTGTCGAATATCCTTCTCAAGCAGGATGAGGACTACACCAAGCGCCGCCGTATCTGGTGGGCCGTGCTCGCCATCGGCATGGTGCTCGTCGTGGCAATTGGGGCTTCGCTCTACTTCGCTCCCGGCGGCACGGTGTCCAGTCCTGTTCAGATGGTCGGCATCGTTTTGTCCTATGTCATCATCCTGGGTGACTTTATCTATGACTTCGCTCGTATTCGTCCCTTGCGCAACATGTACCGCGCGCAGGCCGAGGGCATGTCCGAGAACAAGCTCAACGCTCTTATCGAGCGCGCAGCTGCCGAGGAGGACAAGAAGGACTCCAAGAAGAAGTAGCGTTTGCATGCATACTTATCGCTAAGATATAGGCGCGTCGTTTTTGCGGCGCGCCTTTTTACTGTTCTATAGATAGATGGAGTGGCACATGATTCGAGCTGCCCTGACGGTCGAAGAGGCTCTGGAGGGTATGAAGGCCCTGGAGCCCAAGATTAAAAACTACGCGCGCCTGATTGTTCGCAAGGGCGTAAACGTCAAGCCCGGCCAGGAGGTTGTCGTTCAGTCTCCGGTTGAGTGCGCGCCGTTTGCGCGCGTGGTGGTCGCGGAGGCTTATGCCGCCGGTGCCGGTCACGTGACGGTTATTTGGGCCGATGACGCCGTGACGAGGCTCACGTACGAGCATGTCGAGAAAAGCTATTTTGAGCAGACGCCCGAGTGGAAGCGCCTGCAGCTTGATTCACTGGCCCAGGATGGTGCCTGCTTTATCTTTATCGAGGGTGCGGACCCTGCCGCTCTTAAGGGCATCGATCCCGCTAAGCCTGCTGCAGCTTCTAAGGCAAGGAACACGCAGTGCAAGGTCTTCCGCCGCGGACTGGACTACAACATCAACCCGTGGTGCATCGCCGGCGCGCCGGTCGTTGCCTGGGCTCGCGAGGTGTTCTCGGGCGATGCGGATGAGGTTGCGATCTATAAGCTATGGAATGCGATTCTACACACCGCTCGTGCCGATGGCCAGGACCCGGAGAGCGACTGGGAGCTTCATGACGCGGCGTTCGAAAAGAACCTGCGTTTCCTGAACGACAATCGTTTCGACTATCTGCATTACACCTCGGCAAATGGAACCGATCTGACGATTGGCATGACGAAAGGTCACGAGTGGGCCGGCGGCAAGGGCAAGACGCCCGATGGACACCCTTTCTTCCCCAACATTCCCACCGAGGAAGTCTTCACCTCGCCTGATCGTATGCGCGCCGACGGTATCGTGTACTCGGCCATGCCGCTCATTCACCACGGTAACAAGGTCGACGATTTTTGGATTAAGTTCGAGGCCGGCCGCGTAGCGGACTACGATGCCCGCGTGGGCAAGGCGACGCTTGCGAGCATCATTGACACCGATGAAGGTGCCGCTCATCTGGGTGAGGTCGCGCTTATCTCCAAGAACACGCCGATCCGTGAAAGTGGCGTTCTGTTCTATGACACGCTCTATGATGAGAACGCCAGCTGCCATCTCGCGCTGGGTGTCGGTTTCCCCGAATGCATCGAGGGTGGGTATGACATGTCCAAGGAGGAGCTCCTGGAGCATGGCGTTAACGTCTCGAGCACGCACGTCGATTTTATGATCGGCACGGACGATATCGATATTACGGGCATTACGCCTGATGGACGTGAAGTTGTGATTTTCCAGAACGGCCAATGGAGTTGGGAATAGCCCCAGACCGTGGTACAATGCCACCCGCGGGCCGTTAGCTCAGCTGGCAGAGCAGGGGACTTTTAATCCCAAGGTCCAGGGTTCGAACCCCTGACGGCCCACCATAGAATAGAAAAGCGACTGGCGGATGCCGGCCGCTTTTTTGTTGCCGCGACATGGGTTCGAACCCGAAAGGGCGCGGAGCTGAGTAAACGCGTGAGCGTTTGCCAGCGCAGCGCGCAAGGCGCGAAGCGCCGCAGCGGCCGTCTGCAGAGCAGGCCGAACCTCTGACGGCCCACCCAAAGAAAGGAAAACGAAATGAAAACAGATAGATACGGAATTAGCGGCAGCACATTAAAGATAATAGCGGCCATTTCGATGGTTCTCGATCATGTAAGCAGGATCGTCCTGACCAATGGAATCATGACTCACGCATCGTACAATCAGATATCAGACGAACAGTGGGCGATTCTAAGCGAGGCTTCGGATGTGCTTCATGTTCTTGGCAGAATTGCATTTCCCTTATTTTGCTTTTTGATAGTTGAGGGATTTTTGCATACTCATGACATAAAGAGGTACCTGCGAAATATGCTTGTCTTCGCAATCATTGCGGAGCCCATATACGATTTCGTTCAAACCGGGCAACTATTTGACCTTCGGCAACAAAATGTTATGTGTGAGCTCCTGCTTTGCTTGGTCTTCTTGATTGTTCTGGAAAAGATACAAAGTCTTTCAAAACGGAAAAGATACATCGCAGAAACTGCTCTGATTGTTTTGACAGCACTGGCAGCTGAATACACTAAACTAGATGGCGGTGTGTATGGCATTATGCTTGTGGCTGCATTCTATTTATTCCACGACAGCAAGGCCAAGATGTTCTTTGCTGCAGTATGTGCAGTGCTCCTTTCGTCATGCCATATAGTTGGCGGCGGATTTGAGTTTGCTACAGCTAATGTATTTAAGGTTGATTTTCAATCTCAACGCAACAGCCTGAA
>ERZ773142.808-NODE-808-length-22275-cov-24.2944_pt1 | contig 22275 bp, 17 predicted proteins | sample MGYA00580853_ERZ773142 | MGnify/ENA primary metagenome ERZ773142 (study PRJEB29015, sample SAMEA2737862) | human gut metagenome | biome: human gut; feature: human-associated habitat; material: faeces | place: China | collected 2012 ... | reverse complement strand
CATGGGGTTTGCTTCTGTCAAATTTTTCTTTTGCCATTTTTTCCTCCTAAATTTTTTAATTTAAAATTTTATATTTTCTGCCCAGTACAGATGTACCGGGCTTAGTTCTTGTTATCTTTAATTTAGTGTCAAAGAAAGTTATTATCTTCCTCTTTCAGCTTTTATTTCTTCTTGAATTGCTCTTGGAACTGCTACATATTCTTCAAATTCCATTGAGTAGTTTGCTCTTCCTTGAGATTTAGATCTTAAGTCAGTTGCATAACCAAACATTTCTGATAAAGGTACTTTTGCATTAACGATTTTAGCTCCGTTTCTGTCTGTCATACCACCTATCATACCTCTTCTTGAGTTGATATCTCCGATGATATCTCCCATATATTCTTCTGGAGTAGTTACTTCTACTTTGAAGATTGGCTCAAGAATAACTGGTTTACATTTTTCAGCACCTTGTTTCATAGCCATAGATCCCGCAATCTTGAATGCCATTTCTGATGAGTCAACTTCGTGGTATGATCCATCATAAAGAGTTACTTTTACTCCAACTAGTGGATATCCTGCAACAACTCCGTTTTCAAGAGCTTCTTTACATCCTTTTTCTACTGCAGGGATATATTCTCTAGGAATTGCTCCTCCAGTAATTTCGTTAACAAATTCAAAATCTTTTCCAGGGTTAGGTTCAATTTTGATCTTAACATGTCCGTATTGTCCTTTACCTCCAGATTGTTTTGCATATTTAACTTCTTGCTCTGTAGAAGCAGTAATTGTTTCTCTGTAAGCAACTTGTGGTTTACCAACTGTAGACTCAACTTTGAATTCTCTTCTCATTCTGTCTACGATGATATCAAGGTGAAGTTCTCCCATTCCAGAAATGATTGTTTGACCAGTTTCTTCATCAGATTTAACTCTGAATGTAGGGTCTTCTTCAGCAAGTTTTGCAAGTGCAATTCCCATTTTTTCTTGGTCTGCTTTAGTTTTTGGTTCAACTGCAACAGAGATAACTGGATCTGGGAATTCCATTTTTTCAAGAATTATAGGGCTCTTTTCATCACAAAGAGTATCTCCAGTTGTAGTATTTTTTAATCCTACTACTGCTGCGATATCTCCGCAATAAACGATTTCTTTTTCTTCTCTTTTATTAGCGTGCATTTGAAGAAGTCTTCCCATTCTTTCTTTTTGACCTTTAGTAGAGTTTAGAACATAAGATCCTTTTTCTACAACACCAGTGTATACTCTGAAGAATGTTAATCTTCCAACAAATGGGTCTGTCATAACTTTAAATGCTAAAGCTGCAAATGGAGCATCGTCACCGATTGGTAATTCAATTTCCTTTTCAGGATCCTTTACATCAGTTCCTTTAATTACACCTTTTTGAGTAGGTGCAGGCATATATGCAGTGATAGCATCTAGTAATGGTTGGATACCTCTGTTTTTAAATGCTGTTCCGCATAATACAGGGATAATCATGTTTCCAATTGTTCCAGCTCTTAAAGCTTTTCTTAATTCATCATTAGAAACTTCTTCTCCACCAAGGTATTTTTCCATTAATTCATCATCACATTCAACAACAGATTCAATCATGAATTCTCTTGCTGCTTCAGCTTCATCAGCTAATTCAGGTCTTATATCTCTTACTTCAATATTTTGACCTTTATCATCTAAGTAAACTATTTCTTTCATTTCAATTAAGTCTACTATTCCTTCAAAAGCATCTTCTGCTCCGATTGGTAATTGGATAGGTACAGGATTTGCTCCTAATTTTTCTTTTATATCGTTAACACACATTTTAAAGTCTGCTCCGATTCTATCCATTTTATTGAAGAATGCCATTCTAGGTACACCATATTTGTCAGCTTGTCTCCATACAGTTTCAGACTGAGGTTGAACTCCGTCAACTGCAGAGAATACTGCAACTGCACCATCTAGGACTCTTAGAGATCTTTCAACCTCAACCGTAAAGTCCACGTGTCCTGGTGTGTCTATTATATTTATTCTATGATTTTTCCAGAAACATGTTGTAGCAGCAGAAGTAATTGTAATACCTCTTTCTTGCTCTTGTTCCATCCAGTCCATTGTTGCTGTACCGTCGTGAGTCTCTCCTATATTGTGGTTAATTCCTGTATAGAAAAGAATTCTTTCAGTAGTAGTAGTTTTACCAGCGTCAATGTGAGCCATGATACCAATGTTTCTAGTCATTTCTAATGAAACTTGTCTAGCCATTTAGTGTTTTCCTCCTCGTTATCTACGCTAAATTACAAAATTAATATTTATAGTGTGCGAATGCTCTGTTAGCTTCAGCCATTCTATAAGTATCTTCTTTTTTCTTAACAGTTGCACCTTCATTGTTAGATGCTGCGATTAATTCAGCTGCTAACTTTTCAACCATTCCATACTCTTTTCTTTCTCTTGTATAAGTAACAAGCCATCTTAAAGCTAGAGTTTGTTGTCTTTCTAATCTTACTTCAGTTGGAACTTGGTAAGTAGCTCCTCCGATTCTTCTTGATCTTACTTCAACTTGAGGTTTAATGTTTTCTAAAGCTTGTTTGAATACATCGTACCCCTCTTTACCAGTTTTTTCTTTTATTAAATCCATTGCTGAATAGAATATAGATTCTGCTAATGATTTTTTTCCATCTACCATGAATGCATTTATAGTTTTAGTAACTACCTTATCAGAATATCTTGAATCAGGTAATACATCTCTTTTAACTGCTGCTCTTCTTCTTGACATTTAAACTGTTCACCTCCCTAATTAATTACGCTTTTTTTACACCGTATTTAGATCTTGATTGTTTTCTGTTGTTAACTCCTGCTGTATCTAGAGCTCCTCTTATAATTTTGTATCTAACCCCTGGTAAGTCTTTAGTTCTTCCACCTCTTATAAGAGCGATTGAGTGTTCCTGTAAGTTGTGTCCTTCACCTGGAATGTAGCAAGTTACTTCTAGACCGTTAGTTAATTTTACTCTGGCAACTTTTCTTAAAGCTGAGTTTGGTTTTTTAGGTGTAGTAGTGTATACTCTAACACAAACTCCTCTTCTTTGTGGGTTTCCTTGTAATGCTGGTGACTTTCCTTTTTCTTCTAAAGTTTGTCTTCCTTTTTTTACTAATTGATTTAAAGTAGGCATTTTACCCTCCTTCCGAAATTTTTTATATTTTTATATTATTATATAACTTAGATAGTATAGTCTTCCCCCAATAAAAAGTCAAACTAATCTATTATATAGCAGATGATATTTTAGCATATTTTAAAAATTTTTACAAAGTATTTTTTAAAGTTTTTAGTTCATTTTCAATGGATTCCCACTCTTCCATCTTGTTCAAGATGTCATTATCTAAGGAATCCAGGCGATTTTGTATCTCTAATAATTTTTCTAAATCATTAATTTTTCCTGCAAGTTCATAATCTTTTTGAGCTACTTCTTTTTTATTTTCAAGCTTCTCTATATCCTTTTCAACTTCTATATATTTTTTTTCAAGAGAAGAAATTCTATTCTTTATTCTTTTTTGTTCTTCATAATCATTTATACCATCAGAAACTTTTTCTTCTTTTATATTTTTTTTCTGAGCACAATAAGCTTCATAATCTCCCTTAAACTTTTCTGCTCCATCTTCTGTTATTTCATATATTGTATTTACTATTCCCTCTAAAAAATATCTATCGTGAGAAACTACAAGAATTGTTCCCTCATAATCCTCTAAAGCCTCTTCTAAAACTTCTCTTGAGTAAATATCCAAATGGTTCGTAGGCTCGTCAAGTATTAAAAAATTAGCCTTTTTAAGAATAAGTTTCATAAGAGTAACTCTTGCTTTTTCTCCTCCACTTAAAGAACCTATTGTTTTCATTACATCGTCTTCAGGAAATAAAAATCCTCCAGCAAGAGTTCTTACTTCTTCTTCACTCATGGGATAATTATATAGAAATTCATTTAAAATAGTTGCTTTAAAATCCAGCCCTTGATGATTCTGATCATAATATCCAATAGTTACTTTATCTCCTATTGTAACTGTCCCACTGTCAGCTTTTTCAAGGCCATTTACTATTTTTAAAAGAGTTGATTTTCCAACTCCATTTTTTCCTATTATTCCTACTCTTTCCCCTCTGAATATTTCAAGATTTAAGTTTTTAAATAATCTTTTTCCATCATAAGACTTTGATAGTTTTTCTATTTTCAAAACTCTGTCAACACTTGGTCTTTCTATTTCAAATTTAAGCTTCATTTTTCTTTTTGAAAAAACTGGATTTTCCATTTTTTCCATTCTATCTAAAAGTTTCTGACGCCCTCTTGCCTGTTTTGATTTTATTCCTGCCTTATATCTTTGAACATATTCTTCTATTTTTTTTATTTTATCCTGCTCTTTCTCAAAAGCTTTTACTGCTCCTGAAAGATAAGCCTCTTTTTGAATAGTATAATCTGTAAAGTTCCCTTTATATGTTCTTAAAGTTTTTCCTTCTATTTCAAATATTCTATTTGCTACATTATCAAGAAAATATCTATCATGTGATACAACCATAACAGCTTTATTATAGTCTTTTAAAAATTTTTCAAGCCATTCTATTGCAATTAAATCCAAATGGTTTGTTGGCTCGTCAAGTATTAAAAGCTCAGGTTCCTCTAAAAGAATTTTTCCAAGAGCTGTTCTTGATTTTTGCCCCCCTGAAAGATCTCCTATTTTAACATTCCATAAATCTTCTGGAAGACTTAATCCATTTAAAATCTGTTTAACTTTATATTCTATACTATATCCTTCTGCCTGTTCATATCTTGTTGAAACAAGAGAAAGTTCCTCCATTATTTTATCAAAATTTTCCTCTTCAATATTAAGCCTTAAACTAAGTTCATGAATTTTTTTATAATCTTCAAGAACTGAACTGAAAACTGTCATAAGTTCTTCAAAAACTGTATTTTCATAATTAAGATTTATATTTTGAGACAGATATCCTACTTTAAGATTTCCTTTTTTTGATATTGTCCCTCTTCTGTCTGTTGAAGGATCTACATCATTTTCTTCTATTTCAAGCATCATTTTTATAAGAGTTGTTTTACCAGCTCCATTTACCCCAATAACACCTATCTTATCTTTCTGATCTATTGAAAAAGTTATATTTTTAAAAAGAGTCTCTCCTGAAAACCCTTTATATAAATTCTCTACATGTAGTAATGCCATTTAAAACACTCTCCTGATAATTTCTAATCAAGGTTTATTATATCACATTTTCTTATCTTTTGTTTTATATTCCTTGAAACTTTTATCTTTTCAATGTATAATTTTTTTAATTGAATTTATTCATCAAGGAGGAAACTATGAAAAAAATATTTTCCATTTTATTCTTCTTTTGTACCCTATCTTCTTTTGCTTCCAGTTTAGCAATAGATGAAACAGAAAACCTGTACAAAGAAAGTGAAAAACTTACAAGAGAATATATTGCAAGTTGTAAAATCCTAAAAAATGCAGCTGCAGGAGATATAAGCATAATACAAAAAAATGATATTGATAATATTATAAGAATACAAGAAAATAACCTTGAAACTTATAAAAAATCTTTGGAGATTTTAAAAAAATTAGAAAAAGATTATAATACTTTTTCTGAAGATAAAAAAAGCATCACTCTTGACGCCCTTTATCTTCAACAGGAAAAACTTAAAGATTTAAACAGAAATCTCCAAAAAGCAATTCAGCTTAATAAAGCTGCTATTGAAAATTATAATCAATAAAAAATCAACGGAGCTACTGTAGCTCCGTTCTGTTTATATATTCATTTTTACATAAGTGCTGAAGCTATTGGATAGCCTATAAAAACTGTTATAAGTATTGTGACAAACATAAAAATAAATCCATGCTTCATCATACTTCCTGTATCAGTCCACCCAGATCCTATCGCCATAGCAATATGAGGCATTGCAGGCGGTGTTGCAAAAGCATAAGCTGACATCATTCCTATTATAGAAACTACAGCTGGACAAGAAACTGTCCCATTTGCTGCTTGTATAAGAGGAACTGCCACTGTTGTTACTACTGTTACTGTAACCATATTTGATGAAAAATTAGTTTGTATGCATGCCCATGCTGTAAAAATTATTATTAAAAATATAGGAGATACATCTTTTAAAATAGGGCTTAAAGTTTCTATAATGTAATGAGTAAGTCCTATACTTTTATTTGTCATTGCACTTCCTATTGCAAGAGTTCCTGCACACATAATAATACTTGACCACTGCACTCCTTTTTTCATTCCCTCATTAAAATTAAGCAAAGGTTTTTTATCAAATGTTATCACTGAATAGATAATTACTCCTAAAATTGGAGGAAATGCTGTTCCAAGTTTGCTTATTTTCATAACAGCTGGAACTACATCTTTTAAAAGACTTGGAAGCACCCATAAAATAACAATAAAGCAAAATACAAGTAAAATCATTTTTTCTTTTTTATCCATTGGTTTTAGTTCTTTTTTTAAAATAGATATATCTATATCTTTTATTTCTGACATATCAGGATTCAAAATAAATCTGAAAATCAAAACAAGAAAAGCTGTACTTAATATTCCCACAGGAACCGCAAATGCCATATACTGTCCATACCCTATGCTTAAACCTGTTGCAGTATTATAAAATCCCATTGCCATAATACTGAAGACATGAGCTATAGGAGTCATACCAGCTGATACTGATACACAAAAAGCCAATCCCATCATAAGCATATTTGCAATTTTATCTCCTCTTTTAAGTTTTAAAATTTCATTTATTTTTTCAACTATTGGAAGAAAAACTACAAATAATACTGTAGGAGATACAAAACATCCTATGCATATAACAGCTGCAAAAAAAGAAATTACAAATTGCCATGGCCCTTTTTTAGCTGCCGGACTTGTTATAAATGACAAGGCACATCTATTTAAAAAAGGTGTTTCTGAAAGAGCATAAGTACACATAAAAGTACATATAAGAAAAATAATAGTCTCATTTCCAAATGAAGCTGCAAAAATAGGTTTAAAACCTATTTCAGGTACAAGCCCCAAAGCTCCTATGCATAAAAGACTTGGCCAATCAATAGCAACTGTAAGCCATAAAATAAGAACTCCTGCAAATATTCCTACAACATTCATACCTGAAGGCTGCATTCCATCTGGAAGAGGTATATATCTTCCAAAGATTATAAGCATAAACCCTATCACTAAATAAATATTTCTTTTTGTAAACTGTGTCATTTTACCTCCTGTAAATGTTCCAGTGTCTGCTCTTTATCTTTAACTTTTAAAATATTGTAAAAGTAAAAAACCGGCACTGGATGAAATTATAAAAAAGTATACCGGTTTTTTATTATAAATTATATTAAATTATTTTTTTAAAATTCCCATAAGAATATCTTCTGAAGTTATAGGAAGTTTTCTGAAATTAATACCAACTGCATTTTTTATAGCTGCAGCTATAGCTGGAGCTGGAGTATTTATTACTACCTCTCCTATTGATTTTGCCCCAAAAGGACCTGTTTCTTCATAGCTTCTGCTGAATTCAACATCCATTTTATGTAAATCTTTTCTGCAAGGAATTTTATACTGCATGAAACTGTCTGTCATTACTCTTCCTTTTTCATCAAAAAGAATATTTTCATAAAGAGCAAGACCTATTCCCTGAGCCATTCCTCCTTCTACCTGAACTCTTGCTGCACTTGGATTTACTGGTGTTCCACAATCAACTACAGAAAGAATATCTAAAACTTCACATACTCCTGTTGCTGGATCTATTTCTACTTCTGCAAATCCTGCTACGAAAGGAGGAGGAGATGTTTCACTTCCCCAAGTTGCTGAAGTTGTAAGCTGATTTCTTAAATCAAAAGAAACTGACTTCATTGCTAAATCTTTAATTGTTACTGATTTTGTTCCATCTGCATTTTCAACATGATCTCCACAGTAAATTAAATCTTCTTTTGGAATTTCTAAAATTACAGATGCTGTTTTTAAAATTTCTTCTCTCATTTTTTCACATGCAAGAACAACTGCTTTTCCTGTTACATAAGTTCCACTTGAAGCATATGCTCCTGGATCATAAGGAGAAACATCTGTATCACTTGTATTTATTATTATTTCAGACATAGGAACTTCAAGAACTTCTGCTGCCATCATTGTCATAACAGTGTCACTTCCTTGTCCCATATCTGTTACACCAACTTGAACTGTAAAGTTTCCTGCATCATTAAGTCTTACAGTTGCTGATCCTGTATCAACTCCTGCAATACCTGAACCCTGCATTGTTACAGCCATTCCACACCCTCTTATTTTTCCATCAGGCATAACTCTTCTTGGATATCTTTCGTCCCAATTAAATTTCTCTTTACCTATCTCTATACATCTTTTTACACTTCCACTTGCTATATAACTATCTTTTCCAGGTTCAACAAGATTTTTCATTCTTATTTCCACAGGAGAAATTTTTAAAATTTCTGCAAGTTCATTAACTGCTGATTCTACAGCAAAAGTTCCCTGTGTAGCTCCATATCCTCTGAATGCAGCTCCAACCATTGTATTTGTATACACTACATCAGCTTCCATTCTCATTGGAATTTTTTCATAAAGAGGGAAAGTTTTGAAAGATACAAGCCCTGTTACTGTAGGGGCATGTTCCCCATAAGCACCTGTATTTGATATTACTTTTATATCTATTCCTTTGATATTTCCTTCTTTATCTGAACCTATTTTTACATTAAGAGTCATTGCATGTCTTGTATTTCCACAAACTTGAGTTTCTTTTCTTGTAAAAATTATTTTTGAAGGTTTTTTAGTCATCATTGTAACAAAAGCTGAGTACATTTCACAAACCATTGTTTGTTTTGCTCCAAATCCTCCACCTATTCTTGGCTTTATAACCCTTATCTTGCTGGCATCAAGTCCAAGAATTCTTGCAAGATGTCTTCTTACATGGAAAGGAATCTGAGTTGAAGCTATTGTAGTCAATCTTCCGTTAACATCATAGTAACTATAAGAACGATATGTCTCCATCATTGACTGAATTTGTGCCTGAGTACGATATGTTCTTTCTATAACAACATCACTTTCTGAAAGTCCCGCCTCAACATCTCCTTTAGTATATAAAAGATGAGATGCAAGATTTTTACTTCTGTCATATCCTATATCATAATTTGTATGTGCTTCTTCCATATGAACTTTTATATTTGATGTTGTCGCTTTTTCATAATCAAGAAGAGGCTCTAAAACTTCATATTCTACTTTTATAAGTTTCATAGCTTTTAAAGCTGTTTTTTCATCTTCTGCTGCTATTATTGCTACAGGATCTCCCACATAACGAACATACTCATCTAAAAGTCTTCTGTCATAAGGAGATGGTTCTGGATAACTTTGTCCTGCTGAAGTAAATCTTGTCTTTGGTACATCTTCAAAAGTATATATCCCCTCTACTCCTGGCACAAGCATCGCTGCTTTTTTATCAATTGATTTAATTTTTGCATAGGCATATGGGCTTCTTAAAAGTTTTATTATTAATGTATTATTATTTAAAACAAGATCATCTGTATAAACAGGTTTACCTGTTATAAGATTTATACTATCAATTTTAGGTGTAGGTTTATTTACTATTTTCACTTTCCATCACCTCTTTCATATAGGCTCTTATACCTCTTAACTGTGAAGCATATCCACTGCATCTGCAAAGATTTCCATTAAGATAATGAAGAATTTCCTCATCTGAAGGATCTTTTAATTCTTTTAACATAGCTATAACTGTTAAAGCAAAACCTGGAGCACAGAACCCACACTGTTCTGCTCCTTCTGCTGCAAGATGTTTTGCAAGCATTTCCGCTTCTTTTGGATAATTCTCTATTGTTTCTACTTTTTTATTCATAACCCTTGCTGAAAGAGTACTGCATGAAAGAACAGGTTTTCCTTCTACAAGTACAGTACAAAGTCCACATGCTCCTGTATCGCATCCTCTTTTTACACTTAAATATCCTGCTTTTCTTAAAGTATCCACAAGATATTCATCTGCATCTATTAAAAGTTCTTTTTTTCTATTATTTATAACTGTATTTAAAATCATTATTCTACCTCCTTTAAAGCCTTTTCAAGAAGAGCAGCACTTAAAAGTCTTCTGTATTCTTCAGTTCCTCTCATATTGCTTCCAAACTTTATTTCTCTTCTCATTATTTCAGAGGCTGACTTTACATCAGAATTTTCAGAAAGATATTTCATTGTTTCATGAGCAAGAACAGCTTTTCCAGGTCTTGCTCCAACAGATATTCTAATATTGCCATTTTCATTTTTTGAAACTGCCATATTAAGAACTGAATAATCTGCCTTGCTTTTTCTGACACACTTAAAAGAAGATACTAATTTTTCTTTTTTTATAGTAATTTTTACAAGAATATCTTTTCTTATTTCTTTTTCATTTAAAAAATCTTCCAGTCTTAAAACTCCACCTTTATAAAGAACAACATAAGTATCAAGACATAAAAGAGCTGTTATTAAATCTGAAAAACCATGTTTTGTAAAAACTGTAGCTCCAATTCTTACATTATTTCTTAGTTGAACTCCAACTATATCTTCAACTGCATGAGATATTACAGGAAACCATTCATATAAATCCTTATCTGTTTCAAGCTGTCTAAAACTTGCCATAGCACCTATTTCAAAATTTTCTTCTGTTTCAATTATTTTATCTATATCAGTTACATTTGAAATATCTATCGCTGTATTATAATTTGTATTTCCCATTCTCAAATAGGAAGTTCCCCCTAGTATCACATTTCTTCTGTTTTTTATTAATTCGTTATATGCTTCTTCTATTGTTGAAGCTGCGAAAAAATTTGTAAAAGTAAACAATGACACCCCTCCTCTATTTTTTATCATTAGGCAGTAAGATATTAAGAATTACTGCTATTGATGCTGATACAACTATTCCTGATCCACCAAAAATAAGTCTTATGCTTTCAGGAAAATTAACAAGAGCACTTGGAACTGCTCCAAGACCATATCCAACTCCAAGGGATACAGAAAGAATAACTGCATTTTTTCCTCTTAAAGGCTCTTTTGTAATAAGATTTACTCCACTTATGAATATCATTGCAAATATCATAACCAAACTTCCTCCTATTACACATGAAGGAACTACTGTTAAAAGTGCTCCAAGTTTTGGGAAAAATGCTCCAGCTATCAGGAACATAGCTCCTACACCTACAACAAATCTGCTCATTACTCCTGTCATTGTAACTATTCCTGTATTTTGGCTGAAAGATGTAGTAGGAAGTATTGAGAATATTGATGCAAGAACACATCCTAGACCATCTGCCATAATTCCTCCAGAAAGTTCTCTATCTGTAACTTCTCTTCCTGCTCCTCCCATCGTAACTCCTGACATGTCTCCTACAGTCTCAACTGCTGACACTATAAACATCATCATCATTGCAAATATTGCATCTGCATGAAAGGCAAAACCATAAGAAAGAGGTTTTGGGATAGCAACAAAAGGCATTTCTTTTATAGGAGAAAGATCTGTTATTCCTAAAATAAGAGCCACTATAAATCCAAAAACTGTTCCTATAAAAACTGAACCTGTACTTGTTATTCCTTTTGTAAATTGTTTTAAAATTATTACTACTGTAAGAACTGCCGCTCCTAAACCAAGATTCATAAGAGAACCAAAATCAGAAGATCCTACTCCTCCTGCAAAACTATTTATTCCTACTGGAATAAGAGAAAGACCTATTGAAAGAACAACTACTCCTGTTACAACCGGTGGGAAAAAGCGTCTTATTTTTTTCATACACATTCCAATACACGCTTCAAAAAGTCCTCCAATTAAAACTGAACCTAAAATTCCTTCCATTCCATACTTTGTTCCTATTGAAATTGCAACTGGCACAAAAGTAAAACTTATTCCTACAACTATTGGAAGTCTTGCCCCTACAGGTCCTATTGTATATGCCTGTACAAGTGTATTGATTCCTGCTATAAGCATACATGCCTGAATCATATTTGTTTTAATATCCAAAGGAATATTTAATACTCCTGCAACAATAATAACTGGTGTCAGATTACTGACAAACATAGCAAGCACATGTTGTAAACCTAAAGGTATTGCTTCTGATAACTTTGGTATACCATCAATATGGTACGGTGAATAATTTCTCATTTCTTTTTTAGAAACCTCCTAATTGTTTTTAACCCAAAAACATTAGTGATGAGGAAGAGCAAAACTCATAGCGGTTAATTACGGTTAACCGTAGAAACTCTTGTCCAATCACAAGTATATATGAGCATACTTTAAAATTTTACTATAGTATAAAATATTTTGTCAACTTTTATATTCTAAAATTGCACGGTCAAAATCAGAAAGTGTAGCCAAAAAATATACTGAAAAGAATTTCATCATTCTCTATATTATTTGTGAACACTGCTTCAACTGGACCAAGGAATGTATCCCAACCAATTCCTGCTCCATACCCGTTATAATAATCTTCTCCAAAACGACTTCTTTCTTGATAAAAAAATTCATCAGAATTATAAGTAAGAAAATTATATTTTCCAAGAAGATATAAATTTCTTGCAATTTCATATTGTAAAGAAAGTCCTCCTGAGAAAAACTCATCTGTTATTATTCCTGTATAAGGAAGACCATAAAATCCCATTGTTCTGAAACCTGTATTTGTATCTCTTACTCCTCCAAGTTTAAACATTTCTTCATAGGATTTACCTATATCTACTATATCAATTTTTCCACCTTTAACAAATAATCCAGTGCTTATTTTTTTTGTAACAGGAAAAACTGCTTCAAATTTATAATTATATCCTGCAAATTCTTTATGATTATCTATATCTATACCTGAAAATCCAGTTATATTACTGAAATTTCCCCTTGAAGGGAAAAAAGCATTATTCATACTATCATGAAGAATATACCAGCTACTCCATGTGTAATTTCTGACACTTTCTTCTGTGAAGTCTGTTCTTTCTCCACTGTCATAACTGCTATAAAGATTTTTATAGCCTGTAGATATTCCAAAAAGATAATCTCTGAATATACTTGTTCCTATATCTATCTGAGCATTAAAAATATTTGATGTATATGATGAGACCTTATCACCTTCTTTATAGAAAAAGACCGGCGACATTCCATAAGACATTCCATATCCTCCTACAAACTGAATATCTCCTACACCAAATTTCATTTTATTTCTGACACTTACCTTAGGATATTTTGAAAGTTCAAAATTTAATATATAATTCTGATTGTATCTGTTAAGACGAGGAATATCAAGATCCACACTTAAAATTGATCCATAATCTGAAACATATCCAAGCCCTCCCATAAGTTTATATCCATTATCTTCTTTTACAGAAAATGTTATTGTATCTTTTTCTACAGTATAAAAAACTCTATTTATATAAGAAAGATTATATATTTCCTGAGCCCATAAATTTATATCATCAACTGTCAGATACTCTTTTTTAGGCATAAAGCTTTTTACAGCTGCTGTATTTAATGTTTCTGCTCCTTCAAGTTTTATATTATTTATTCTGACTTTTGAATTTTTTAGTTCTCCTGCTTTTTCTTTATATTCTTCAAATCTTTTTTCATCACTTATATTTTTAAATATATGAGCAAAATGTTCTCCTGCTTTTTCTCCTTCCTCTATTAAAGCTGGAAGAGTTCCAAAATCAAGTGTATCGTGATTTTTTACTTTTGGCACAACCAAAATATCAGCATAATTCTTCTGTTCTTTTGTTCTTTCATCTCCCTGATAAGTAGCAACTTTATTAATTACACTTATTACATTTGATTTATCAGTTATTATTTCCGAATCTGCTGTAATATCAACTGCTATTATAATATCAGCTTTCTCTTTTAATGCTTCTGTTATAGGAAAGTTATCAATTACTCCTCCATCTACATAATAATTGTTTTTATTCTCCACAGGAACTATTACTGAAGGAATAGCCATACTCATAAGAGTTGCTTTGGCTAGATCTCCATTTCCTATAACAACTTCCTTTCCTGTATTAAGGTCTGTTGTAACTGCTCTATAAGGGATAGGAAGCTTATCAAAATCTTTTATTTCCACTGCTCTGTCAAAAATTTTTTTAAATTCAAGATATAAATATTCTCCATCAACAAATCCTTTTGGAAAATGAATCTCATTATTTTTATCTATACTTATTTTTATTGGTCTCTCTGCATAAGAAATTTTATCTGAAATATTTTTTAAAGTCCTGTCTTCTGTATTTGAAAATAAATCCATAAAATCAAGATTTAGAACTATATCTTCTATTTCTTCAGGAGTATATCCTGATGAATACATAGCACCTACTATACTTCCAACACTTGTGCCTACAATATAATCAACAGGAACTTTATATTTTTCTAAAGCTTTAAGAACTCCTATATGAGCAGCTCCTTTAGCTCCTCCTCCACTTAAAACAAGAGCTATTTTAGGTCTATAATTCTGAGGAACAGGTTTATTTAAATCTAAGGTACTTTCTGCTACCCTTTTTTTCATAAGTTCAAGGTCAGCTTTTTTTCTCATCAGCTCTTCTATTTGTCTGTCTATTGCCTGAATTTTTTCCTCTTTCGTATAAACTTTACCATATTCATCTCCTAAAACAGATAAAAAAATACAGGTAAACATCATTACAAAAGAAATAAACCGTTTTTTCAGAATCATTTTTTCCTCCGGACATTTTTATTTTTTCTCCAATTATTTCTTTCTATTATATCATATTTATTCCAAACTGTTTTTATCTTTTTTATAAGTTTATACTCTTTTTTAAAAAACATCACAAATTATTTTAAGGAAAATTTTTCATATATAAAAATAAAATATTATAGTATAATATTAAAGAAAGAAAAATATACATTAATGTATGGAGGTACTATTTTGAAAAAAACAATCAGACTGCTTGTTTCAGCAGTTTTTACTTTATCTTTAACAGCATGTACTGTAGGAAACATAGACAGAAGTAAAGTTATCTCTGCTCCAAGAGATTATGAACTTACTATACTTCACCTTGGAGATACTAACGGACAAGCTGAAGGAGGATCTAATACAGGAATTGGTTACTCAAGATTTTCTACAATTCTTGAAAGAGCTAGAACTGAATTTGGAAAAGAAAATGTCCTTTATCTTGATGCAGGAAATACTTTTTATGGAAGTACTCTTGCAGAGACTGACAAAGGAGAATCAATAGTTAAAATTTTAAATGCTCTTAATCTTGATGCTATGACTCTTGGTAACAATGATTTTAATTATGGAGAAAAAAATATAAAATCCCTTGAAATGAGAGCAAACTTTAAAATTCTTGCTGCAAATTTAAAAAAACAAGATGGTCATGATTTTGTTACACCATACATTATTAAAAATATAAATGGTGTAAAAGTCGGTATCTTTGGACTTGTAAGTCCTGACACATACAATAATGAAAAAGCTCTTCTTGATACTATTACAATTGATGAGCCTATTCTTGCTGCTTCAAAAACAGTAAAAGAATTAAAGTCTCAAGGAGCAGAATTTATAATTGCACTTACTAATCTTGGAATAAATAATGATACAAACAGAGAATGGCAAAGTCCAGCTATTGCTGAATCTGTTCCTGGAATTGATCTTATTATTGATGGAAACAGTAAAGAAGCTCTAGATGAGAAATTAATAATAAATGAAACTGTAATTGTTCAGACAGGAGAAAATTTAAAAAATATAGGAGTTCTTAAAATTGATTTTGATGCACCTAAAAGAGATGCAGGAAGAATATTCTATAAACTTATAAAAAAAGAAGATATTGTAATGGTTGATGATACTCCTGTACAAAAACTTCCTGAACAGGAAAAAAATACTTCTGAAAAATTTACAACACATACTGTTGTTAAAGGAGATACTTTATACTCTCTTGCTAAAAAATATGGAACTACTGTTCCAGAGATTGTTGCTCTTAACCCTTCAATAGAAGATGGTAAAACAATCAGCATTGGACAGACTTATATTATGACTTCAAATAAAAATCCTTTAGACAGTAAAAAACTTCCTGATTTAAAAAATAGCAGTACTGGTTATATAGAACATACTGTTGTTAAAGGAGATACTCTGTATTCTCTTTCAAGAAAATATGGAACTACTGTTGATGCAGTTGTAGCAGCAAATCCTGAAATTACTGACGGACAAAGTATTAAAATAGGACATACATATAAATTCCCTTCAGGAAATAAGACTGTTAAGGAAATTCCTGAAAATATATCTGAAGAAAATATAAATAATAATTTTGAAGAAGAAACTCTTTCAGCAGAAATGCCTGATGTTTCATCTGAAAACGAAATAAGAGTTCCTGCTTCTTCTGGAATAGAAAAAGATCCTAAAATTGAAAATCTTATTGCTAAAATAAAAGCTGCTCAGTCTTTTATTAAATCAAAATAAAATTTATTTTATAGAGGAGGGATATCTTGGATTTTTCACTTAATATAAAGCAGGAATTAAAACTTATTCTGACTCAGGAGATGAAACTTTCCCTGAATGTTCTTGAAATGTCCTCTATAGATTTAGAAAAATTTATAGAAAAAGAGTTCTCTAAAAATCCTATGCTTGAAGTGGATTTTTCAACAAGAACCTATAAATCTCAAGGTGATGATTCTGAAGAATCATCTCCTTTTGATTTTATAAGCAAAGAGAAAAACCTCATAGACTTTCTTGAAGAACAGATAGGTTTTTTAAAAATAAATAAAGAAATGAGATTCTTATGCAATTTTATCATTAATAATCTTGATAAAAGAGGATTTCTTCCTGTTTCTAGAGAAGAACTTAAAGCAGGCTGTGGTTTTCCTTTAAAATATATTGATGAAGCAATTAAGATTATAAAAACTCTTGATCCTATTGGAATAGGAGCTAAAAATCTTGAAGAATGTCTAATCATACAACTTCATAAAAAGAATATTAATGACTCAAAACTTGAATATATAATTAATAATTTTCTTCAAGAACTAGCTTCTTCAAAATATGAAATTATATGTTCTAAACTTAATATCTCAACTGACGATGTAATAAAATATTTAGAAATTATAAAAACTTTAAACCCTCTTCCTTCTAGAGGATTTTATATGGGTGACAACATAAGATTTATAGAACCTGATGCAGAAATTAAAAATATAGATGGGAAATATAAAGTTATAATGTCTGAAAAGAATATCCCTAAACTAAAACTTAAGTCTCTGGAAAATAGTCAAGAAATCACAGGAGAAGAAAAAAATTATTTTAACTCTGCAGTAAATCTTATTAAGTGCATTGAAAAAAGACAAGCTACTTTGGAAAAAATTTTAAATATTATTCTAGAAAAGCAATATTCTTATTTTTCAAATTCTGAAGGAAAATTAAATTCTCTTACATTAAAAGATATTTCCTCTGTACTAAAAATCCATGAATCCACTATTTCAAGAGCTATAAAAAATAAATATATCCTCACTGACCGTGGAATAGAGAGAATTAAAGATATGTTTATAATCAATAATAAAAAACTTTTTATTAAAGAAAGAATTGAAGAACTTATACTTGAAGAAGACAGAAGCAACCCTCTTCATGATAATGAAATTGCAGCTATTTTAGAAAAAGAAAATTTAAAAACAGCTAGAAGAACTGTTGTTAAATACCGTGAGGAACTTGGAATTAAACCTGCTTACAAAAGAAAACTAAAAGATAATTTCTAGAATATTAAAAACAGGAGGATCAAATGGAAAATTCCCTGATTGATATAAAAGAGCATGTAAAAAAATATGCTAATGTTATTACCAGTCTTATCAATGTTGATGTTGGAATAGTTGATAAAAATATGAGAAGGGTTACAGGCACAGGACTCTATAAAAATATTGAAGGAGTTCTTGCTCTTGGAAGTGTTTATAGAAACACACTTGAAACAGGAAAAACAAATATTATCAGAAATCCTAGACAGCATAACCTTTGTTCCCAATGTCTTGATAAAAATAACTGCCGTGAAAAGCTTGAAATTGCAACACCTATTTATTGCAGAGATGAAATTGTTGGTGTTCTTGGACTTGTTTGCTTTAATGATGAACAAAAAGAAAAAATTCTTAATGCCCTTGATTCTTATCTTAATTTTACAAAACAAATTGCTGAATTTATTGGTATAAAATTTTATGAATATCAAGAAGAAGCTTTAAAAAAAGAAAGAGAAGAAACACTTAACCAAATTTTAAATAATATGGCAAATGGTGTTCTTGTAAGTGACTGTAATGATGTTATTCTTATGATTAATAATATTGGCTTTAAAAAACTTGCACTTTCTTCTTCAGTTCTCGGAAAAAAAGTAAAAATAATAAGTCAAAATGAAACTATTATGAATGAAGAAGTTTTTAAACTTTTTATAGAAAATAATGAATATACTGTTGCAGGAAAAGTTATTCCTCTTGCTCTTCCAAACAGTAAAAAAGCAAATGCTCTTCTTTTTGATGACATACAAAAAATTAACAGCAGTATTGTTGAAATTGCAAATGCAGATAACACAATAAATCTTAGTAATATAATAGGAAACTCTCCAGCTACTCTTCAATTAAAAGAAAATATAAAAAAAGTTGCTGACAGTACCTCTACTGTTCTGATAACTGGAGAAAGTGGAACAGGAAAAGAACTTGTTGCCCGTTCTCTTCATAATCAAGGAAACAGAAAAAATAAACCTTTTGTTGTTATAAATTGTTCTGCTATTCCTGATACACTTCTTGAAAGTGAACTTTTTGGATATGTAAAAGGAGCTTTTACTGGAGCAAATCAAAATGGGCGTATGGGAAAATTTGAACTTGCAAATAACGGAGTAATATTTCTTGATGAAATAGGGGATATGCCTCTTTATCTTCAGGCAAAACTTTTAAGAGTTATACAAGATAAAAAAATAGAAAGAATAGGTTCAAATAAAAGTATTGATCTTGATATAAGAATTATCGCTGCTACAAATGTTGACCTTTTAAAAAATATAAAAGAGCAAAAATTCAGAAGCGATTTATACTACAGATTAAATGTTATACCTATTTCTATTCTTCCTTTAAGAGAAAGAAAAGAAGATATTATACCTATAATAAATAATCTTATATATAAATACAATAAAATATCAGATAAGTTTGTACATACTATTGAAAAAGAAGTCCTTGAGGCACTTACTGAATATAACTGGCCTGGAAATGTTAGGGAATTGGAAAATGTCATTGAGCTTATGATTAATATGAGCAGCGAAGATGGAATAATTACTACAAAAATGCTTCCTGAAAATATTTTAAACAATTCTTCCAAGCTTTCTTCTCCTGCTGATAAAGTTATTCTTAAGGAAGATATGACACTTGATAACTTTGAAAATATTGAGAAAAAATATATTGAAAAAGCCCTTTCTATTTATGGAAATGATACTGATGGAAAAAAATATATTTCTGAAAAAATGAATATTGGACTTACTACACTTTACAGAAAAATGAAAAAATACAATATTAAATAAAATTTGCCCTGCTGATAAAAATAATTTATCAAAGCAGGGCAGATTTTTTGATTTATTTTAAAAAGAAAAGTGCTATTCCAAGAACAGATATTATCGCTCCTAGAACTTCCTTAAATTTTACCTTTTCTTTAAACACTATTACAGATATTGGAATAATTATTACAGGACTCATTGATGATATTGTAGAAGCTACTCCTGTATTTATTCTATTAAAGGCAGCTACTAAAAATGTTATTCCTGAAGTTGAGACTATTGTTCCAGCAAGGATTAAAGCAAAAGTCTTTAGATCTTTTGCTGTATGTATTATCTGATTCCATTTTTTCCTGAATGTAAGATAAAATAAAAATACAGTCATAGCACATATCATTCTTATCTGTGTTGATGAACTTGCATCATAATTCTGTGCTCCCATTTTAGTAAAAACATTTCCCATTGCTTCTAAAGTCACTGCAAGACTTATAAACAAAAGTCCTTTCGGACTTAATTTTCTTTCATTTGAATTTTTATTTTTAGGTTTTATAACTACCATAAGTATTCCTGAACATGTTATAAACATGGCTGTTATTTGTAATGGAGTCAATATTTCTCCTAAAAAAAGAAAACCAAAAAATCCTACAATAAGAGGAGTCATAGTAAGAAAAAGCATAGAAAGTCTCGCTCCTATTAAAAAATAGGCTTCGTATAAAAACATATCTCCAAAAAAAAGTCCTATTATTCCTGAAATTCCTAAAAATGTCCAGTTGTTTGAATTAGAATCAAATGGCAGAAACATTCCTTTTGTAAAAAAAGTTATAACTCCTAAAAATATAATACCTGAAATAAGGCGTAGTACATTTACACTTATACTGTCACTTTTTTTAGTTGCTGCTTCAAATATTATTGAACTCAGTGCCCAACTTACAGCTGTTATAAAAGCAAAGCTTTCCCCTAAATAATTCACACTATTCCTCCTTATTAATTTTTATTTACATTATATTATAATTTTTTTCTTTTATCCATGTTCTTAATATTTTATTTTATATTCTTAATATTTTATTTTACACAAAAAAAGAGAGCTAAGCTCTCTTTTTTCATTTAAAATTAATTTACAGATTACTATTTAACTGCGATTAATTCTATTTCAACTTTTACATCTTTAGGAAGTCTAGCAACTTCTACACATGCTCTTGCAGGTTTAGCTTCTCCTAAATATTCAGCGTAAACTTCGTTTACAGCTCCAAAGTCATTCATATCTTTAATAAAGCAAGTAGCTTTTACTACATCGTTAAAAGTGTATCCAGCTTCGTCAAGGATAGCTTTTAAGTTTTCTAAAGATTGTCTAGTTTGTGCTTTTACACAGTCAGATACTAGAGTCATTGTTTCTGGAACAAAAGGAATTTGTCCTGAAATGTAAAGAGTTCCGTTTACTTCAATTGCTTGAGAGTAAGGTCCTAATGCAGCTGGTGCTTTTGGTGTGTTGATTATTCTTTTTGCCATAATAAAATACCTCCTGAATTAATTACATATCTAATAATTTCTTTAGTTTCTCTACTTATTATAATAGCATATATTTAAAAAAAAGAAAAGCTTAACTTTTAATCATTTATGTATAAAAATATCAATTTTATAATAGAAGTAAAAGTCTTTGTCATCATACAGTACACTCAAGGTGTTTTATTTTTGAATTATATTTTATGATTAGAATTTTATCACATAATAAGGTATAATATCATTGATATATAAAGATTTTTGACACATTGAAGGAGTTATATGAAAAAATTTATTATTGAACCTGAATACAATAATTATAAGGTTTCTGAATACTTAAAGAACATAAAGGGCTATTCTTCTAGAGGGCTTAAAAATGCTGATATATACCTTAATGGTAAAAAAGTACGCCTTGATAAAAAAATAAAAAAATTAAATCGCCTTGTTGTTGTTGAGCAAGAAAAAGGTACAAATATTCAACCTATACCTATGGATTTAAAAATTGTCTTTGAAGATAAAAATCTTCTTATTATAAATAAAGACGCTAATATAGTTGTACATCCAACACTGAAAAAAACAGATAAAACTTTAGCGAATGGTGTAGTTGATTATCTTTTAAAAACTACAGGAAAAATACAGGTTCCAAGATTTTATAACCGTCTTGATATGGATACTTCAGGGCTTATTGTCGTTGCTAAAAATGCTTTTGCACAAGCTTTTCTTCAAGAAAAAGCTGAGATTAGAAAATTTTATCTAGCCATTTGTGAAGGAATTGTTGAAAAAGATGAATTTTTTATCACAAGACCTATAGGAAGGGTGGGAGATAACATCAAAAGAGAAGAACTTCCTGTTGAAGAAGGAGGACAAGAAGCTAAAACAAAAGTTAAAGTCCTTAAAAGATTTGAAGATAGAAATCTTTCACTTGTTGAACTTGAACTTTTTACAGGTCGCACACATCAAATAAGAGTCCATCTTTCTCTTGAAGGGCATCCTATTTTAGGAGATGTTCTTTACGGTTCAAAAAATGAGTCTATTCAGCGTCAACTTCTTCATTCTTATAAGTTTATGTATACTGATATAGATTCTCATGAACAAAAAATAATCCAAATAGATCTTCCTGAAGATATGAAAAATGTAATAGGTGTCAAATAATGACCACAAAAATGATCAAATTTAATCGGTCATAAAATTGACAAACCTGAAATAAAACACTATAATTTAGATGTAAATGAAGCAAATAAAAAAAAATTATTATAAATGTAAATTTAAGGAGGAAACAAAATGGCAGTTAAAGTAGCAATTAACGGATTTGGAAGAATTGGAAGATTAGCATT
>ERZ773142.806-NODE-806-length-22301-cov-16.4551_pt1 | contig 22301 bp, 23 predicted proteins | sample MGYA00580853_ERZ773142 | MGnify/ENA primary metagenome ERZ773142 (study PRJEB29015, sample SAMEA2737862) | human gut metagenome | biome: human gut; feature: human-associated habitat; material: faeces | place: China | collected 2012 ... | reverse complement strand
TCCTATGTTTTCTTACGGTCAGCGCAGTAAATGCGCAGACCTACTGAATAGTTACCACACATCCTATTTAAAGTTTTTTTGCTGTACCAGATATTTTCTTGCAAAGCCACAGGGATTATAAGACATCTTGGCATGTCGCAGTCCTTCCTGGCCAAGATCATCTTCCCGGTTTACCAATGTCACATCCGGGAATTCCTGTATCAGGAACTGCTGATTAATAAACTGATACAATCCGCGAATTTCCGGATTTGCCTTCTCAATATGAATCACCGCCATATTTTCCGCTGGATTATAGCTTCCGATCGTAAATGCTTCCAGCTTTCCATCAATATAGACACCGGACATCCGGATATCCAGCTCCAGGCACTGCCTTAAGATCTCATGGATTCCTTCCACCTCATAATCCAGATGTTGCTCTACCTCATCGCCTTTGCCCGCTCTCCAGCGGTCCAGAAAATGCCATACATCATCCCGGTCTGAACAGCAGAGACGACGAAACTCATAACGGCCCTCATACTCTTTTAAAAATGCATTCAGATGATTCTTCTTTTTGTGAAGCTTCTTTCCCGAAAGCTTACGCATTGCCTCGCCATCGTACAGATAATCCTTCAGATCCACCTGCTCGGTCACTACAAAATCATCTGATTCTTTCAGATGAAGATACTCCACAGCCTCCTCATCTGCCAAATAGATTTTTAAGGGAATATGAAGCACCTGATTAAAATATTCCACGGTCATATCAAAATATTTTTTCAGGTCCTCCTCTTTGCAAAGCGGCATGGCACTGTGCATTATGCCACCTTCCCTCATCAGCCATAAGAGTGCCTTATTCTCATGAATGGCATACTGTACATGATAATATTTTCGCCAGATGAAGCTGTCCAGCGGTACGCTGTCACAGGTTTTATTAGGGCGCAGACCAAAATAAGGCGCCAGCAACTTCATATCTTCTGCTTCAACTGGTTTAAATTTCAAATCTGTCATTTCAATTCCTTCCATTTAGACAGAGGCTTCTGCCTTTTTCTCGTTTCCGATTCTGTCATACTTTCTTATTATAGCGTGAGCTGCTCCCGGAATCAATATACCGAATTTTTTCATGGTTCTGTTTTACTGTCTCCATAATCTTTCCTTATATTTCTCAAATCCGTTCCCGAACATTCTGCACGGTCCAGGCCATTATCCCGGACACATGCAACACAGAACCGCAGTAACGGCACTGCTTTGCACCAAGCTTTTCCACCGGGGCGCCGCAGTTCGGGCAGATCACAGAGGCAGCTGCCCCAGACAGGCCGGGATCATACACATAAAGCAATTCCGCCGCACAAACTGTCTGTTTTTTATGAACCTGCGTCATCTTCTGGGGTTCCTGTTTCCTATACACGCCTCCGCACACATGACCGTTTTCTGCCTGTGGCCAGTACTCTGCTGCCGTCTCGCAGAGGATACTGGCTGTACCTCCATACTTCTGATACCGGCTGATCACCGTTCTGTGAATCCAGACCGCGCCTGCAGCCTCCACATTCTGCGCCTCCAGAAAAAGCTGTACCTTTGCTTCCACTGCTGCCTGCTGTTCTTCCCAGTTAAATTCCGGAAAATCCCGCAGAATCTGTGGAAGATAAATACTGGTCATCCCGCTAAGAGATTTTGGTTGATCCTCCTGCTGCAGCTCCCCAGCCTGTGCACTGCGAACCAATTCCCGCAGCAAACATACTTCCGCTGAATTCAGGAACCGGCGTGTCCTCCGCCGTATCTGTGCAACCAATAGCCCCATGAGCAGAACTGCTGCCGCAATCAGGACCACCTTAAATGAATTTTCATTCATAAACACCGCCCCATTTCTTTTTTATTCTGGAAACTTACGGATCATTTTTTCAGCAGCAAACAAACGCAAACACTTTTTAGAATAAGCAAAAACCCCGGAAGCCTTGACTTTTCTAGGTTTCCGAGGTTTTCAGAGAGAGGCGACAACCAGATTTGAACTGGTGATCAGGGTGTTGCAGACCTTGATTGCCAGTCGCTGGAGGCCGCATAAACACTGGGTTCCTGAGCTTCGATAGCCCTTTTGGTACCCTATTAGTGCCCTATTTTATTTTTTGTCAGTAATTACTCGTTATTTTCCTCGTGTCACCAGTTCCCGGTACTTCTTTTTCAGATAAAACAGTTTCACGCCTGCATATTCCGGCATAATCTCTGCCTGCTCAATCTCGTCAATCTTTTTCTTCAATCTGAGAGATGTACATTTCCCCTGACGGTCCAAAGCTTTATATAAATTTTTGCACCACTGAATCGAATCACGCCGCCCCTTTACAATTTCTGTTGATGTATCCACATAATTTCCGCAATCGTCCGTAAGTCCATTCAAACACAGGGTTTTATTAATGTCTGCTTCAAAATCGGGATTTCCGGACAAAGTATAAATAATTCCAGCCGATGTATATGCAATATCCCTCATATGCGATTCATTCCAGGGCGATATCTGAATTGCAGTTTCCTCTTTGCTTGCATCACAGCAAAGAATTTTATTGTCGTCTGTCTCTGATTTTCTTCCGCCATGACATACTCCGAGGAAATTGGAATATTGTAATGCCTGCTCCTTATTTTTGCTCAGCGGTGCCCAGTGTTCAATCGTCGTACTGCTGTCATTATGTATACGCCTCATACAATACGCACACAAGCCATGCTGCTCTTTCAATAACGTATAACGAACACTGTCTTTCGGAAGTGATTCGAACTGCTTTCTGATTGCTTTTGTGTCTCCCTCCGGAATGTTTTTCCAGATATCACTTCGTTTAATCAAATTAATCTTATCAACCACTTCCGGTAGAGGCTGCATTTTCTTTATATACAACATGCTTAATTCTCCTCTGCCCAGTAATTAAGATCCAGTTCTTCCTTTGCATTTTTTACTTCGCTGTGTTCTTCTCCGAGTATGCCGCACAGCTTTTCAACAACTTCTTTCGCCGCCTCATAATCACTTCGATTGAGCGCCCGGTCAAACCGATCACGCAAAGCCTCTATTTCTTTTGGCTTTGCTGTACTTTCCTGCCGTAATTCCAGAACATCTTCGACAGAATATCCATACGCATTCGGAAGATACCTGATTTTCTGATTTTCCTTGATCAAAATAAGATTCTCATTCTTACAGGATGAAATAATGATAGGAGAATGCGTAGCTACAATAAATTGAATATTCGGTAATGTTTCCTCCAGTGCCTTAATTACATTCCACTGCCACTTCGGATGTAAGTGCATGTCCAACTCATCAATTAACACAACTCCCGGAATATGCGTCATATTTTTCCCTGCTTCAGGATTTAAAAGCGCCATTCTATATGCCAGATTCATTGTCATCCATAAAAGAGACTGATATCCGGCGCTTAAAAGCGAAATTGGCATACTCTCCCCAGCTTCATTGTAAACGATATCACCTATCTGCTGAGAGTAAGAAATAACCGGCTTTTCCGGCAAATCACTCATCTTTTGCATAACAGCTGCTACGATTTCTTTAAACATCTCATATTCAGCAATCTTCATACCCTTCTGAAATGCAATGAGTTCCATCTTCAAACACCATTCTTTGATACCCTTAATATCTAAAGAATAGTCCAGACATCCAATATAGCCACAGCGCCTGTCATTTAATTTTTTCTTCAGTTCTGTGCCAAAATCACTGCGCCTTGTCTGCCAGACCCGTGCTTCACTCTGAAAGCAAAGCAACGGCAGCTGTGCGGAAAGATCATTAGCAATTTCCTGAGCATACTTAGCAATTTGCTTGTTATCCATGGTTGTTTTGGAATTTGGCATCTGGTCTTTTCGTCTTCGTGTCCACTCAAATTTATTTCCATCAATGTCCGCATATGATGTGACTTCCACCGGAGTCTTATACTGGATTCCAGAAGAAGCATGTCCCATCTCTGTTAATCGGATTCTTACATCATCCGGCTGAATATTTTTAGATGGAACACCAGAAATGCCTGTAAGAAATCCACCCAAGCCAACTGTAATTGCTTCCAATATAGACGTTTTTCCTACACCATTATCTCCAATAAGCAGATTCACTCCTGGGCGGAACTCTATTTCAATATCATCTATTGCTTTAAAATTCTTTATTGCTACCTTCTCAATATACATGAATAACCTCCAAAAGTAATATAACCTCTGCTTTTGTAAATATATGCTCTGTCTGTATTTTTAGATTATAAAATATTATAACTGCAAATACAAGGTCTGCACTTCCTGCTTTACCAAATTTAGCCAAAAGTATGAGGAGTTGCATAAATACTTGCTTTTCTAGATAAAAAATAACCGCTCTGCTTTTTCAAACAGAAACGGTTATTTTTTACGCCCTATCAGGACTCATAACGCTGTACTAATTCTAAGACATCATAATTTCTGCCCTCGCTGTTATAATCCATATAAATCCTTCCATTCTTCTTATAGAACATCATATACATAGAGTCGCCTCTATCGCGAATTTCATAAACTGCTTCATATCCAGATGTATCCCATCCAACAACACTCGTGCATATATATACCGGAAGATGATATCCTTCGCACCGATTTTGATAATAAACACATACGTCACCAATCTCGTCCGTATCTACATCTGAACCTACACTGAACTCAATGGTATAAGCTCCACCCTGATATTTTCCTGCCAACTGCTCATAGTTGTACTGATAAGCAGAATTTCCATTACCAGACTGAATCTGTGGAATAGATGCCACCCAGGCTCCATTTTCATCAACCGTATAACCATCCGGTGTTATTGTATTTGTCAAGAGATAGCCGTTGTTATTAAAATAATACATGGCCCCATCAATAGTCATCCAGCCACCCACTGGATATGTATTGTTATCTTCCAGATACCACCAACCCACATTATCCATTTGCCATTGTCCGGCAAATGCCGGAGCCGAAGATAACACCGTAAAAGCAGCGGCCATCGCAAACAGTACAGATTTCTTTTTCATTGTAAAACCTCCTTCGTATTAAAAATGCTTATGCTTTTGAGGTCACATTATAATGTGCGCCTTGTGTCTGATATCTTATTGCATTGCCAATATTAATTTCAAACGATCTATTTCCTGAGAAATCTCAGTTTTTCGTTCTTCACTTTTAGTATATCTTGTATAAAGATCATCAACGTTATCCAACATATAATAAACTGGCACAGTTGATGTAAAACCCTTACTGTCTTTTAAATTTCTCGTCTCATTAGACACAATATACGAGATATAATATGTACCAGCTTTCGAGAATGGATTTTTTTGAGACGCACATATAACTGCACAGTCATCTCCTGGATATTGTCCATATGCTTCGTATCGCACATCATATGCAACCCATTCACTTCCCTTAGGCTGATCCAGGCTATCTATTCCTTTCTGTACTGCTCCAGCTATTGTATCATCATATTTCGTCTCCAAACGCTGTGTGACATATAATTCTCGTGATTCATACATATTGTATGCATCCTCAATACTAAACATCTTTCCTGCAACCGTAATATGATCTAAAATTTCATCTGTATGCCTCAAGGAGCGTATTTTTTGTGTCACATCTATTATATTTCGAATATCATCCGCACCATACAGTTCTCTGTATAAATCACAATAATCATCAATAATATCCACACCATATTTTCCCTGATCCACAGTCTGTGCAGCATCACGCATTTTCCCCTTTATCGCCGATTTTACCCAGTCTGCATTTTCCTTCTGTAACTTCTTCAATGTTTTAGAATCGGATTTCTTTATATAATCCGTAATATTCTCTTCAATTCTGGCTTGCGCCTCCTCCTTTTCTTTCTGATTTTTTTCTTCTGCTGCCTGAGATTGGGCCTTCCTCTTTTCCTCCGTTCTTTTACTTTCTTCCTGAGCCATAGATTCTTTTTCTGCCGTCTTTTGCGATTCTGCCTGAGCTTCCGATGCCTTCCGAGCCGCTTCCTCTGCTGCCTTTTGCGATTCCACTTGTGCTTCAGATTCCTGCTTAGATTCTTGCTCTGCCACTTTTCGGGATTCTTCTTGTGCTTTTGATTCCTCTTCCGCCTTTACCTGACTTTCCTTTATATACCTTGCTTCAGATACTTTATCTAAGATAGAAATAACTCTCTTTTTTTGTTCTGGCGAAAATTTATCCTCTACTGCCTGAATTCGACTTTCTACGTTCTCATTAAAGCGTACAGGATCCTTCAATGTATTATAATATTTTTCAATAACCTCATCAGCTTCAGAATAATCTCCGGATTTTTCCCATAAATCCAGATAGTATTTCATATTTTCCTGGTATACAGTTGTTTCTGAATGTTCTGCCAACACCTCACTCGCCGCAGTAAAATTTTCTTCCTGCATATAGTTATTAAATTGCCTTTTCCAGCTCGAATCCATATAACTTGTTACAACCGCAAACAAAATTGAACCAACAATGATTACGAGTTCAACTCCCAACGCAATTTTACTTCTGGTTTTATATTTTCCTTCCTGTTCTGCCCGTTTTCTAAATCTCATTATTGCTAAAACCAACGACACTGGCCAAAAAAAGATAAATGTTACAGCCAAAAACGGACATGAAAAGTACCACTTTCCCTTTTTCTCCTCTTCCAAACGTATCACCTCTTCCCTATTATGGAAGCGCCTGCTTCCGTTGCAACAGGCGCACTTATTAAGCCATATCTGTTACTGCATGTTCTCCATAGTCTTGAACAGTTCCAAATTATCCCGTTCATATTGATTCAGCACGGAATCATCAAATTCATCTGCCGTCAAATAACCATGATACCAACTTTTACTTTCAAAATACTGTCTTAAATCTTCTGACTCAAATATACGTCCGTGTCTTGCATAAATCTCATTTCTTCCTAAACGCAATGTTTCCTTTGGGTAGCCCTCTAATTCGCGTTCCGAGTACCAACGATAATCACTGCCCGGGAAAACATATTGCTCTGCTTCCCAACCATAATCCGGTTCATCAGAACCAGCATCGCCTATTTCAGAACCTGAATATGTATCCTGAGCATTAGCTATATCCTCTTGAATTTCGTTCTCTTGAGATTCATCAGTTATTGGTGAAAAATACCCCATTGTCATTTCACTTAAATCTCTATTTTCTACCATCGACGCTGCCATCACCAAGGTAAGGACTTCTTTTCCCTCAAGATCTTTATAAGAACTATAAGCTATAGGCATTGCAACAACTCTTGCCAAATCACCTTCTACCAAATTTGTGGAGCGGCCTATATAATAGACATAATAATTATTGCCGTTTTCGTCATACATATTTATTCCTGTTAAATAGTCAAATACACCCCCGCCTTCCTCATAATTTTCCTCCCAAATTTGTCTTACCGCCAATTTGTCCATTAACGTAAATCTGCCTGCCAAATCCTGTGGATTTTTTATCATATGAGAGTAATCTAAGCTAATATCTATGCTGTTTGATAACTCTTCCAAATTAGCATATGCCGCTGGAAATAATTCCAAATGAGTTTCAATATATTCTGCTTGCCTGTCCGTTAATTCAAAAATAGGATCAATGCTTGCTCCCACATTCTTCAATGCTGAAACAACATCTATATTAGTCCCAGAACTCCCAACTGTTTCATTTTCTTCTTTCTCAGCCATTGTTTCAGGACCAGATGTGTCTCCCGCTTGATTCAATTCATTAGGGTTTGTAAATAAGCCAATTATTAAACAAACCAGCAGAAAACCTCCTGCCCCAATTAATATTTTTTTTACTTTTCCTCCAGACTTCTTTGTATTCTTATTTGCCTGTAATCCTTTCATTTCTTTTGGGCTGTTTTTATCTGTTTCTTCATTTCCAAGTGCATTACCACACACACTGCAAAATTTTTCATTTCCTACCAACTTATTTCCACATTGCGGGCAAAAATTATTTTTTTTATTTTCCATGATGCATTTCTCCTCTTCCCAAATCATTCAGGCGAGGTAAGCACCATTGACGCCTCATTTTTCTACTCATTAGTTTTCCCTTCTCTGCTTTCCTTTAGTATCTGACGTAATCGACGCTCCGAATAACCATATTTCGTCGCAATTTTACCCATCGGCTGCTCCTCTCCAGTATTTAATTGCCTGACAATATAATCTTTCGTATACAACCGCGTTGGAAAGGCAATTTGCTGTCCTCTGAAATGAATATAGATTTTCGTCACAGCTTCCAGTCCGATTAGTTCTGCCATTTCACTGTAAACGCCTATCAAATCATTTGGCTGAACTTTATACTTCTCATTCAAACCCTTCCCTCCCTTCCTGCTTTGTACTGTATCGCTTTTTCCTCGAAATTTCATTCGCTAATAGCATGGAAATTTTCCTTGTATTTTTCCATTTATATCCATTAAACCGAAAAAATCAGTGGGAACACAGTTTGGATGTTCCCACTGATTTCATTTGCATTTCTATAAATTTTATGCCGCCTTTACCGTAAAGCGGCTGCTCCGGGTTTCCCGCACATATTTATGATAAATCTCCGGTTGCTCCTGTTTCAACCGTTTTGTATCCAGGCGCTCCGAATCAATTTCCTGCCAGATTACCCGATAGTGTTCGCTATTCGCCTCCCCATGTCCGTTCATAAAGACCTTCACTTCCTGTTCAATCAGGGACTTTTCTTTTTCCAACCACTTGATTTCCTCTGAAATATCCTGCCTGCGGTTAAGCCGTTCTTCTATATCTGACGGAAGCACAACAGCTCCGTCCTTTCTGGCCTTGTGAAAATATTCCTCTAAAATAGCACTACAGGATTCCGAACCATCTGGATCCGGCATTTGCCCGGGCAGAATATGATTGTTCCAAAAATCTGCTTCCAACGCAATCAGATGACCTGCAAACTCCTCATCCCATTCTATCCGGGAATACACAAAGCCCTGGCCCAATATGACAGCTGCAATGTACCAGACACGTTTCCCAGTCACGATCATATAATGCACACACTGGATCAGATAATGCATCGGTATGGCCCCATCCTTCCATTTATCCGCATTATAAGCACTGACCGTTTTACATTCCAGTCCAGCATCTTCTCCTACAATCAGGCGGTCCACATCCGCATACATAAATGGATACGCCTCGCTCCAGTACATCTTATTGGAACGACGCACCTTCATTCCGGTTTCTTCTGTAAAGCGCTGCGCTACATACTCCTCCAGATCACGCCCCTGGCGCATTGCTTCATTGTCGGACATATCCACACTATCCGTTGTTTTGTCCCGATAAACAGCGACTGGACTTGTATAGGGATTCAATCCGCAGACTGCTCCGGCATCCGAACCACCAATGCCTTTTTTCCGCAGTTTCAACCACTCTTCTCGTTTCATCCCCAATGTTGATATTGTCTTACACATGCTTTTCCCCTCTCTTTATTCATAGAACCGCCGAATCAGGATTTCTCCCAGCTTTCCAAACAGATACACGGCGTCCTCAAATCCACATAAATACGCCTGTTCATTATCCGTACTTGCCTGATCCAGAAAAATATCCAGATACTTCTGAATGGCAGCCCGCTGTTCCTCTGGAAGCTCATTTAATACAGCTTCACCCTTTTCCAGAATATCCTTATCCGTTTTCAGACAAGACTCCTGCAGAACGGCATTGATCCGCTCACCTAAAATCATTTTTATTAATTCTGCTATCGGCATTGTAACTCCACCTTCTTATTTCATGTTAAGCTGCCACAATCGGTTTGGACTTTTTCAGACCACTCATAGCGTCCCTGTAATGCTCTGGCTGCATTTGGCTGACATCATCCAGATGGTAGCGTGCCAAAACCTGTTCCAGGGGAATCCCAGTCCGTCTTAACTCTTTCTGCAGGTCTGTACGCATTTTTTCCGATAACTGTGCCTTTACCTCTTCCGGCGTATTTTTCAGTCTCTTCGGTGCCGTGGACTCTTTCTTCGCCTGCATTCGGAACACAGTAAGCCCTTTGCTGTTACAGATCTCCAGATGATTGATTTCACGCCGCTCATCATATCCGATGGCCGATACCTGAAACCGCTCCGATGTCACACAGCGTTTTCCTTCACAGCGGATCACTGCCTTTTCTGCCGAAATCCAGATAAAGGGAGCCGAATACAGCTCCCTTCCAATCCCCCAGTTCACACAGGCACGCTTGAAGCTGTCGGAAGCCTGGCCTTTTTCCTTTTCCGTATAACTCTCCGTACCCACATCCTGTTTGCCAATCCATTGTTTCTTTTCCTCGTCCCAGACCTCTACCGTACAATACAGGCTCCCTCCTATCTCCTGATGGCTCCGCTTCCATCCACAGGGTGAAAAACATTCATCCAGGATTTTCTGATCCACTCTTGCGTCCTTGTACAACAGCAGGCTAAGCCCACTCTCATTGATAGTTCCTATCCGGCATTCAATTTCATTTACCTCTAATAACCGGATCTGTTTCTTCTCACCACTCACTAAGATCACCTCCGTTGCGAAAACTGTAAAAACCCGACTCTCCAACGATAATATGATCAACCAGAGAAACTCCAAGAATCGTACCTGCATGCTTCAAACGTTCCGTAAGTTTCTTATCCTCATAACTCGGTTCTGGATCACCGGATGGATGATTGTGCATACAGACAATATGCGCAGAATTGCTGATGATTGCCAGTTTAAAAATCTCCCTCATATCCACATAACAGGCATTCAAAGTGCCTACTGCTGCAATTTCCAAGGCCTGAATCTCCAATTGCGTATTCAGAGCAAGCACCAATACCATTTCACGATGTGCCCTTTCATACAGCGGACGAATCATTTTCACCAGTTCCTCCGCACTATGAAAACGGCTGGTACCATAAAGACTTCTGCTTTCCTTTACCATTTCCAAATGTACGATTCCAATCTTCTTCTTTGGAATAGGCCGTACCATCATATCATCCAGTTCTTCTCTCTGTGATTTTCTTCTCATGTCAAAATTCCTTTCCTAACACACTGTCACACCAAAACAGCTACAGCAATAAAAAGAAAGAGAGTACCCGTCATTGGATACTCTCCTGTAAACTTACGCTGCTTTCACCAGTTCATATGCCCGGTCAATCATTGCATTCCCATCCACCGTCCGGGCAAACAGATTCTCCCGATATCCAGAACGCTCCCGAAGCGGTTTTGCATGGGTTGCAAAATCTGAGACAGCATTGATAAAACGATAAGCATTCTTTCCTACATGCTGTAAATCCGGTGCATCAAAATACCGTGCTTTCATATCCTCTTTCATGCGCAGCATGTTCTTGACCTGCTGCTCGGATGGATTCGGCAGAATCGGAAACAGGCTGTCTATGTACTCCATTACCTGACGATCCGATAATTTCTGCTGATTCATCTGATCAATCGTCCTTCCCAGTTCTGCCATATACTGATCTGCATAAAGCAGCGTGTAACGCGCGTCTTCCATCTTCCCCTTAATATCCCCCACATGATTGGTAGACCAGCAACGCTTTGCCGTAGACAGCGCCAGATTCAATGTATTCTGGCATACCACGCGAATCGGCGTCATGGCCGCCTTAATGGAACCGCTGCCATCGTGGCTGTTCATAAACACCAGATATGGTGTTATCTCATCTCCGCTGATAATATAGCGTGTTGGAAGCTTTGCTAAAATCCATGTCCGTCGGCCATTCTGCAAAGATCCCGCCGTCTCATAGGTAACTCCTTCCCCCAGCAGTGCGTCCGTGAAAGAAAACGCATCTGCATTCTGGACAACCTTATATCGGTCACTTACCACCCCAAGCACCTGATTGTCTGTCTCACGCAAATTCGCCTTAAAACCAGGCACCTCAATGCCGCCATCCGTCACCAGTTTTTTCTGAACCACCTGCCAGTCCAGTCCGGCCAACTCCAAAGCGGCCTCCGATGTTGGTGCTTTTTCCACCATAGTCCCCAGTCCATGCCACGGTTTCGTTCTTGTGTAAAACATTGTCTCCACATTCGCTGCCATCTTAGTTTCCTCCTTCCAGTCTGTGGGCTACCCAGATAATCACCTTAGCAGTCGCTTTTCCTACAAGTTTCAAAATTCCTGTTCCTGTTTTCATGTTGCTTCCTCACTTTCTGAATTTCTTGATTCAGACAAATGATGTATCATCACAGGAATATAAAGTACGAAATGTACGGAATTCTGCTTTCGTCCCTTTTTCATCTGGTATGAAACCAAAAAACACTTACATAAACCAGATCAAACCATCATGGACTATTTTATTTTTGGAAAGGATGAATGACTATGCTTGAACAAACACCAGATATCCTGACCTTTCAGGAATGTCAGGAACTATTGAAAGTCGGAAAGAATACTTTGCTGGATCTGCTTCATAACAATGACATCGAAGCCTTTAAGATTGGGAGCCGATGGAAGATACCCAAGACGGCCGTTCTGGAATATATCTGTCATAGATACTAAAAATGTGCCAATGTGCCGGATCATTTAACACCTTTTTTCTATATAATGAAAATTACGTTATACCTTCCTATCCATAGCCGTTCTTTCTATTAGCTGTAAAAAGGTAAAATTCTTACTGGCACATTGACACATATTATTGACCAAAACTGCCTGCAAACGAATCGAACGGTGCACTGTGCGTCGAAGCGTGCGCTACAAGCCGGTTGCTGCGCACTTTTTAATTCGCTATACTCTACTTAACAGAAAATCCACCAACAAACAAAGGAGATGCACTGTACTATGGAGAGAAAATTTAATTTTTACGATGTTACCTACGAATACCTGAAAGACGATTATCCAGCACTGTACCATTCACTGGACGAACTCACTGGGAAATGTCCCCTTATCAACTCGCCCCAGGATGATACAGACCCTGTCGGGACATTCAATAATTATCGGACTGATCTTTCCCAGGATTTTTCTAATCTCCTGAAAATCTTTGGTATTGAGAAATTCCGGGAAAACTTCAAAACGAATGGCAGGTATCAGTTCAGTTGGGATGATGTAATTTTTCTTGCTGGACTCCTGCGCCGCTATCACCAAAAATATGTCTGGAAAAAGGAAATCAAACGTATCGTCAGCCAACCTTGTGAAAAGCGTGGCTTTGCTCAGTTATATCAGGCTTCTAAAGATCCTGAAGCCTTTGCTGATGAAGTTGCTTTTTCCGTCAGCGGATTTCTTATCATGTACCGTTCATTAGATGGCATCTCTGATGAATCCAAAACAGAATTTCAGAAAGCGCTGTTAACTTCCACGCAGTACCAGGCAATTGATCTTATGCGGCAGTGCAAACAAATTGAACAGGGGATTTACGGCCTTTGTCAGACTATGTAATCATCTTCTGGCAAGCGATGTATCTTACACAAGAAGGAGTATCCGACGATGCTCCTTCTTGTCTTATTTTTCCGAACTATGTAGGATTTTTCAGAAGAAAAGACCCACATTTCTATTTACCCTCCATCAGTTATAATAATCCCATCATCAACGTTGACGAAATAATAAAGAAAATGGTGCTGTAACTCCGGAAATACAGCACCCAAGAGGAACTAACTATGAATAACAAGTTCACCAAAGGCTTTGACGCCCTTTCAAAAAACAGCAGTAAATATCTCGGCTTTATGCTTAATAGCAAGGGGGCATTCGCCAAATTGGATAATGATGATAAATCCCACGTTCAAAACGCTTATATCTGTATACAAAACGGTAAAACACCAACGATCTGGGAGATTGAAAACGGTGCACAAAAATCCATTCCAGCTTCATTGTACCTGTGGTTTAAAAATCACAAGAAGTTAGGACTATGTATACAAAGCACCGAGGATAATGAATCCTATATTTTCTTTGGTGATGAAGAGACGCCATTTCCATCGGATTGCATGATCCTGGCCATCATAGAAAATGAGGATTGGGGTCTCTGCCTCTATGTTGACAGTGACTCTCAACAAATCATCTGGCTGCATGAATACAAAGAAGGTCCTCAGTCTGTTCTTGTAGAACTTATGGGGCGTATACTGAATCTTAAAAAGAAGGAGACCGATGAAAATGACCGAAGTGAACTCAACTTTAAATTCTTCTAAACACCTTGTCAGCTCAGGTCGTTTTGATTCCCACCGCGTATATAGCGGTGGGACAGACGATATAAAAAATGAAGCCATGCTCTATTCCTATCAGCCAATATCCGATGATACCAAAGTAGAAAAAGATGACTTCACCGAGAGGTTCGAGCGTATATTGGAGCTTGCTGCTGACAGTAAAAAATCTTCTCCTGATAAAACATCGGTATCAGATATCATAGGTAAGCATTCTGCCCCTGTTACAGACAACTTGCAGCTTCCAACTAAAAAATGTGCCACACTGACCCTTGATGAAATCGCAATGAAAATTCTTACAAAGCTGACTATTATACGGCATGATGGCTGCCTTTATTACTATAATGGCCGCTGCTATCAAATTATCCGAGATGAGGAGGAACTTTTGGAACTTATACGCTCCGAAATCAGCCATAACGCCTTTGGCTGTACTTCTCTGGCATGCTTACCTCACCTGCATACCTATATACGGACTGACAAGAGCCTGATTCCTGACGATTATAAGGAAAAGATACGAAAAGCCAGCTACTATATATCTTTTCAAAATGGCGTACTTAACCTCAGGAATCTGAAACTGCGCACGCATTCCCCTAAGTACCTGACCTTCTACTCGTTGGATGCATGTTGGACGGACAGGCCAAGGCCTCAATATTTCCGGCAGTTTTTAGAAAACGCTAGTGGGGGAGACCCACAAATATCCCTTCGCATAAAAGAAGTTCTGGGATACCTGCTTTCTCCGATGAACAATGGCAAATACTTTTTTGTTATGGGGAACGCACAAAACAGCGGAAAAAGCACGCTGGGAATATTTTTACAACAGGTACTCGGTTTGAAACTCGTTGCTACAAAATCAGTTTCACAGCTGGCAGAACGGTTTTCTTTAGGTGACATTCAGGGAAAACTTCTGAACCTTTCCATGGATCTGCCAAATGGGAAGTTGAACGCTAATACCGTATCCATTATCAAGCAGATTACAGGCGGCGATACCATCACCGTAGAAAAAAAATACGATAAACAGCGTGAAGTCTCTCACTGCCATATGCGCTTTCTATTTGCAAGCAACTACCCGGTAACCGTTCCAAAAAATGATGACGATGATGCGTTCTGGGACCGAATGATCGTGATTCCGTTCCTTTATCCGATTGACCGCAGTGCTGCTGACCCCGACTTCCTGGAGAAACTGCTCAACGAAAAGGATGATATTATATCCACCTGTTTGAAAGCATTGGGTAAAGTTATCAACAATCATTATACCTTTTCCCCATGCCCGGCTGCCGATCGGTTAAAGCAGAACTGGCGTTATCGGGAATATGACTATTCACGAAGCATTCCCATATTTGTTGATCACTGTCTGGATGTCACCAAGAATCCTGCGGATAAACTTTATCTCCAGGAACTGTACCAGTGTTACTGCGATTTTTGCAACACCTACGATTTGCCTGTTACAACTTATAATTCTTTTTCTGCATGGCTTACCACTAATATTGAAGGCTGTAGCAAAAAACGCATTCACGAAACAGATAAAAACCCTATGGCTGGCCTTGTCGGCCTGCGGCTAAAAAATATTCCAGAGAATAAACAGCTTCTGTAAACTCAGCCTTTGAGTTTATACACCATATCTGTGAAATTCACAGAAAGGAGACTATGACCATGGTATACAACAATTTATATTCTTTTTCAGATCTGCTGAATATTTTCCCCTTTGGGAAAACCAAACTGCGTCAACTGCTGCACGCAGGCGTCCTTCCCGTTGTAAAAGTGGGACGGCAGTATGTAACCAGTGATGACGCAATTCAACGATGGATTCTGGAAAACGCCGGAAAGGAAATCTTATTCTAGCTTTCTTCCACAATATGCTGACGGTTCGTAAGAGAACAAATTCCTGCGAGCCGTCATTTTTATGAAAGGAGACATTATGGCTGCTACTACAACCAGCAGAAAACGAAAAGGACGGGGTAATATTCAGAAAAAGGCCAACGGCAATTACCTTGGACGCCTGCGTATTGCCGGATATGACACGTTCTACGTTACTGGTACTTCTGAAAAAGAAGTTCAAAAAGAACTCGATCAATTTTACCTGAAAACACTGCGAAAGGAAATTGTTCCGCAAAAACAGACAGTTAATTCTTATATCGAGCAATGGCTTACCTCTGTTAAAATGCCAAGTCTGAAAGCCGCTTCCTATGACCGTCTGGAACGAACCTATCAAAAACAGATCAAAAATCCCCCTGTCGGACGCAGTCAGCTTGGAACACTGACCAGCATGGAAATCCAGACATTGATTAACTCTTACACCACTACACTTTCCTATTCCAGTCTCAAAAAAGTCTATGATCTTCTGAATAACTGCTTCCGCTACGCAGTTGCGGTTCGGGATACAGGATATAATCCTGTAGATGGTGTACGGCTCCCTAAACAGGAAAACTTGAAAATTCGGACCAAAGAAATTGAGATCCTGTCAGAAGCTGATATAGATCGTCTGGAAAAGGCTCAAAATGCCCTATATAAAAATGGACAGCCTAAATACTGGTACGCTTCTGCCTATGTCCTGATTGCCAATACCGGAATTCGTTCTGGCGAAGCACTGGCATTGACCTGGGATAATGTTAATCTGCGCACTAAGACGCTTACCATCTGCCAAAACGCATCCCGCATCAAAAAACGCGATTCTGAAAATGCCACTGGAAGCAAGCAGATCATTACTTCTACCAAATCCCGCTCCGGCACACGACAGGTTCCACTCAACAGCAAAGCTCTGGCAGCTCTGGCGCGTTTAAAGGAGTTACAGGAGCACAGGCATATCCAGTCGCAATTTGTGATCTGCACATCCACAGGAAAGATGGTAGTTCAGAATTCATTTTACCGGATATTTCAAAACATGCAGAAATCACTCGGCATCAAACCAGTAACCATCCATGCTTTGCGTCACACCTTTGCAACGCAACTGATTAAGGCTAATGTCGATATCAAAGTGATCAGTCAGTTACTTGGACATTCTTCGGTGAAGATTACCTATGATACATATGTACATACAGATCTGGACCGCGCTTTTTCTGCTGTACAATCGTTAGAATAGCTGAAAAATATTTTGGTGCCTTATTGGTGCCTTATTTTTCACTCAAAAGAGGTTTGAAATGGTCTCTGGCGGAAATTTATAAGGAAATCTGCCTTGTAAATTTCCCCCATCAAAATTTAATAAAAGTCTGGGGAGCCGCATAAATACTGGCTTTTCCAGACAAAAAAGGAACCATCTTTCGATGATTCCTTAGAGGCGACAACCAGATTTGAACTGGTGATCAGGGTGTTGCAGACCCACGCCTTACCACTTGGCTATGTCGCCATATTTAATTGCTTATCAGATTTCTCTGATAAATGACCCCAACGAGATTCGAACTCGTGTTACCGCCGTGAAAGGGCGATGTCTTAACCGCTTGACCATGGGGCCTCTCATATATTCTATTTACACATATAAATATGTGAGCTCCCCGAGTAGGACTTGAACCTACGACAGCGCGGTTAACAGCCGCGTGCTCTACCGACTGAGCTATCGAGGAATACGCTGCTCGTTGACAGGCAACATAGGTATTATATGATATGGGTGCTTTTTTGTCAAGCAATTTGTTTCAAAATTTTAAAAATTTTTATTTACTTGAGTAACACGTTCATTTTCACTTCAAAAGACACATTTTTTAATTTACCTGGTATAAAAAGAATATACCTTGGCATACTTCCGCACTGAGGCACGGTTTCCTGCGAAATAAGAAAGCACTAGGTTTCTATCCATTCAGGATGAACTCCGGTGCTTTCTTAGTTTGCCACGATTCTGTTCGTTTATTCATTCTGTTTTTGCTTACAGCAAAATCCTCACTCGTATGAAAATCTACTTTTCAAGACTCTTCCAACGGAAGTTCGGAACCACATCACTCCACTTGCTAATTCCAATCAGTGCTTTGTATTTCTCTGTGGTCTCCAGGGTGGATGCCTTGTTGTCGATATTTTTATATACCAGCCAGGAGGGCTTCTGCATGGTTGCTACGATATCATTGGTCTTGCTGGTATCACAATGCCACAGACCAAACGCCTGGGATGCTGCCATCTCAGAAAGCGCATCAACCTGACGGCTCATGATAAATGCATCGATATACGGATTGCTGTCGGCAATATAATATGCATAAGCAATGGCTGCTGCCTGCAGATCTTCTGTCGTGCCACGCGTTGCACTGGTGGATGTAAAGCCCTGTTCAGAAAGGATCACATGGCGTACTTCACCAGAACGGGTACGGAACTGAGCCTGCTGCAGATAATCTGTCAGAACGCTTAAATTCAGCATATTTACAACCGGTGAAGACGCATCATCCTTGATCAGTCCGGTTTCGCGGTCATTCCAGAATTCCGGTTCCGTTAACGGAATCGAGTACGGATGATATGCTAATCCCCAGTCCATAGAACCGCCCGGGATCATCTGGTTATTAAATGCATCCAGCAGATCTTTGGCATTATATGTCAACGAGCCATCCGCTTCGTGCATCCAGTTATAATCCGTTGAGAAGAAGACACGGCTGCTCTGACTGGTACTGCGGATTGCTGTGTAGAACACGCGGAATGCCCGCTGATATTCATTGATATAGCTTTCCAGACTCATAGGTCCCATATAGTTCCAAAGCTGATTATTAATCTCATTGCCGATGACCCAGTTGGACACTCTCCCATATGGAGAAGATTTGCTTCCGTAACGGTCTGCCAAAAATGCAGCAATCGCACGCAGGGACTCATATCCTTCCTCCGTCGCAACATGAAAACCATAATAGTTTGCAACGGAAGCCGGCTGCTTTGTAACCCCCGGATAATACAACTGCGGCGTGCTGTCGTTCCAGCCATTTAAGATAACCGCAGTAACAGTCATATCTTTTTCCGACATTCTCTTAATGGTGTCATCGTATACGGCAAGCACATCTTTATTAAAATGGTAAGTTTTCCCATCATACTCATAATCAATTCCGCTGCCCAAAATGTGGTTGAACGGAATATTGACGATCACATGGTTTACGCCAAGGGAAAACGCATCCGAAAGCATAGCCGGTGTCGTCTGGATCAGAAGTCCTTTTTTTGTCTGCGCAGTCTTATACGGATCTGTGTATTTTGCAACACTTTCCGGATTTGCCACATAAGCCTCATTACTGACAATGGTATATTCACTTCCATCATAGACAGCTACAACAAAACTGGAATACAGTCTGTCTTCCTGCGTTCCATGATTCAGCGGAAGCTGAAACGATAATTCATCTCCCTTTGTGATCCATGCAGCGTAATCCGTTCGACCTTTTAAATCCCTCTGATACGGTTTCATTTCAAAAAGATACAGATAATTATCATAGTATGCCGGATCCGACCAGCTTCCTTCCATCTGACCTTTGATGCTTACCTGATTGCCACCTGTCACTTCGCAGCTTGTTATATGGGCAAATTCTGTCGGTGCAGGCTTTGCCGCCTGACTTTCTGCCTGAGTTTCCACCGTAGCTGCATCCGCAGTCTCTGCCATTGCTGTTACGCTGCCGGCCCCGGCAAATACAGCCGCCATACAGCATAACGAGATACAATACTTCCATATTATTTTCAAATCTTCTGCCTCCAATCTCTGTCAATCCATGTCATAAACAGCAAAATATTTCGACTTGCCATTTTCACTCCATTATCATAGCACGGAATCCATTTGGTTCAAGTAGGTTTTCCCTTACATTGATTTAAGATTTTCTTGCAGAATTCTATGGAAGAAAGTAATGATTTATGATTCTACGGCAACTGCACAATGCATTTTCTCCACATCAAAACCGATAAAATGACTGCAATATAGTCCGTCAGTGCCTGCCCGTAAATGACGCCGGTTAAACCACCAAGCGCATTTAGCAGAAATAAAAGCGGGATCAGAAGTACCCCCTGACGAAGCACCGATAAAATAGTCGCCCAAAACGCTTTTCCTACAGACTGCATACAGTTCATATTCATGAACAGGATTCCGATGACAGGCCCAGAAAGCATGTATGCAATCAGCATTCTGACACCATACATGATGACTTCCTCATCCTGGATAAACAAGCCGATGATCTGTCTGCGGAATACAAAGAACAGAAGTGTCGCCAGAATTCCAATCACGATACAGCATTTTTTTGTGTATGCCGCAATGTCCTGAAAACGTTTTTTATCGCCGGATCCAAAATTATAACCAAGCAGGGGTTGCACTCCGTTTGCAAGTCCCATCTGCAGAAATGTGATAAACATATTTGCCTTGAATACGATTCCGATTGCCGCTACCGGTGCATTTCCATATGCGACTAAAATCTGATTTAATACAATTGTGGAAACGCTCATTAAAGTTGAAAAAATAGCTGTTGGGAGACCGCAGGAACAAATGCCGCTGAAAATACCGTACCGACATGTGAAATTACGGATCCCAATAGAAAAATTATTACTTTTTTTCACGAAATACCAGAGATAATACAGGCTCGCCAGTATGTTTCCCAAAGTAGTAGCAACTGCTGCACCAGCTGCACCGAGATGAAATCCACTGATCAGAACCGGATCCAGAACAATATTGGCAATGGTACCGATCATGCTGCCGATCATCGCCTCTTTGCTGGCCCCCTCAGAACGCACTACAAAGCTGGCTGCTGCAGACCAGATGATAAACGGTGCTCCATAAGAAATATGAAAAACATATCCGCGTGCCAGCGCATAAGTTTCTTCATTGGCACCAAAAATACTCAGGATTGGCTGCATAAATCCCACTAACACAAGTGCGAAGAGAATCCCAACGGCCAATGACGCATACGTGATAAACGCAGAAACCTGTTTCATACGCTTCTGATTCTGCTCTCCAAGTGCCATAGATGCCACAGCACTGCCGCCCATGCCAAACATATTTGCAAACGCCATAAATAAAATAAAGATGGGATTCGTAAGACTGACTGCAGCAACCTGAAGCGGATCTCCCGTCTGTCCAACGAAAAAGGTATCCGCCATATTATAAACAACCGTAACTAGGCTGCTGATCACACTTGGGATCGCCATTGTCGCAACTGCCTTAGAAACCTTCATCCGGGCCATTAATTCATTTTCCGCATTCTCATTTGCATTCATTTTTCATTCGTCCTTTCTGCCTCCAGATTTTGAAGCATTTTTCCTGCAATACGCAGAAATTCCTGCTTTTCCTGTTCCGTGATTCCCTGTAATAACAAATGCTCCGTCTCCTCGACCTCCTGCCGAATCCGGTCTTTCATGCTTCTCGCTTTTTCGGTAAATACGATTTTTTTATATCGTCCGTCCCATTCATCCGATACCCGCTGGATCAATTTTTTCTGCTCCAATGCATTCAGCATTTCCGTTACCGTAGATGGTCGCAGACCAAATTCCCGCTCCAGATCTTTTTGATATACGGAATGCGCCTCTGACTCAACCAGAACATAGTTCAGGATTTTCCCCTGCGCACTTCCGATGCCCAGCTGCGTATGTACTTCCTGCGAGCGGTTCCGAAGCCGGTTCGAAATACAGTTGATCATTTTTCCTGTTTCCATAAATCCATGTCACACCTTTCCGCCTTTGTTTCTGACTCCGCCTTTGCAGACTTTTGTTTGTCCGTAGTTTCTTTTCATCGATACGTTATTGCTTCACCAATTGTTGCGTTTCCGCTTCTGATAGTTGTAATAGCCTTCGTAATAGTTCGGCTCCTAAGTATCTTAAGAGAAGAAATAATAAAAGTCAACGATACTTCAAATATTGAAACTTTCCTTCGTTTTTTCGCATAAACTGCTTTCTTTTTCGCCGACTGCCTAAGAAACAAAACTGAGGAATTTTCGCCGATTGTTCTTCATAACAAAAAAAGACTGGAATCTCTTCCAGCCTCTCATCTATGTACCCTCAAAACCACATATTGAATTTCATCCGTTTTTCTTACCTAAACCGTCTTGGTTAAGCCCTCGACCTATTAGTGACAGTCAGCTGCATGTGTTACCACACTTCCACCTCTGCCCTATCTACCTCGTCGTCTTCAAGGGGTCTTACTAACTTGACGTTATGGGATATCTCATCTTGAGGGGGGCTTCACGCTTAGATGCCTTCAGCGTTTATCCCGTCCCGACTTGGCTACTCGGCCATGAGATTGATTCTCAACCGATGCACCAGAGGTCAGTCCATCCCGGTCCTCTCGTACTAAGGACAGCTCCTCTCAAATATCCTACGCCCACGCCGGATAGGGACCGAACTGTCTCACGACGTTCTGAACCC
>ERZ773142.801-NODE-801-length-22394-cov-10.9038_pt1 | contig 22394 bp, 19 predicted proteins | sample MGYA00580853_ERZ773142 | MGnify/ENA primary metagenome ERZ773142 (study PRJEB29015, sample SAMEA2737862) | human gut metagenome | biome: human gut; feature: human-associated habitat; material: faeces | place: China | collected 2012 ... | reverse complement strand
GTTACGAGGTCTGTGAAGCAGGAAGCCCATTGGCTTTAGACAATGGGTAGTTCACTGAAGAGAATGAAAGGAAGGACAGGACGATGAGCGAAGAGAGATATGCCATTATTTTCAGCAGTCGGACGGGCAACACGAGGAAGCTCGCGGATACGATTCGAGGGGCACTGCCGGACGCGCGGTGTGCGTACTTCGGGGAGGCGAAATCCGCAGATCCGGATGCAGAGATGATCTATGTGGGTTTCTGGACGGACAAGGGCACGGCGGATCAGGCATGCCTGGAGCTGCTGGGCAGGCTTCGGAACAAAAAGATTTTCCTGTTTGGCACCGCGGGCTTCGGCGGCAGTGAAGCATACTATCAGAAGATTCTCGCGAATGTCCGCACGGCCATCGACGCAAGTAACACGGTGGTCGGAGAGTACATGTGCCAGGGCAGGATGCCGCAGGCGGTGCGGGACCGCTATGTGAAGATGAAGGAGATGCCGGATGCGAAGCCGAATCTGGATGCGCTGATCGAGAACTTCGATCAGGCGCTTTCCCACCCGGATCAGGAGGATCTGGAAAGACTGCGGAGGATGATTACAGGGTGAAGGCCTCGTTCACCTGCCTGAACGGTAACTACCCGTGTATACAGAACGGAACATGCCTCATGAGTTGGATATTTGCGTATTAGAGGAATTTATGATATAATATTTCCCATCTTAGCGTTTGCGTTGTGACACCAAACGCACTACACGAAGGGAGATTTGATCCATGAAAAATCCAGAGATTACCATTACGATGGAAGACGGCGGTGTGATCCGCGCAGAATTATATCCGGAGGTTGCTCCGAACACCGTAAAGAACTTTATCAGCCTGGCAGGAAAGGGCTACTATGACGGCCTTATTTTCCACAGAGTCATCAAGGGCTTCATGATCCAGGGCGGATGCCCGAACGGCAACGGCATGGGCGGCCCGGGCTACTCCATCAAGGGTGAGTTCAGCCAGAATGGTTTCCAGAACGACTTAAAGCATACCGCAGGCGTTCTCTCCATGGCCCGTTCCATGATGCCGAACTCCGCAGGCTCCCAGTTCTTCATCATGCACAAAGACGCTCCGCACTTAGACGGCGCATACGCAGCATTTGGTATGGTCATTGACGGCATGGACGTCGTAAACAAAATTGCCGAGACCCGCACCGACTACAGCGACAGACCGCTCAAAGAGCAGAAGATCAAGAGCATGACCGTAGATACCTTCGGCGAAGCGTATGACGAGCCGGAGAAGTGCTGATTCAGAGGAAAAGAATATATGGTTCAGAACTATACAGTTTGGGTAGAAAAGAAAGCATATCCGGTTGTGGTTTCTGACGAACGAAAAGCTCTCCTTGCCGCGAAAGCAGCAGGGAGAGCTTTTGTTGGCCTGATTCATCTGGAGGAATATGGCGGAGGAAGTCAGAAGGAAGAACGGACGGAGAAAAGCCAGACATCAGAGCTTCTGCGAACAGAAAACCAGCCGGTCGAAAAGGCAGCAGAGGGAAAGACGGCGAATGACATCTGGGATGCAGAGTATCTGGCAACGCCGGACGCCATCTGCCCGGAGTATTTAGAACGCATTGTGCGCCGCCACATCGGTCTGCCCTGGATTATCACAGAAACAGACCGCTTGCTCATCCGGGAATTTACCATGGAAGATATTGCCGGGATGCCAGAGGAGCCGGATGTCTGGTTCACACAGGAAGAACGGGAAGCCGACCAGGTCTTTTACGATGCAGAAAAATTGAAGGCCTATATCAAAGGCCAGTACCGCTTTTGTGAGTATGGAATCTGGGCATTGGTGCGAAAAACAGATGGCAGGATCATCGGAAAAGCCGGGTTATCCAATGCGAAGGAGCGGGAGACTGTAAGAGCAAATGGGTCGGACGAAGAGTTGGAACTCGGATACCACGTCTTTCACCCCTACCGCCGCCAGGGCTATGCCGAAGAAGCATGCCGTGCGATTCTTGATTATGCAAAGAACGAACTGGATTGTCCGGTGTGTGCCTGCGTGGCAGGAGAAAATACGGCATCGGTCCGGCTGCTTCGGAAACTAAAGGTAAAGTATGTTACTGTTTGTAATATGTGAACGGCAATAAAAGAATTCCCAGTTTGGAAAATAAGCTGCTATTATCTGTGGAGGTATGAAAAAGTGAAGAGCTCATTGAGTACATTATGCTATATTGAAAAAGACGGGCAGTATCTGATGCTGCATCGCACCGTGAAGAAAAATGATGTAAATAAGGACAAATGGATCGGAGTCGGCGGCCATTTTGAGGCAGATGAAAGTCCGGAGGAATGCTTGCTCAGAGAAGTCTGGGAGGAGACCGGTTATACGCTGACTTCCTGGAAATACCGTGCCATTGTGACCTTTGTCTCCGGGAATGGCGTGACAGAATATATGTCACTCTTTACGGCAGATGCCTTTACCGGCGAACCGATCGCATGTAATGAGGGCGAACTGGTATGGGTCAATAAGGAAGACGTAGTAACGTTAAACATCTGGGAGGGAGATAAGATCTTCTTCCGACTTCTGAATGAACGCACGGATTTCTTCTCACTCAAGCTTGTCTATGATGGTCACGATAAGCTGGTATCGGCTTCTCTGGATGGCAGGGAAATGGAGCTTTAGGTGAAATCCTTTACAATTTTAATGTATTCCTGCGCATGGTACGGCAGGTAACTGCCGCGCCGGTAGGCTGCCACAAAATCAACGGTGGTGCAGGTTTCCGGGCCGACGGAAAAGCAGGCAATATCAGGTGGCGGCTGGATGTGCTTTAAATGGGTTTCAGTGACAAAACCACAACCGTAGCCTTTTGCCACCAGCTGGACTTTTGCGGCGATGTTGCTGGTCTGCAGCTTTATGATCGGGGTGATCCCGGTCGCTTTAAAAAGCTGGTCTACCGTCTGCTGGGTCCGCTGTCCCGGAGTCTGGAACAGGAATGGCTCGTCTTTTAAGTATTTGAGATCCATCCACGGGTATTTGCAGTCCGGCTTTTGCACACCCATTTCCGCAAGTGGGTGATGATGTGGCAAGATCAGGAGCAGCTCCTCGTGGCTGATGATCTCGTAGTCAACATCCGGGCTTTTAACAGGCAGATTGAAAAATGCGAGATCAGCCTCGGCGTTCAGCAGCATATCTTCCAGTAAATAGGAATGCGACTCCAGGATTTCCAGGCGCACGTTGGGATATAAGGAATTGAAAATCGGCAGGGTACAGGGAAGCATGTAGGTGCCGCGCATGGTCGGAAAGGCAATCTTTAAAGAGCCGTAATTGTTCTTTACAATGTCGTTCATCTCCTGGTCCAGCTCTTTTTTTAGGTTCAAGATCTCCGATGCTTTTTCCACATAACGTTCCCCGGCATAAGTGAGGACAAAACGGTGACCCAGCTTCCGGAATAGCTTTTGACCAAGCTCGGACTCCAGATTCTGAAGAAATTTTGTAAGTGTCGGCTGCGTTACATATAAAGAATTCGCAGCCTTGGTAATATTCTGATATCTGGCGATCGCCAGGACATAAGATAAGTCTTTAAAATCCATAAAAATCTCCCAAAAAATTTTCCTGACATGATTTTGAGATCGTGCTTTCGTTTTTGCAGTTCATGCAAGATTTCCTTATAATCTGTTAAGTTTATCATAGCATAAACTATAGATATATAGAATAGTTTGAATGAAAATTATGAATTTGTATTACAGTTGGCGTCATGCTATGATAAAACCATAAAAACGGTACCGGTTAAGAAACCGGCGGCATGGCCAGCCGCCTTCACACACAGGTGATGGAGGAAACGAAATGCGGAATCAAAATGAGCAGGTGTACAAACTTCCGGTGACGATCATGCGGGGAGGAACCAGTAAGGGAATTTATATATTGCAATCTGATCTTCCGGAGAACAGGGAAGAATGGGATGCCATCTTGCTTCGTCTGATGGGAAGCCCGGACAGCAAACAGATTGACGGACTTGGCGGATCCCAGTCCGTAACCAGCAAGGTGGCAATCGTGGGAAAGTCACAGAGAGTAGATGCCGATGTGGATTATACGTTTGCACAGGTATCTGTAGACAAGCCGATCGTCAGCTATAAGGGAAATTGCGGAAATATTTCTTCGGGTGTTGGCCCGTTTGCGCTGGAAAAAGGTTTGGTCACACCGAACGAGAACGAGACAACCGTGCGGATCTACAATACCAACACGGGAAAAATCATTGCAGCCGATGTGAAAACTTCCGGGAATCACGTGAATTATACAGGAGATTTCCAGATTGCCGGAGTTCCGGGAACGGCGTCACCGATCCGTCTGAAATTTTTAAATCCGGCAGGAACCTTGGGAAAGGGTCTGCTTCCAACCGGAAATGCAGTGGATGTGCTGATGGTGCCGGACTTTGGTGAGGTGAAGGTTTCCATTGTTGATGCGGCAAATCCGCTTGTTTTTGTAAACGCAAAGGACCTGGGGCTGACCGGAAAAGAAAATCCGAACGGGTTAAATGCGGATGCAGCGAAGCTGGAGCTTCTGGAAACGGTGCGGGGACTTGCCGCGGTGAAGCTTGGCCTGATCGATGATTACAAAAAATCAGCATGGGAAACACCTGGTATTCCGAAGATGACATTTGTGGCGGAGCCGGATGCTTACGAGACCGCGGATGGAACGACAATCCGGAAAGAAGAAATAGATCTGCTTTCGCGGATGATGTCGATGCAGAAATCGCATCCGAGTTATGCGATGACCGGAGCCATGTGCACGGCGGCAGCAGCAGTTGTGCCGGGAAGCGTAGTAGCGCAGGTGTTAAATCCGGACACGGATACCAAGTTTATCCGTATCGGACATCCGGGCGGAGTATTGGAATGTGGCGTGGATTACCGGCCAGAGAAAAAGGAGCCGGTCATTGAAGATACCTTTGGATTCCGCACGGCCAACCTGTTGATGGAAGGCATTGCATCAGTCAGAAGGTAATCATAAAAAATAAAACGCAGCCAGAACGTTACTATAAAAAGCCGGATTACAGGCTTTCATCAGCAACATTCTGGCTGCGTTTATTATTGTAGAATAGCCAGTACAGCAGAAGTTCCGGGTACACCATACAGAATAAGCGGCACATTGGAATTTTCCTCGTGCGCGAGCATAGCGCCAGACCGGAGAGCATTGTCTGAGCGTGCAGAGCACGCGAGTTTTGCTCGCAGGTCTGGCAATAAGCGGCGGAGCGCAAGAGGTACAAAATTCCACTCAGTGCCGCGTTTCTTGTATGGTGTGCCCGGAACTTCGGACCTTTGATAGTTATTACTTATATTTTTATTTATCAATCCGGAATCCATAATAAGCATTCATTCCATGCTCATGGATATCCAGTCCATCCAACTGCTCCTGATCCGTGACGCGGAGACCGAAAATTTTATCAATGACCTTGAACACGATAAACATGGTCACGCCGGTCCAGAGGAGAACGGAGCCGACACCGGTGAGCTGTAACAGCAGCTGATGTGTGCCGCCGCCGTAGAAGAGACCGTTGATCTCGCAGGACGGTGCAGAGGTGGTGGCGAAGAGGCCGACTGCGATGGTGCCCCAGAGTCCGTTGCAGAAGTGAACGGCTACAGCACCGACCGGGTCATCGACGCGGATAACGTAATCACAGAACCATACACCGAAGCATACCAGAAGTCCGGATACAACACCTACGAAGAAAGCACCCATGGCATCCATGGTGTCACAGCCGGCGGTGATGCCGACCAGACCGGCCAGGGAAGCATTCAGGCACATGGAGACATCCGGTTTGCCGTATTTGATCCAGGTGAAGATCATACAGGTAACGGTTGCGATAGCCGGTGCAATGGTGGTGGTAGCAAAGATGGAAGCCAGCTGCGGGCCATTGGTTGCGGCAGCACCGTTGAATCCGTACCAGCCAAACCAGAGAATGAAGCATCCAAGAGCACCGATGACAACGTTATGTCCCGGGATTGCGTTCGGGGTGCCGTCCTTGTTGTACTTGCCAAGACGCGGGCCTTCCATCCAGGCACCGATCAGTGCGCTGAAGCCGCCTACCATATGGATGGCGCAGGAGCCTGCAAAATCATGGAAGCCCATTTGTGCCAGCCAGCCGCCGCCCCAGATCCAGTGTGCTTCAATCGGATAAACAACGGCAGAAATAATGCCGGAATAAATACAGTAAGATAAGAAGTTGGTACGTTCTGCCATGGCACCGGAAACGATGGTAGCGGTGGTGGCACAGAATACCAGGTTAAATACAAAGTTAGACCAGTCAAAATTTGCGTAATCGGTGATGATGCCGAGGGTCGGGATTCCGATGAAGCCGCCCAGCGCATCCTCACCGAGTAAAATTCCAAAGCCAAGGAACATAAATACAACAGTTCCGATACAGAAATCCATGAGATTTTTCATGATGATGTTACCGGCATTTTTTGCCCGGGTAAAACCGGTCTCTACCATGGCGAAACCGGCCTGCATGAAGAATACGAATGCCGCGCCGATCAGAAACCAGATGCCAAATACTTCACTTAAGATATTTTCCATAATCGTGACCTCCTTGTGTGTTACAGATCCAGCTTTTTTTGTGACTGCCTGAGAGGCAGAAGAATCCTTTATATATAATAGAAGAAGGAGATAATGGCATCTGCCGTTATCTCCTTCGATAATCACTGGTCTGTATGAAATTTGAAGCGGTGTTCTGCCGGAAGTGGGGGAGTGGCAGAACACAGAAATATCAGAGTGCTTCGTCGCCGCGCTCGCCGGTACGGATTCGTACGGCATCTTCTACATCGTAAACAAAGATTTTACCATCACCGTAATTGCCGGTGGTGATCTGCTCGGTGACCTTACTGATGATTGCCTCTACAATCTCTTCAGCAACAACGGTTTCTACCTTTACTTTAGGGAGAAGATTGACCGTATATTTGGTACCGCGGTACATTTGTGTGTAGCCCTTCTGCGTGCCGTAACCCATAATGTTACTGATCATAAGACCATGTGCGCCGCAGCTGTCCAGAATTCCTTTTAAGTCTTCCAGCTTTTCGGGTTTGATGATGATTTCCAGCTTTTTCATACAACCAGCCTCCTTAACTGTATTTGGGATTTCCATTTATTTCCTATACCGCAGATGCGTGGGGGAGAACAAAGTTATGATTAGAGAAATATATTGATACGTAAAAAAAAGGGCGCTCCGGCTGGTAACCGGAACGCCTTTGTTCTTGCATCTGCGATATAGGAAATAAATATGTGCCTTATTATAGGCAAAGTTTTTTTGATTGTCAAATATATTTTTTTGCGCCATCTTAGCATACTTTTGTCGAAATGTCACAAAAGCAAAAAGAATGCCAAAATATCTTGCAGATTTTAAGAACCCGCACTATAATATACTGTATACAAAGTAATGCAGAAATACAATCGGAGAAAAATAATGATAAAGCATTTGAGCCTTAAGGCATATGGCAAGATCAATCTGGGACTGGATGTGCTGCGCAGACGCGAAGATGGCTATCATGATGTGCGCATGATCATGCAGACGGTCGGCATTTTTGATCGGGTGGATCTGATTTGGAAAGAGGAGCCGGGAATTCAGGTAGAAACAAACCTGTATTATCTTCCTACCAATGAAAACAACCTGGTTTACAAAGCGGCAAAGCTTCTGATGGATGAATTTCAGGTTCAGGAGGGACTTCTGATCCGCCTGCGCAAATTCATTCCGGTGGCGGCCGGTATGGCGGGCGGCAGCAGTGACGCGGCAGCGGTCCTGTTTGGCGTAAATAAGATGTTCCGTCTTGGTCTGACTACGGAAGAACTGATGCAACGTGGCGTAAAGATCGGAGCGGATGTTCCTTATTGTATCTTAAGAGGAACGGCCCTTTCGGAAGGCATCGGCGAGGTCCTGACCAGCCTGCCGCCGGTACCGCAGTGTCAGGTACTGGTGGCTAAGCCGGGGATCAATGTTTCTACGAAGTTTGTATATGAAAATCTCCATGCAAATGATCTGAGGCCGGAACAGCACCCGGATATTGACGGCATGATCCGGGCCATCAAAGCTCAGGATCTGCAGGGTATTGCCGACAAACTGGGCAATGTGCTGGAAACCGTTACCGTAAAGGAATATCCGGTCATTCAGGAGATCAAGGATAAAATGGTGGAATTTGGTGCCATCGGTTCTCTGATGAGCGGCAGCGGTCCAACAGTATTTGGACTTTTCACGAATCCCAAGGCGGCTCAGCAGGCATATGAAGAGCTGCGCTACGGCGAGTCATCAGGACTGGCCAAACAGGTTTACCTGACAAATTTTTACAATCAGAAAGAGGAAAACAATCATGGAAAACAAGCTTAAGGTAAATATGAATGAATATCTTCCGCTGCGCGATGTCGTGTTTAACACCCTGCGTCAGGCAATTTTAAAGGGCGAGCTGGAGCCAGGCGAGCGTTTGATGGAAATTCAGCTTGCAGATCGTCTGGGTGTCAGCCGTACCCCGATCCGTGAGGCCATCCGCAAACTGGAACTGGAAGGCCTGGTCCTCATGATTCCGCGCAAGGGCGCTGAGGTTGCCAAGATTTCCGAGAAGAGCCTGCGTGATGTACTGGAGGTACGCCGCTCCCTGGAAGAGCTTGCTATTGAGCTTGCCTGCCAGCGAATGACCGAGAGTGACATCAAAGAGCTGGAGGAAGCACAGGAAGCATTCCGCGAAGCCATCCATAGTGCTGATGCCATGACCATTGCAGAGACCGATGAGCATTACCATGATATCATTTACAATGGAACCGGCAATAACCGCCTGGTACAGATCTTAAACAATCTGCGAGAGCAGATGTACCGCTACCGTTTGGAATACATCAAGGATGCAGACAAGCGTCAGATCCTGGTGGTGGAGCATGACTACATTCTGAAAGCAATCCGCTCCAGACATGTGGCAGAGGCAAAAAAAGCCATCCGCGAGCACATCGATAATCAGGAGATTACTGTATCAAAGAATATCAAAGAGCAGCAGTAAAAATATGCCGCCCGCCGTACACGGCGTGGCGGCATATTTTGAAAGAGAGGAAAACGCGTGGGAAAAATAGCACTTCTGGTGTCCAGGGAGGAGATGATCCACCAGGCCCATAACATTTTGCAGGAGAAAAAATTTGAGATCCAGGAAATGCGGGTGATCCACACCGGGGATACGGTTATGGAGGCACGCCGATCCATTGCGGACGGGGCAACCATCATCATTGCCCGTGGCCTGCAGGCATCCATCATCAAGCAGTACACCGACACACCGGTAGTTGAGATTGTTCTGACGGCGCAGGAGATGGCGCTTCTTATCATGCGTGCGAAGCAGATTGCCGGAAAGGAAAAGCCGGTGGTTGCAGTGGTTGGTTTCCGCAACATGTTCTGCGATATGTCTTATTTTGATGAACTTTATAACATCGAGCTGAAAACCTACTTCGCGGATCAGGGGGCTGAGCTTCCTGTGGTTGTGCGCCGGGCTATTTCCGAGGGCGCGGATGTGGTGATCGGCGGCGATACGGCAGTTTCGATTGCGACGGAGGCGGGTGTCCCTTCCCTCTTCCTTTCCATGACAGAGGATTCCATGCGCCAGGCTTTCTCCATGGCAGAAAACATGGAATATGCCATGAATGTGGAGAAAAAGACTGCGGCACAGCTGGAAACCCTTTTGGATTACTCTTACAGTGGTGTGATCCGTCTGGACGGAAATGGCGAGATCACGGCGGTCAATCCGCTGATGGAGGATATGGTTGGCAAAACAGAAGCGGAACTGAAGGGGGAAAACATCCGTAAGGCAGCTCCGATGATCGGAGAAGAGGCATGGAAGCGGGTCTTTGAAAAGGGCGAGGACTATTCCCTGTTTTTTGAGTGGAACGGGACTCCTATTTTTGCGGTGCTGGCACCGGTCCTTTATGAGGCCAGGGTCGATGGCGCGATCATCACCTGCCATAAAATGAAGAAAAAAACAGTAACGCCGGAAAGATCAAGGGGCAGCCAGAAACGGGAAAACAACCGGGTACTGCCGCCGCTGGTACAGTTTGAGGATATTTTGCAGAAATCCACGGCCATGCAGGAATGTATCCGCAAGGCGAATCTGTACGCATTGTCCGAGCATCCGGTGGTGCTGATCGGAGAGCCGGGAACGGAGAAGCGGATGCTGGCAGAAAGCATCCACAACAGCAGTATCCGCGCCCATGGCCCCTTTCTGGATGTCCCTTGTGAGGGCTTATCCGGGGAAGAACAGAAAAATATGATCTTCGGAAACCGGGGGGCAGTGCTGCAGGTGCAGGGGGGAACGCTTTTACTTCGTGATGTGGAGGAATTGACGGCAGCTAATCAGTACCGGCTGTATCAGCTGATCCGGTTTTGCGTCTGCCATGGTGCGGATATCGCAAGCCTGCGGAAGGTGGATGTGCGGGTCATGGTAACCATTGGCTGTCCGCTTTCCGAGCTGATGGCAAGGCAGAAAATCAGTCCGGACCTTTATTACCTGCTTTCCGGACTGGAATTGTTTGTACCACCTTTGAGAGAGCGGCGGGAAGATCTTCTGGAGAAGATTGAGAATACGATCCATGACTGCTGTGAACATTACTCCCGCTATCATGTGCTGACGAAAGGGGCTATGGAAGTGATGCTGGATTATCCCTGGAAGGGCAATCTGTTCCAGATCGAAAGCTTCTGTGAGCGTCTGATCCTGATGGCAGGCAAGCGTTCCATTGATGAGGTGGCAGTCCGCAGACTTTTGGCGGAACTGTATCCGGAGCGGATCCTGGGAAACGGGCAGGGAACTGAAAACTGTGATGCGGCAAGACCGTTTGCTATGAACGAAAACGGCAGCGATACTTTGCCGGATGAGGCAGTAACAATTCGGGAGCTGCTGCACAAGTTCAGCGGCAGCCGCGAGAAAACTGCCCAGGCCATGGGTATCAGCAAGGCAACGCTGTGGCGGCATATGAAAAAATATGGGATTGAAAAAGACAGATGAAAAAAGAAATCAAAAAAGCATTAAAAAACGCTGATTTTCTCTGCCAATGAAATAAAAAGAAATATATATGAATTAAAATGAAAATAATATGAAATAAAATTGCAAAAATATCACATTTGCATTATTTTAAACCTCGAATTTGGACATTCTGCCCATTGTTTGATACACCGCGTTTGATTATAATGCAGACATAAGCTGATAGCGAGGGAGCCGCAAGGCAAAACTCCTGTCAGGGAAACCAAAAGAAGTTTTACTTTTTTAAAGAAAGAGAGGAATTCAAAATGAAAATTGGATTTATCGGATTAGGTATCATGGGAAGACCGATGGCAAAGAACCTGGTTAAAGCAGGTCACGAGCTGGTTGTTTTCGATTTCAATAAAGATGCAGTAGCAGACCTGGTATCCTGCGGTGCAACCGCAGCAGAGAGCAACAAGGACCTGGCTTCCCAGGTTGACGTTGTTATCACCATGGTTCCGAACTCCCCGCACGTAAGAGCAGCAGTTCTGGGCGAGAACGGTGTTGTTGAGGGTGCAAAAGAGGGTCTTGTTGTAATCGACATGAGCTCTATCGACCCAACCGAGAGCAAGGCAATCGGCGCTGAGCTGGCTAAGCACGGCATCGACATGATGGACTGCCCGGTATCCGGTGGCGAGCCGAAAGCAATCGACGGTACCCTTTCCGTTATGTGCGGCGGTAAGAAAGAGCTGTTCGACAAGTACTATGACATGCTGATGGTTATGGCTGGTTCCGTAGTTTACGTTGGTGACCTTGGTTCCGGTAACGTAGCTAAGCTGGCAAACCAGATGGTAGTAGCTATCAACATCGCAGCTGTAGCTGAGGCTCTGACCTTCGCTAAGAAAGCTGGCACCGATCCTGAGTTAGTATACCAGGCAATCCGCGGTGGTCTGGCTGGATCTACCGTTATGGATGCTAAGGCTCCGATGATGTTAGCTGGCAACTACAAGCCGGGCTTCCGTATCGAGCTTCACATCAAAGACCTGAACAACGCTCTGAACGCAGCTCATGCAATCAGCTCTCCGGCTCCGTTAACCGCTGAGATGATGGAGATCATGCAGTTCTTAAGATCTGAGGGATGCGACAAAGACGATCACTCCAGCATCGTTAAGTACTACGAGAAGATTTCTGGTACCAGCATCGTTAAATAAGTTTAACGCATCAATCATATAAAATAAGTTATCATACACTGCTGCTTACGGGTCCGTGGGCAGCAGTGTGTCAGATAAGGCGTCATGTGCGCTGGAAGGAGATAGTATGAATACAGATTTTATTAAGGGCGTAGTTGTCCCGATGATCACCCCGATCGACAAAGATGAGCTGATCGACGAGGCTGCGATCCGCAGTCAGGTTGATTACGTAATCGATGGCGGCGTAAGCGGCATCCTGTTATTCGGCAGCAACGGTGAGTTCTATGTAGTAGAAGAGGACGAGATGGAGAGAGGCTTAAAGATCGTTGTAGATCAGGCCGCTGGACGCGTTCCGGTATACTTCGGCATCGGTGCGATCAGCACCAAAAAGTGCATCCGTCTTGCAAAGATGGCAGTAGCAAACGGCGCAGCAAGCGTATCTGTTCTGCAGCCGATGTTCTTAAAGCCAACTGAGACCGAGCTGTTCACTCACTTCAAAGCAATCGCAGACGCAATTCCGGAGACTCCGGTACTGCTTTACAACAATCCGGGACGTGTAGGCTACACTCTTTCCGCTAATCTGGTTGACAGACTGGCTCATGAGGTTCCGAACATCGTAGGTATGAAGGATACCAGCGGTGATATCACCCAGACCTCTGAGTTCATCCGCAGAAACAGAGACGTGAACTTCAAGGTATTCGGCGGCAAGGATACTCTGCTGTATGCTTCCATGTGCCACGGCGCAGTAGGTGGTGTATGTACCGCAGCAAACTTCATGCCGGAGCTGATCACTGACGTATACAACAAGTATGTTGCCGGTGATCTTCAGGGTTCCCTTGAGGCTCAGTTCAAATTAAATCCGGTACGTCTGTCCATGGACGGCGCAAGTTTCCCGGTAGCAGCAAAGGATATGGCTAACTTACGCGGCCGCAACATCGGTCTTCCGTATACCCCGAACCTGGCTACTCCGGAGGGACCGGTATTAGATAAGATCAAAGCTGAGATGACCAAGGCTGGCCTGCTCTAATTTCTGATTTTAACTGAATAATAAACGAAAATACCATTACGGCATTAATGATGGACCGGCGATTCTTCTGGAGTGCCGGTCCATTTTCTGTTATAATGAATAAGATTGCAAAGTATAGATTCCACTATATAATAAGGAGGACTTTATGAAATTACTGTTTGCTTCCGATTCTTTTAAGGGAACTTTATCTTCTGACCAGATCATCAAGCTGTTAAATGAGTCTGCACAGCGTATTTTCCCGGGCTGTGAGACGGTTGGTGTTCCGGTTGCAGACGGTGGTGAGGGAACCGTTGACGCTGTTATCGCTGTTACCAAGGGGGATTACCGCAAGGTGAAAGTTCATGGACCGCTCATGGAGGAGACTGAGGCTTCCTACGGTGTGTTCCATGGCGACTCTGCTATCATCGAGATGGCAGCAGCTTCCGGACTTCCGATGGTTCCGACTGAGAAGAGAAATCCGTTAAATACCACAAGCTACGGCACCGGCGAGCTGATCAAGGATGCTCTGGACAACGGTTACCGCAAGCTTTCCATCGCAATTGGCGGCAGTGCTACCAACGATGGCGGTATGGGTGCTATGAGCGCACTGGGCGTTCGTTTCCTGGATGCACAGGGCAACGTGCTGACCGGCGTTGGCTCTGATCTGGAAAAGGTTGCTGATATCGACATGAGCGGCCTGCATCCGGCAGTGGCTGAGGCTGAGATCACTGTTATGTGCGATGTTACCAACCCGCTGACCGGACCGGACGGCGCAACCTATACCTTTGGCAAGCAGAAGGGCGGTACCCCGGAGATCCTGGATCGTCTGGAAGCAGGCATGAAGAACTATGCGGCTGTGATGCGCGCAAAGGGCATGGATGTTGAAAATAAAGAAGGTGCAGGCGCAGCAGGCGGCCTGGGCGCAGCTCTGTGCGGCTTCTTAAAGGCAAACTTAAAATCCGGTATTGAGACCGTGCTGGATCTGATCGATTTCGATGGCCTGTTAGAGGGTACGGATCTGGTTGTAACCGGTGAAGGCCGCATTGACTGGCAGTCCGCATTCGGTAAGGTACCGAGCGGTATTGGTATGCGCTGCAAGGCAAAAGGCGTTCCGGCTGTTGCGATTGTAGGCGGCATGGGCAACGGTGCAGAGAAAATCTACGATTTTGGCGTAGAGAGCATCATTCCGACCATCAACGGTGCTATGGATATTGAAGAGGCTCTGGAGCGTGCAGAGGAGCTTTACGCAAACGCGGCAGACAGAACCTTCCGCATGATCCGTGTAGGCATGCAGCTGAAATAAAATAAATACAGAAGCCGGAAGATTCAGGCTTGTGTGTGGCCGGTCACTTGCTGACCGGCCATATTTATGAGATTGACAGAAGAGGGGAGCGACACAATGGACATCAGTAACTTATGGACCCTGCAGGTCATGATGTTTTTTCTGGTGGCTGCAGGGGCAGTTTTAAAAAGTACGGGAATTTTGAAGGATGACGCCAAAGGGATCTTAACGGATCTGGTTCTGTATTTTTTTCTGCCCTGCAATATCATCAATTCTTTCCGGATGGAATTTAATCTGGATATTTTAAGAAAGTTTGCGGTTGTGCTGGCAATTTCTCTGCTGGTGCAGCTGGTATGTTATATTCTCAGCAAAGTTCTTTATAACCATAAACCGAAGGAAGTGAAACGTGTTATGCAGTACTGTACCATCGTTTCCAACTCCGGTTTTCTGGGACTGCCGATCGCTCAGGGCATTTATGGCGCGGAAGGCATGATGTATGCGTCCATTTTTATTATCCCGATGCGCGTGATGATGTGGTCTGCAGGCATTGCCTGCTTTACCGAAAGTCCGGATATGAAGAGTGTCGTGAAGAAGCTGGTTGTACATCCGTGTATTGTGGCTGTTTATATCGGACTGGGCCTGATGATCTTCCAGGCTCCGTTAAATCAGCTGTATAATGCGGTGTTAAACTGCGGCATCCCGCTGGTGCCGGATCTTGTAAGGGTATTTTTCGGTGCGTTGGATAAGGGGGTACGCTCCGCAGGCGGCTGTACCACAGCTATGACCATGGTGCTGATCGGAATGATGTTTTCCGGTATGTCTCTGCGCAGCATGCTGGATGGCAATACCCTGTTTATCTCTGCGCTGCGTCTGGCGATTCTGCCGGCGCTGCTGCTTGCAGCCTGTCGTCTGGTGGGAATCGATCCGTTTCTGACCGGTGTTTGTCTGTTGATCACGGGGATGCCGGCAGGAAGTACCTCTGCGATCCTGGCAGCAAAATATGGATGTGACTATACGTTTGCAACCAAATGTATTGTCGTGTCCACTTTGCTTTCCCTGGTCACCATTCCGATCTGGGCTATGATCCTGGGATAAATCTGTCATAAAAGAGTAAGGTTCATGAAAATCCTGAGCTGGTTTTCATGAACCTTTTTTCATTTTATATGACAGGAAATTGCGTCCTGTGAAAAAAGCATATTCTCGTTTGGGTCATTTAAATAAACCGGTCCTGCAGATTCTGACCGTAGCGTTTGGCCAGGCGGATGAGATAGCGGTGTGCTTCGCTCAGGCTTGTATCCTTTCGACGGGCGAAGCATACCTGCCATCTGGGGCGGCCCTGCAGCTTAAACCATGCACAGTCAGCGCTGTAAGGGCTGTTCAGCATTCGGGAATACGGAAGAATGGTACAGCAGAATCCCTTGCTTACAAGCTGGATCAGCGCATGGTTCATGGCGGTTTCAATGAGGATCTGCGGCTTGTAGCCAGCCTGCTGGAACAGCGGATCTACCAGCTGGCGCATGGTGGAGGTGCCAAAGATCAGAGAAAATTTACTGTCATAGAACCGTCTGAGATCTGTGGTGGCCAGTGGCATGCCAAAGGGATTGGCCCGCGCGGCTTCCGGATGGTTTTTCGGTACGCCCAGGATCAGGTCTTCTTCAAACAGTGTAATGTACTCCAGGTTGATCCTGGCTGATTCCAGAAGCATGACAAAGCCCAGGTCCAGCTGCCCGGAGAGCAGCAGCTCGTTCTGTCTGGCCACGATTGCCTCCGTCAGCGCAAAGGTAATGCCGGGATAGCGCTGGTTAAAAGCGGTAAAGATTGAAGTGAACAGGTCGATGCCGTGTTCGTGGGTAAGTCCCAGGCTGATCTCACCGGTGGCCTCTTTTTTCAGATCTCCAAGCTCCGTGTAGGTGTTTCGTTTGATTTTCAGAATCTCGATGGCATTTTTGACATAGATCTCTCCGGCCTTTGTAGGGCGCAGAAAATGCTTGTTCCGGTCAAAAAGCTGCAGTCCAAGCTCCTTTTCCAGCTTGATGAGCTGCTGGTTCAGCCCGGACTGGGAAATAAACAGAGTTTCTGCTGCTTTTGAGATACTCTTGTTTTCGGCAATCGCCACAATATATTCCAGCTGTCGAAAATCCATAACTTCCTCCTATTGGTAATAATAATCAAAAACCTATGCTTATTTCTTAACAAAGACAAATCTTTTTGTGAAAAAAGCATGAACTGGTAAGAAGTATTACTTCTTATCAATAGAAAACAAAGTAATTTTACTTCTGATTATACCACGGATATAATGATAACACAAAACAAAAAGCTTTTTGAAACGGAGCGGTGATACGGGACGCTGGATCATCTGCGCAAACTTACATGAAGGAGTTGGGTACTATGAAACAAATCAAATGGCTCGAAAAAAACTTTGAGCTCATGATTCTTGCCATCATGCTGGTGGTCATGAGCTGTCTGTCATTTGCCAATGTCATTATGCGTTATTGTTTCCACAATGCGCTGAGCTGGTCAGATGAGGTGTGCTGTTACTGTCTTGCACTTTCTGCTTTCTTCTCTCTGCCATGCGCGGTACGCCTGGGAGTAAGCATTAAGGTGGATACGTTTACATCCATGATCTCAAAGTCTGTACAGAGGGTTCTCGGACTGATCTGTGATGTGGTCATGGTCGTATTTTTATGCTGGCTTTTAAAGGGAACTGCAGAGATCATTACCAATGCGGCAGCAGTAAACCAGGCAAGTCCGGCTCTTGGAATTCCGATCGCCAATGTGTATAGTGCGATGGCATTTGGTATTTTCCTTGGAATTCTGCGTTATATCCAGCTGATTTACAAGGTAGTGACAAAGAAGACAGAAAAGGAGGACAAATAAATGGCAATCGGTTTATTTTTCCTGATCCTGGCAATTCTGCTGGCAGTAGCAATGCCGGTCGGCGGCGTGTTCGGCCTGATGGCCATGCTGCCAAATCTGTTAAATTCCAGCTTCTCCTATGCTGCAGGCGATGTGGCCCGCGGCATGTTTGCAGGCTTAAACAGCTTTACTCTGCTGGCAGTACCGCTGTTCATGGTATCCGGTATGATCATGGCACAGGGTGGTATTTCTGAAAAGCTGTTCAATTTCTTCGGATATTTTATCGGCAATAAAACAGCCGGTTTCCCGTGCGCAGTTATTGTAACCTGTATGTTCTACGCAGCAATTTCCGGCTCCGCACCGGCAACGGTATCTGCAGTCGGCGCCATGACCATCCCGTTCCTGGTAGAGATGGGCTACGATATGGTATTCGCTACCTCGATCGTAACGGTAGCCGGCGGCCTGGGTGTTATCATCCCGCCGAGTATTTCCTATATTGTATATGCAGCCGCAGCCAATGCATCACCGTCTAAGCTGTTTATTGCCGGTATTTTTCCGGGACTCCTGATCGGCTTTGCCCTGATGCTTTACAGCTTCTATTACTGCAAAAAGCATGGTGAGGATAAAGAGAAGCTGTTAAAGAGCTACAAAGAAATCCGTGCAAAAGGCTTCTGGCCATTATTGAAAGAAAGCTTCTTCGCCCTGATGACTCCGGTCATCATCCTGGGTACGATTTACTCCGGTGTCTGCAGCCCGACTGAGTCCGCTGTTATCAGTGTATTCTACGGCCTGTTTGTATGTATCTTCGTTTACAAGACCATCAACATCCGCAACATCGGCAAGGTGTTCATGGAGGGTGCAAAAACCTACGTCAACATCCTGTTTGTTATCGCAGCGGCTTCCGCATTCGCAAAGTGTCTGACTCTGCTGCGTTACCCGCAGACTATCAGTGAGTCTGTGCTGGCTATTTCTGATAATAAGATTGTGATCCTTCTGATCATGAACCTGATCATGCTGGTTTGCGGTATGATCATCGATAACATCCCGAACATCATGATCTTAACCCCGATCATGGTTCCGATCGCAACCGCGGCAGGAATTGATCCGGTACACTTTGGTATCATCATGACCTGTAACCTGGCAATCGGTATGGTAACTCCGCCGATGGGCATCAACCTGTTTGTGGCATCCGGCATGACCAAGATCCCAATGCTGAAGCTGGCGAAGGCCTGCATGCCATACATTGCGGCATTCCTGATTTCCCTGGGAATGATCACCTACATCCCGCAGATCTCCATGGGACTTCCGACCCTGCTTTCCGGTGAGGAGACCAAGGCGGTTGCGGCAAATAAGGGTGGTGGTACCGGAACAGGCAGTGCAGACAGCGGTGACTATGGCGCTGACATTCCGGCACTGGATCCGTCTGAAATTGATGGCGAGTATCACTGGACTGCAGCCATGACGGTAGCAGATACCTCCATCAACTACATGATGGTAGATAAATTTGCAGAGCTGGTAAATGAGAAGTCCGGCGGCAAGATCAGCGTAGATATTTATCCGGGCGGTCAATTAGGAAACACCACGGAGTTCACCGAAGCAGTTATTGGAGGCTCCATCGACATCGGAACCGGTATGACTACCGATCTGGTAGACTTTATCCCGCAGTTCGCGGTGTTCGATATGCCGAACCTGTTTGATAATACTGCACAGATGCGAGCTGTACTGCAGAGTGATTTTGTAGATGTTATCAACGACTACTGCAACGCAGGCGGCATTCAGATGTTAGGTTACTCTGACGCAGGCTTCCGTGTGCTCACCACCAACAAGGAGACACACTCCCTGGCAGATTTAAAGGGCCAGAAGATCCGCGTTATGACCAATAAGTATCACATTGCTTACTGGAATGCAGTAGGCGCAGCAGCAACTCCGATGCAGTTTACCGAGGTATTCATGGGACTTCAGCAGGGTACTATTGACGGTCAGGAAAACCCGTACATGAACATTGTCGGCAACAATGTTCAGGAGGTTCAGAAGTATGTGGTAGAGACCAATCATCTGGGTCATATCATTACCTTCTATATGAACTCTGACCTTTACAACGGACTGCCGGATAATGTAAGAGAACTGGTAGATGCCTGCGCAAAGGCAGCAACTCAGTATGGCAATGACCGCGCAGACGAGAGCATTGCTGAGTACAAGAAAACCTGCGAGGATGCAGGCTGCCAGATCATCACCCTGGATGATTCCGTACTGGCAGAGCTTCGTGACAAGGCACAGGTTGTATACGACATGGTTCGTGAGGATCTGGGCAATGAGATCGTAGACAAACTGCTTGCAGCAGTTGATACCGTAAGAGAGACGGTAGTAGATGAGACAACTCTGGGTGATGAGATTACCGCGGTGGATCCGGCAGATATTGACGGTGAATATCACTGGACTGCAGCGATGACAGTAGCTGATACTTCCATCAACTATATGATGGTAGATAAATTTGCAGAACTCATCAATGAGAAATCCGGCGGCAAGATCAGCGTGGATATTTATCCGGGCGGCCAGTTAGGAAATACAACAGAGTTCACTGAGGCAGTCATCGGCGGTTCCATTGATATCGGAACCGGTATGAGCACCGACCTGGTAGACTTTATTCCGCAGTTTGCGGTATTTGATATGCCGAACCTGTTTGACAATACCGCACAGATGCGTTCCGTACTTCGCGGTGATTTCGTAAATGTCATGAATAAGTACTGTAACGCAGGCGGTATCCAGATGTTAGGTTACTCGGACGCAGGCTTCCGTGAGCTGACTACCAATAAGGAAACTCACACCCTGGCAGACTTAAAGGGTCAGAAGATCCGCGTTATGACGAACAAGTATCATATCGCATACTGGAATGCGTTAGGCGCAGCTGCAACCCCAATGCAGTTCACCGAGGTATTCATGGGTCTGCAGCAGGGCACCATTGATGGACAGGAAAACCCGTACATGAACATTGTCGGCAACAATGTGCAGGAGGTTCAGAAGTACGTGGTAGAAACCAATCATCTTGGTCACATCATTACCTTCTATATGAATAAGGATCTGTACGGAAGTCTTCCGGAGAATGTAAAGACTCTGGTCGATGAATGTGCGGCAGCGGCAACCAAGTACGGCAACTCCAAAGCCGATGAGAGCATTAAGGGCTACAAGAAGACCTGTGAGGACGCAGGCTGTCAGATCATCACCCTGGATGATTCTGTATTGGCAGAACTTCGCGAGAAGGCAGAGCCGGTATATGAGATGGTCAGAGAGGATCTTAGTGATGAGATTGTAAACCAGCTCTTTGATGCGATTAACGCGGCAAAGCAGTAGGCTGGCCACGGGAATACGGCCAGGCAATAATAAAACACGATCAAAAGCAATGAATGAAAATAAATAAGGAGTAAAAAGTTCAATGGGAGCATTTGTAATCAAAGGCGGAGAGATTTATGATCCGGCTGCACAGAAATGGGAGAAGAAGGATATTGCGATAGAAAACGGAATGATTATTTCCGGCATGCCTTCCGGAGAGTACCAGGTAGTGGATGCATCCGGATGCAAGGTCACGACCGGCTGGATTGATTATCACGTGCATTACTTTAATCATGGAACAGAAAACGGCATCAACCCGGATGCAGCGTCATTCCCTTGCGGTGTTACCACCGCAGTGGATGGCGGAAGCACCGGAGCGGCAAATTATGAGATGTACCGGAAAAGTGCCATGGCCTACAGTGATGTCCGGATCTTAAACATGCTCCTTGTAGGAAGCGGCGGTCAGGTAACAGACCGCTATCCGGAGCATCTGGAAAAGAAATATTTTGATATTCCCAAGATCAAAAAGCTTTTCCGGGAGTATCCTGATAATCTGGTAGGCTTAAAGAGCCGTATGTCTGTGGGCATCATTGCCCCGGAGGACGCAGAAGAATCCATCCGTGCCACCGTGGAGCTGGCAGGGGAGCTGGGGTGCAACGTATCTGTTCATGTTACCAATCCGGTGATGGATTTAGAGAAGCTGGCAGGAATTCTCCGTAAAGATGATATGATCTGTCATATTTATCAGGGAAAAGGAAAAGAGACCTGCCTGGATGCGGATGGAAAGGTCCGTGAGGGACTGTTAAAAGCCAGAGAGCGCGGCGTACTGTTTGACGCCAGCAACGGCTGCAACAACTTTGATCTGGAGATTGCGCAGAAAGCAGTCGCCCAGGGCTTCAAACCGGACATTATCAGCTCAGATATCAACACCTCCGGTTTCTTCTTACAGCCGCTTCACAGCCTGCCGAGAATCATGAGCAAGTACCTTGACTTCGGTATGAGCCTCAGTGAGGTATTAGATACCGTAACCCGCGTTCCGGCCAGACTGGTGCACCGTGAGAGCCTTGCATCCATGGCACCGGGAACAGAGGCAGATCTGGTAATCTTCAAAGTCAAAGAAAAAGAGGTACCTTACAGCGACCGTACCGGTCACACCTTCACCGGTCATCAGGTAATCGTACCGCAGCTGACCATGAAAGACGGAGTGATTATGTACTGCCAGGCAGATTTTATGTAACGAATTGTAAAGAATAACCAATAGGGTCCGAAGGTTCGGTCAGACCATACAGAATAAGCAGATGCTGTGAAATTTTGTACTTCATTCGCTCCGCCGCCTATTGCCAGACCTGCGAGCAAAACTCGCGTGCTCTGCACGCTCAGACAATGCTCTCCGGTCTGGCGCTATGCTCGCTCATGAAGAAAATTCCAACGCATCTGCTTATTCTGTATGGTCTGACCGAACCTTCTGCTGTATTGGTTATTCTACGATAATAAACGCAGCCATTCTTATTTTCGTAGCGAAGCCAATACAGTAGGAAGGCAGTCTCATTCACTTCCGGACCTTTATTTAGCTTTGTAACTCAAATTTTTATCTTCCTTTAAGTATTTCTGCATAAGGGTACTTCCAGAAAAAGCTTGCAGCGCGTTTGTAAACATGATATGTTATAGACAAAGCAGAAATATTCTTTTCAACCGCATTGGCCATGGTGTATTTTATTATTACAGCCTGCGGTTCTCTCATTTCTATGGCGAGGCCATTCTGAATTATCTACTGGAATTTTTCTTTGCTTGAACACCCAACTATCAAC
>ERZ773142.789-NODE-789-length-22659-cov-3.37246_pt1 | contig 22659 bp, 18 predicted proteins | sample MGYA00580853_ERZ773142 | MGnify/ENA primary metagenome ERZ773142 (study PRJEB29015, sample SAMEA2737862) | human gut metagenome | biome: human gut; feature: human-associated habitat; material: faeces | place: China | collected 2012 ... | reverse complement strand
ATCCGATAAACAGTGATATGAGAAATATGCTCGAAAGCAAGGTTCTTGCCGCATATGATGCGATTGAAGACGAGCCTGCTCCGGAAACAGCTGAATAATATAAAAGACAGATTACTTTTTGTAATCTGTCTTTTATATTATTTTATTCCAAAGCATTTTTTTGCATTTTCATATGTTGCGTTTTCGATTTCTTCAACAGAAATACCCTTTACCGCCGCAAGTTTTTCGGCAACATAGTGGATATAAAGCGAACTGTTTCGCTTTCCTCTGTGCGGTTCCGGTGTAAGGTACGGCGAATCGGTTTCAATAACAATTCTGTCAAGCGGTACATACTTCGCCACCTCAACAGGTCTTACCGACTTTTTAAACGTAAGTGAACCGCCGAACGCAATATACATTCCCCAATCAAGTATTTCCTTTGCCATTTCAACACTTCCCGCATAGCAATGGAAAACTCCTCCGACTTCGCTCACCTTATGTTCACGCAAAATATCCATACAATCCTTATGCGCTTCTCTGTCGTGTATAACAACCGGCATTTTAAGCTCTCGTGCAACGTCCACTTGTCTTGCAAACCACTTTTGCTGAATATCACGCGGTGAAAAATCATAAAAATAGTCAAGTCCTATTTCACCTATCGCTTTAACTTTCGGATTTTTTGCATATTCCTTCAGCTTATCCATATCCGCCTCGGTAAGTTCTGAAACCTCGTGCGGATGTATTCCGACCGACGCATAGACGAACGGATATTTTTCACATATCGCAAATATATCCGGCACCTCGTCAAGTGACGAACACGAATTTAAAATAAGTCCGACATTATTTTCATTCATCGCCGACAGCACTTCATCGACATCATCTTTAAACCTCTCATCATTATAATGTGCGTGAGAATCAAACAACATAACTTTCACCTGATTTCTAAAATTTCTTTTTCCGTTATCACAAAATTCATCGGAACATCGTGACTTTCCGTAGGTATTTTTTCAAGTATCTGAAAATCATAGCAAAGCCCTATTTTCACCGCTTTGCTGCTTTCAAGCAGTCTGTCGTAATACCCTTTTCCAAATCCCATTCTTCCGCCGTTACGGTCAAATGCAAGTCCCGGTACAAGAATAATGTCAATATTATTTTCGTCAGCCGTTCGTACCGTTTTCGGCTCTAAAATGCCATATGCACCCTTTTTCATATCGTCCATACTGTTTATATACGAAAGTGACAACGTACCGCTCTCAATATCGGTTATTGGCACAACAATTTTTTTGTCCTGTTCCCAAAGTTCTTTGATTATTTCAACGGTATCAGGTTCTTTAAACGCAGATATGAACGTACATATTGTTTTAGCTTGTTTCACACGCTCAATCCCAAGCAGCCTTTGAAGAATTTCATCACTTTTAATTTTAACCTCGTCCTTAGATAATGCACGACGTTTGGCACGCATATCTTCCCTTATCTCGTCCTTAATCAATACTGCATTGTCTCCTTTACTCTGTCAGCAGTTTCCTTGTCCTTTAGAATAGCCAGCATGGCAAACCCGAAATCAGCCGCCGCGCCTGCACCCTTGCCTGTTATAAACTTACCGTCAACAACAACTTTATCCGACTTTACATCCGCACCGTAAAGATACTTTTCGTAACCCGGAAAACACGTCGCTTTTTTATCCTCAAGTAACATTTTCTTACCCAAAATTGACGGTGCGGCACAAATTGCCGATACATAAATACGGTTTGCAACCGCATAATTCAAAAGTCCGTGTACGTCGTTTGACGCGTCAAGAATTTCGTGACCAATACCGCCCGGCAACATTAAAAGTTCCATCTTTTCAGGCTCAACTCCGTTAATCTCAATATCGGCTGTCACCTCAATACCGTGTGCGCCGGTTACTGTCTTGCTCTTTACACCGACTGTTGTAACATCAACACCGCCTCTTTTCAAAATATCTATAGGCTCGATTGCCTCAACTTCCTCGAAACCGTCCGCAAGCATTACATATACCATAAAAATCTATCCTTTCATCTTTTTTTACTATTATATCACGCCTATCAACAATTCACAATAAGTTTACATAATTTTTGTTGTTTTATATTCAAATATCTGGTATAATATTAATAAAGTTATATGGAGCGAATTTTTTTCATATACTAAATTTAAAACAAACGGAGGAATATATATGCGAGAGAAAATTGTACCTATCGAAGTTACTCCCGAAATGATGAAAATGCTTGAAATTTGTAAAAAGAATAAAAGCATTAATCCTGAGTTATATACCCAATATGACGTTAAAAGGGGGTTGAGAGACATTAACGGTAAAGGTGTTCTTGCCGGACTTACCGAAATAGGCGAAATTCATGCCTATGATACACTCTCTGACGGATCATCAAGACCATGCGACGGTAAACTTTATTATCACGGTTATGATGTCGAGGACCTTATTAAAGGTTTTATCCGCGACAAAAGGTTTGGCTTTGAAGAAGTTACATATTTACTTCTTTTCGGTGAACTTCCAAACAAAAATGAGCTTGATATTTTCACAAAGACACTTTCACATATGCGAACTATTCCCCCGTCATTTGTGCGTGATATTATCATGCAAGCACCGAGTAAGGATATGATGAACGCACTTTCAAGAGGTGTGCTTACGTTGTATGCTTATGATGATAAAGCCGATGATGTGTCACTTCCGAACGTTTTAAGACAGTGTTTGCAGTTAATCGCGCAATTTCCGTTGTTGTCGGTTTACGGCTATCAGGCGTTTAAGTATTATCATGAAAATGACAGTTTTATCGTTCATGCACCTAAACCGGAGCTTTCGACTGCGGAAAATATACTTCATATGTTGCGTAACGACAGTCAATATACAGAGCTTGAGGCGAGAATTCTTGATATTGCGTTGATACTTCACGCCGAACACGGTGGCGGTAACAACTCAACATTCACTACTCACGTAGTCACTTCAAGCGGTACGGATACCTATTCAACTGTTGCCGCGTCTTTGGGTGCGCTGAAAGGTCCTAAGCACGGCGGTGCTAATATTAAGGTTACGCAAATGTTTGAGGATATGAAAAAGAATATTAAAAACTGGAATGACGATAAAGAGATTGAGCAATATCTTTCTGATTTGCTTAATAAAAAAGCGTTTGATAAATCGGGACTTATTTACGGTATGGGACACGCGGTTTATTCACTTTCCGACCCAAGAGCGAATGTTTTTAAGTCATTCGTTGAGAGCCTTTCAAAAGAAAAAGGCAGAGAGGACGAATTTAATTTGTATTCAAGGGTTGAACGACTTGCTCCGCAGGTTATCGCAAGCGAACGCAAAATGTATAAAGGTGTCAGTGCAAACGTTGACTTTTATTCGGGCTTTGTTTACAGTATGCTTGACCTGCCGATGGAATTGTATACACCTATGTTCGCAATCGCAAGAATCGCCGGTTGGTCGGCTCATAGAATTGAGGAACTTGTCAATCCGGGTAAAATCATTCGTCCCGCATATAAAAGTATCGCACCTCATAAAGAATATGTTCCTCTTGACAGCAGAGATTAAAAATAAACTCCCAATGCAATGCATTGGGAGTTTTGTATTAATATCAATTATTCATAAAATCTGCAATTTTATCAATCAATGTTATGTCAGCCGGTAGCCAATTTACACCATATAATTCATCTTTATTCAACCATTTAGAGTCTTCCGCCTCTTTCAAAATAATATCTCCATCCACTATTACGCATAAAAAACATTTCATATTCAAATGAAATTTAGGATAATCATACTCAATGGTATCAATCAACTTACCTACTTTGATTTTTACTGTAAGTTCTTCTTGAATTTCTCTTATTAATGCCTGCTGTGGCGTTTCACCGACTTCAATTTTTCCCCCGGGGAATTCCCATTGTCCTTTGAACTCACCATATCCTCTTTCTGTTGCAAACACCGCAGTTGTATTTTCAAAAGAATCAACAATAACTGCCGCTGCTACTTCTATTGTTTTCATAATACTATTCCTCATTCAGAAAATCATTTATATAATCCATTGAGTTAAGATAATTATTTTTATTGACAGTTGCTCTGATAAATATTTTTGCAAGTTCTCGGTTTATGTCAAACAAATATCCCATATTTCCATTCCCGTCTTTATCAAACGGTGAATATTTAACTTGGCAAAACCTAATAATATCATCTTTAAAGTCTGATGTTTTTATAGGATTTTCAATTTTTACATAATCACATTCTACCTTACGCCCTTCTCTATCCCATAAATCTTCAACTACCAGTTCTTCTGGCTGGACACAATCGAAGCACGATGTTTTTGCAATACTTATTGCTTTTATATATCCGTCACATCCGTGCAAAATGATGTCACCCGCCCTTACATCAAGTAGTTTTTCCCAGTGATGAAATTTATTTCCCGCTTTATTTGAAATTGGTGCCCATATGTACCCACCATTGAACTCCTTATCAAATGTATTTCCTTGAAAAACAAAGAAAATCATACGTTTTCCGCTTATACGTTTTGGTCTGGCAACTGATTTTTTATTAGCACTTGCTTTCTTTTCAGCATTAACGCGCGTTCTCTCTTGCTGACGCACCATTTCCCTTTCTGCCTGTTTTTTATGTTCTTCATTTCTGGCTCTGTTAATTTCTTCAATAATCATCTCTTGTATATCTGAGTTTTCTGCCGTAATAAACTTTTCAAAAGCTATAGGAAAAATAAATCTTGATACTTTGGAGGCAAATTTTACAGACACATAATTATCTCCTGCTTCTGTTATAATCCCCTCGCCTAACATCTTATGAATTACTTTTGTATTTAACAATTCCGTGCTTTTCATTTGTTTTTTCTCCTTTGGTTTAATATTTCTTTTTCATTAAACAAACCGTTTCCACATGACTTGTATGTGGGAACAGGTCGAAGGCGGTGGTGGCGGTTATGGTATAGCCGTTATCGTTAAGAAAACGTGCATCTCTGGCGAGGGTGGCGGGGTTACAGGAAACGTACACTACACGTTTGGGTTGTGCTTTAATTATTGCTGTGAGTGTTGATTCATCACTGCCCTTACGCGGCGGATCGAGAATAACCACGTCCGGCCGTTCGCCTTTTTCTATCAATTTCGGAACGATATTTTCTGCGCTGTCTGCGTAAAAAATTGCGTTCTCTATACCGTTTTTCACTGCATTTTCTTTTGCGTCCTCGATTGCACGTTCAACAATTTCTACACCTACAACGCTTTTTGCGTTTTTAGCGGCACACAGCGAAATTGTACCGATACCGCAGTAAATATCCATCACGCTTGTATTTTCATCAATATCCGCATACTCCAAAGCTTTACTATACAACTTTTCGGTCTGTACCGGATTGACTTGAAAAAAGCTTTGAGGTGAAATATAAAATTTCACTCCAAGAAGTGTATCTGAAATCCTATCCTTACCCCAAAGAATTACATTTTCCTCCGTAAGCACAAGATTATTTCTCTTAGTATTAATATTCAGCACTATGCTTACAATTCTATCCGAAACCTTTCTCAATTTTGAAATCAATTTTTCACGTTTCGGCAAACTTTTTGCATTAACGGAAACGACAACCATAATCTCATTTGCAGAAAATGATTTACGTGTAAAAACACGTCTGACAATGCCTTTATGCGACTTTTCATCATATGCACTGACATTATTTTCATTCATATAATCAATTACCGCATCATTTATTTCCTTATTAATTTCATCACCAAGGCTGCAATCATCAAGCGGAATAATGTCATGACTTCTCATTGCGTAGAAACCGCAAATATTTTTACCATGCACGTTTCCGACAGGAAAAACCATTTTATTTCTATACCGTTCCGGCACATCCATACCGACAATTCCGTCAATCTTAAAATTCTCAAACTTGCCTATTCTCTGCATCGCATTCTCAACAATATCACGTTTTATATCAAGCTGTGCGTCATACTTTATATGACGAATTTGGCAACCGCCACACCTTTTATAATGTTGGCACATAGGCTCACAACGTTTATCCGACGGTTCTATAATTTCCAATACCTTACCGTATGCAAAATTTTTCTGCACTTTGACAACAAGCATTTTAATTTTATCGCCGTCCACCGTTTGCGGTACGAAAACCGCAAAACCGTCTATGTGCGCAACTCCGTTACCGTCCGAAGAAACAGAATCTATACAAGCAACGTACTCTTTATTTTTTTCAACAGGAATCATAATTTACCTCTTATTTGTTTTGTATAATAGTTTTATTATATCATTCATTAATGGCATATGCAAGATTTTAGCAAAAAAAAGAAGCGGCATAAACCGCTTCTTTTAAAATTCTTATTTAAGAATTAGTCGTTATTAACGATTAGGTAGATTTCTTGAGCTTCGTCCTTATCTGTAGTTCTAACTACTGCGAATACTACATCGTCGATAACATCTTCGTGTTCAAGGTTAAGAATATCTTGACCACCTACTGTTGTCTTAGCAGCCTTAACGTCAGGTGTTGATGCAATACCTTCGTCAAGAAGAACTCTTGAGTTATCTGATCTTGCTGCGAAGTCATATGTGTAGATCTTAGCGTTGCTGTAGTTTACTTCAAGACCTTCGTCATAGTTTACTACATACTTACCCTCAGCATTTGTTGTAACTGTACCGATTGTGATGTTGCTACCGCTCTTATCAACAACAGGACCGAATACAACGTTTACATCGTTGTCATCATCTGATAGAAGATCAGCGAACTTTGTATCTGCAAGAACTGATGATTGCTTCTTGAATGCGTTAGTTCTAAAGTCTTCAAATGATGAACCGTTTAGAACATTCTGAGCAGCGAATACTGAGTAGATTCTTGAGATGTAGCCTTCTGAGTTAGTAGCGTAAACAAGTACGTCACCTTCGTCAAATGCGTCTTCTGCAACTGTTTTACCAGCGTTACCTGTGATTACAACGTCATCATCAAGAACGAATTGCTTTTCTTCACCGTTTACAACCAAGTTGTAAGCTGTCTTATCGCCGTCTTTGTCGATTACTTCACTACCGTTGAAGATAGCAAGCTGTGTTTCTGAATTGAATACGCTTGATGTACCTTCTGTAATGATTACGAATCTGTATGTGTTGTCTGACTTAGACTTATCATAACCGTAAGCCACATAGTTGCTACCGTCATTTAGAGATGAAACAACTGAATATGAATCCTTTGTATCAACTTCTGATAGGTCAAGGATTACTGTTGAGTCAGCCATCTTAACTGAACCAATCTTGTTACCTGATTCTTTGTATTCAGCATCAGCAGCTGTTGGAGCGATTACGCCACCATTCTTAATTGTGATCTTTTTTGAAGATGAGCTTACTGAATATTCTACAACCTGTTCCGGATAAGCAACTGACTTAGGTTGTGATGTGCTATATTTAGGTTCATCAAAAGCTACTACCTTTGATTGCCAATCTTTTGTTGTTGTATCTATCTTATTTTCCTTTTTAGCATCTGAATAGAATGTAGCATACTTCAAGTATGTTGCATATTCATTAACCTTATCGCTGTCTACTTTGTACTCTTCTTCAGTACCTTTCTTAGTAATGATTTGAGCCATGTAGTCGCCGCCGGCCTTCTTGTAGATGTTCTTCAATACGCCGTAGTTCTTTGATACTGAGTTTTCGTCAGCCTTAGCGATTCTGCCGAAGTGATCAAGGTATAGGCTATATTCTGTTGATGTTTCAACATCGATATCCATACCTTCAGCAGCCTTATACTTTGTACCGCCGATTGTGTATTCACCCTTTGAATCGTTTCTGCTTGTGCACTTAACGCCGTCAACAACGTTTCTTGTAACGATTACATCATAGAAGCTTGAATCCTTGAATGAACCTGTTGTATCATATGCAATGTTAAGTACGTCGTTTTGTTGAAGATCTTTAGCTTCGATATCTTTACCGTCAAGTTTGAATGAATATGTGTAGTTATCATCATCCTTGTTTACTGTCATCTTAGCTTGGATACCTGATGAATATGTATCGAAGTTTACTGATGTTTCGTTTGTCTTGTCGATAACTTCATCAACAATAGCTGTTACATATGAAGATACCATGATTGTGTTATACTTAGCTGATGTGCTTGTTGAACCAACTTCTGTTTCCTTTTGAAGTGTTACAGATGCTGTTTCGTTCTTATCAAGATAATCTCTTAGCTCTGCAATAGATTTTGATGATTCAACGCCGTTGATATAGATTTTAACGCCGTTTGTTGTATCAAGTTGATACTTTGTTGAACCCTTTGTTGTACCTGCTGGGAAGAAGTAAAGAGCTTCATCTGTTGACTTGTTTTCATCAAAGTCTTCTGAAGCAACTGTTACGCTCTTGTTTGCAGCAGCAGCAGCGATTGAAAGAATTGTGAATTCATCATCGTCATTCTTTTGGATAAGTGCCTGAGAATATGTTCTTAGGTAGTTATCAGCCTTTGAATCGCCGATGTACATATCTTCTGAAACAGGTGAATCTGCCTTAACTTCTTGATCGTCGAAGTTGTCAGCTTTTTCAACTTGGAATGTAACCTTGTCAGTATCAACTGAACCAGTCTTGCTTGTTTCTGTTACACGACCGTATACTTTGTATGCGTCATGCTTTTCTGTGAATAGAGTTTCGTATGCTCTGCCTTCTTTACCGTCTCTTGTTTCAAGATTAGGTGTCTTTGTACCGTTCCACTCTGGCTTCCAGCTTGCAATTACGCAAAGAGGAGTGTCCATAGCGTTGTCGATCATTTGAGCAACCTGAGCTCTTGTAAGTTCTGTGCTGTCTTTGATACCTGAGATACCCTTTGTGATATCAAGTGATGCAGCGTATGTCTTGTAGCCTATTGGCCATCCGCCTTGAGCTTGTGCATATGTTTCGTAACCGATAGCACTTACAAGCATCTTTTGAGCCTGTACATATGTAACGTTAGCGTCAGGATCAAATTCTGTATCGCTCATACCTGCGATGAAACCGTCAGCAACACCTTGGTTGATGTAGCCTTTAGCCCAGTGATCTGCTGAAACATCAGCGAACTTTGTTGATTCTGTTGATGCCTCTGCTGATGAACGTTCTGCAAGAGCGTCAACGATCATCTTTGTGATTTCAGCTCTTGTTACAAGCTTATCCGGACCGAATGTACCGTCTTCGTAACCGCTGATTACGTCAAGAGCTGAAAGTTCTTGAACAGCCTGTGCGTAGCTTGCTGTAGATTCTACGTCAGGGAAATCAACTGCGAAAGCGGCAACTGAAGATGCTACCATAGTAAGAGCAGCAACTGATGAAATTACCTTTTTGAGATTCTTATTCATAGTCTCAAATCCTCCCTTTTTGATTCTTTGTTTGTGAAGGGTTTCCTTAAATGTTTTGTATGCACCCTTCTTTGCATTACAAAACTACATTACACATTGATTATACCACGCAAACTGTGTATAAGTCAATGACGTATTACAGTTGTAAAAAAACTGTAATTCTTGTCACATCTCGGCTACAACCTGCTTTGCCGTTTTGTGACTCATATTACGGTAACAATTTTCAACTAACGCTTCTACCCTATTATTCGAAAACTGCTACTGAATATTTTACTCTTTCATAAAGCTGTTGTCAACTACTTTTTTCTGCCAACCCGATCTTTTTCACAAAATTTTATAATTAGCACAAAATCTATGTCCAATTCTCGGTTTTTTTGGTCAAATTGATTATGTCAACCAATGCTTTTATGTTTTACAATAGATTAGACGTATGTTTTCCGAAAAAGTTCCGCTTTTTTTGAAAAAATTTTAAAAATTTATTGAAATCATTATTTTTTCTTAATATAATAGTGTAAACAAACTGAAAGGACTACACATATGGCTAAATATTATGCCGTCAGAAACGGCTATCATACAGGAATTTTTAACACTTGGGACGAATGTAAAAAGGAGGTTTCCGGTTTTTCGGGTGCGGAATATAAAAGTTTCACAAAGCTTGAGGACGCAAAAGCTTTTTTAGGCGAAAACGAACAAATCAGTTTATTCGATGAACCGAAAGAAAGAAAAAGCACCGCCGTTGCATATGTTGACGGAAGCTACAACATCTCCACAAAAGAATATGCGTGCGGAGTTATTATTTTCTATGAGGGGAAAGAAACGACATTCAGCCGAAAATTTTCAAATCCCGAAAACGCCTCAATGAGAAATGTTGCGGGTGAAATTGAGGGTGCAAAACTCGCAATGCAGTTTTGCATTGACAATCATATAGAAGAAATAGACATTTATTACGATTACGAAGGTGTCGAAAAATGGTGTACGGGTGCTTGGAAAACCAACAAATCCGGCACAATTTCTTACAAGCAATTCTATGACGAAATAAAAAAATCGGTAAAAATTTCATTTAACAAGGTAAAAGGTCACTCCGGCGACAAGTACAACGATGTCGCCGACAGACTCGCAAAAGACGCTTTGGGAATTAAATAGTTTTTTGCTTTTATATTGACAAAATCTTGTTTCGGATATATAATGATAATAGAAAAAGGCAAGACTTTAAACGGTTATGCCATTAGTGTATTATTTATGAAAAATAACGCTGACTTATGGCTGAGTGGGCGTTATTTTTTTATGGAAATTACTAAAAGTAACAGAACTATCATAAAACAAATTATGTATTCATTATCCATAGCTGTCACCTCCTTTCTCGGAGATGATGGCATAACCGCCCAGCTTTTACACTGTTTCAAATCTTACCTTTATCGGATTGCTCCGACTTCGACATTATATACTATTTACTTATACATTTCAAGTAAAATCAACAAAAAATGTCGATAACGTCAAAACAGACAAGTCATTTTCAGACTTGTCTGTTTTTCTTTTAATACTTTTTCAAATCACAATACACTCTTATCCAACCGGTGTCAAGTTCTTTACTGCTCTTTTCCTGCCAAATATAGATTAAATCATTTTCAATCTTAACGCTGCCGTTATGGATTTTACTGTCATTATCGTTTATCACAACCGACGATGTATCAAATTGGATATAATATGCCGGTTTTGTTTCATCGTCAACATCAAGTGCGAATTTGAACATATTATTATTATTATTTTTATTGTCATTTACTATCGTCAAACCGTCAGGATAATAATAATAATTGCCGTTATATCTGATTATTGACGCACCGAACGATTTTTTACCGTCCTCCTGTGCCGCCTCGGTTACAAAGTCATTCCATTCCCATGATGCAAGTTCAAATCTTCCATTTGTGCCGCTGTCAACTATAAGCGGTGCAATGTCATCATCTCCGACAACATCAATTACAAACTGTGCATATGCGCTGTTATCCCAAAGCGAACTTGAGTTTGACTTAACCGTAAGATGTGTCTGTCCCGATTTTTTCATATTAAGCTTATCCGCCGTTACGGTATACTTACTTCTTGGAAGTTCTTCCCTTGCACCGCCTGCATATACTGCCGTTACAGTCAAGTTCTTTATAACCTTATCAACTTCTCTGCCTATGAACACCATTTTAGTCGGATTATTTTCGTCAAGCATATCGTCCTCATAATACGTATCAGGTCCGCTTACCGTCAAATATGCGATTTTTTCGCCGATTTGCGGTTTTTCCGCCACTTCAACCGACACGTCTTTCATAAGTGCGAACTTAATCTCTTTATCCGATATATCCTTATGCTTTTTACACATAAGCGCAAGTTTTTCTTCACCTGTTCTGATATAATAATTTGTCGACGGATATTTTTTACTTAATCCAGTCTTTTCATTAAGGCTTGAAATCAATTTTTGATAATTTCCGTTTTGGATAAGGTCGTGCCAATATGTTTCGCCTGTTTTCATTTCGTCCGTAAGCTCGTCCGAAAGCATATTCAGCATTATGCTCATATGCACACTGCACTTTGCCTTATTACGATTTATAACGCACTGCACAAGTGACGGTACTATTACCACGCACGACAAAACAATTACAACCGCTCCGACACCGAATTCGACCGGTTTTATTTTCTTAAATTTTGAGCCGATTGACGAAAATATATTCCCTGACATTTTCTTAATCTTTTGTAAATTTATTTTTTTCAATTTATTTTTTTTCAAAACTGCACCTCAAATTATAATTTTCTGTAAACCGCAAAATACATTGTTATAAAGCACGCCAAACCGCCTATCAAATTTGAAATCGGCTCTGCCAAAAATACTCCGTTTACTCCGAACCATATCGGAAGAAGAAGTATAAGCGGTATTACCACTATTCCCTTTCTCAATATAGAAAAGAATATCGCAAACTTCGCTTTCCCTATTCCGACAAACACCGTCTGTCCCGTAAACATAAACGCCATAAGGAAAAATCCGAAAAAGTATATATGCAATGACGGTACACCGGCAGTTATAAGTGCCGCATCGGCAGTGAATATTCCTATAAGGAATTTCGGAATCAGCAAAATTATAAACCATGCCACTGTACTGTATATAATAAGCATTGCCGCCAAATACCGTATCGTCTCTTTAACCCGTCCGTTTTCACCTGCACCGTAGTTAAAGCCGATTATCGGCTGTGCACCGTTTCCCAAACCCGTTACAGGCATTTGCAAAACTTCTCTTATAGAATTGATTATAGTCATAACTCCGACATACACGTCCGAACCGTAATTCTGCAAACTTACGTTACACGCAATCTGTACCGCGCTGTTTGTCACCGACATTGTAAATCCCGAAAGCCCTAAAACAAGTATCTTCTTTACACGTTTTGCCTGACAGCGCATTGCGGAAAGTTTTATTTTTATAATCGTATTTTTGCCGGTTAAAAATTTAAACGTCCAAACCGACGCGGCAAGCTGCGACAAGACTGTCGCAAGTGCCGCACCCTGTACGCCCATTATATATATAAATATCGGGTCTAAAATAATATTCAGCACCGCTCCGATTACGACGGTAAACATACCCGTTTTACCGAAGCCCTGTGCATTTATGAACGAATTAAGTCCCAAACTCATCATAACAAACACGTTACCCAAGAGGTAAATCGTTATATATGAATTTGCATATTCAATCGTATTTTCACTTGCACCCAAAAGATACAAAAGCGGTCTTTTTACGATTAATCCGACAACTGTAAGACACAAACCAAATATTACAAGCAATGTTACACTGTTGCCGAGTATCGCCTCAGCCTCTTTTTCATTTCCCTCACCGCGTTTTATTGAAAACAACGGCGCACCACCCATGCCGATAAGGTTTGCGAAAGCGATTACAACAGTTATAATCGGCAGACAAACTCCGACGCCTGTCAATGCAAGTGACGAATTTTCGCCCATTCTTCCTATATAAATTCGGTCTACTATACTGTAAAGTACATTGATAAGCTGCGCAAGTGTCATCGGAATAGAAAGTTTTAATATATTAGATATTATACTTCCCTTTGAAAAATCGTTTACTACTTGTTTAGCCATTCTTCCGCCGCCTCAATTTGTGTTTGTATTTCTTTTTCAAGTATTCCGTCCGAATTTTCTTCAACCTTACAAATCACTTTACTTTGCGTCGTAAACATCACTCGGACAAAAAACTTATCCTCGACTTTATCATATATTCTTCCGGCACTGAGTGTACCGCCGGCAATACTCGCCGGGCTGTTTGCGATATATCCGACCTTGCCGATAATCGGCAATTTTACGGTTATCGCCTCTGAATCATATTTGTTTGACGGCTCTTTTACGCAGATAAGCACGTTTCCTATTGCAAAAGGCTTTTTATGATAATAATTCGCAAAGCCCGTTACCGTTACATACAAATCCTCCATAAATCCGCCCCCAATCATCAATATATTATCCGAACCTGTAAACAGGTTCAAAAATCATATTTGTTATTATATCATTTTATATTTGTTTTGTCTACTTTTTTTACTACTCCTTCACCGTCAAATAAAGGAATAAAGCTTTCCGAAACAGTACCGCCCTCCTGCACAAAAGCATTTTCGACACCGATTTCAACCGCAAAGTCAAGCACTTCGTCATATTCGCTTTCCGTAACTTTTCTGTTTATTTCGGGATATTTTAAAACACTTTCAAGCGGTGTGTACTGATTCATTATGCTCATATAAATATCATCGCCGTATGTGTTATACAGATATTTAATCACTCTTTTTGAATTGTCGGTATATGACGGCAAAACAAGATGTCTTACGATTATTCCGCGTTTCATCATACCGTTTTCGTCAAATTCACAACCTCCGGCTTGTCTTACCATTTCATCTATCGCTCTTTTTGCGTGTATCGGATAATCCTCTGCTTTTGAATACTTTTTTGCAAGTACGCTGTCGGCATATTTAAAATCCGGTAAATAAATATCTATATAACCGTCAAGCATTTTCAGTGTATCAACGCTTTCATAGCCGCCGCAGTTATACACAATCGGAATATCAAGTCCTTTTACCGCATCGAGTGCCTTTATAATATGCGGTACATAATGAGTTGGTGTTACAAGATTTATATTGTTTGCGCCTTTATCCTGAAGTTCAAGAAATATTTCCGCCAACCTGTCCGATGTTATTTCAAAGCCTTTATGCTCCGAAGATATTTCTCTGTTCTGACAATACACGCACCCAAGATTACATCCCGAAAAGAACACTGTTCCCGAACCGCTCTCACCGGAAATACACGGTTCTTCCCACATATGCAGTGCGGCACGTGCCACATAAAGCTTATCACTCTGACCGCATACACCAACTGTCCTGCTTCTGTCAACACCGCAGTTTCTCGGACAAAGTCTACATTCTCTGTAATAATTCATCGCAATATTTCCATAACCTTGTCAAATGCCGCCGCTGTCTTTTCCAAATCAGCCTTAGTATGTGCGTCAGACAAGAACAGCGACTCAAATTGCGACGGTGCAAGATAAATACCCTGTTTAAGCATTTCGTTAAAGTATACTTTGAATTTTTCGGTGTCCGACTTTGACGCGGTTTCAAAATTTGTTACGTCATTGTCCGTAAAGAATACACTCATCATTGAGCCTACTCTGTTTACACGAACATTCACACCATATTTTTCAGCCGACTTTTTAAATTCACTCTCAAGATATGCACCCTTTTGTTCAATTTCTTCATATATATAGGGGTTTTCCTGCAAATATTTAATCTGTGCGTTACCCGCCGCCATTGCAAGTGGATTGCCCGACAATGTACCTGCCTGATAAACAGGACCTGACGGCGAAACAAATTCCATAATCTCACGTTTACCGCCGTATGCGCCGACAGGCATACCGCCGCCGATAATTTTTCCGAATGTAACAATATCCGCGTCCAAACCGAATCTGCCTATTGCACCCGACACAGACAATCTAAATCCTGTCATGACCTCGTCCACTATAAATACACTGCCGTACTTTTTCGTTATCTCGCGAATTTTCTGCAAATATCCGTCTTTCGGCGGTACAACACCCATATTTCCTGCTACAGGCTCAATTATAACTCCGGCAATTTCACTACCCATTTTTTCAAATGCGTCCTCTATTGCGTCAATATCATTGTACGGCAAAACAAGCGTATACTTTGCAAAATCTTCAGGCACACCTGCCGATGACGCACTTCCGAAAGTTGCCGCACCAGAACCGGCTTTTATAAGGAGCGAGTCGCTGTGTCCGTGATAACAGCCCTCAAACTTTATTATTATATTTCTGCCCGTGTAACCTCTTGCCAGACGTATCGCAGACATAGTTGCCTCCGTACCCGAATTAACCATTCTCACAACATCAACACAAGGAACAAGCGAACAAATTCTCTTTGCAAGCTCCGTTTCGGCAAGGCAAGGTGCACCGAAAGACATACCTTTATCGCAAGCCTCCTTAACCGCCTCCAAAACGATTTCCTTACAGTGTCCCAAAAACATAGGCCCCCATGAGCCGACATAATCTATATATTCGTTTCCGTCAATATCGTATATCTTACTTCCGTTTGCACGTTCTATAAAAAGCGGATAAGTTCCGACATTCTTAAACGCTCTTACAGGCGAATTAACTCCGCCGGGTATATATTTTTTAGCCTCGTCAAAGGCTGTTTTGCTTTTTGATGTATCCACAACATATCATTCCTTTTCTAAACAGATAAAAAAATTATACACCCTACTTAATTTATTGTCAATTCCCTTGATTTTTCGATATAATAGTGTTAAAATAGACAAGATATATCTAAATATATCCGTTTTCGGTAAACAAATATTTTTATATTTGTTTTCAAAAGGAGAAGCAGGGTGAAATTCCCTCACAGTCACGCTACCGTACAGTCGGATCGCCTGCCGAAAATAGAGCGCATTTGTGCCTACGAACGATGGGTCAATGGCGGAATCATTCAGATTTTAAGCCATAGGATTTACCCAATCCCTACGGCTTTTTTGGTATGTGAAAATCACAAGTTTTCTGCACTCCCAAAAAGTTTCATAACTGATTTAAGTGGTCACTTGTGTGCTAAAACATATTTCATAATAAGAAAAGGAGAAAAATTTATGTCTTTAGCAAACAGGAAAACAAAACTATTGGTGGCAATGCTTTCACTACTGCTTGTCATTCCTATGACAAACGCATTCGCAATGCACATTATGGAGGGTTATCTTCCTCCGAACTACTGTATTATATGGGGAGTTGTATGTATACCGTTCCTTATCGCAGGCGGTATCAGTATGCAAAAGCAAGCAAAGAAGAATAACAAAACAAAAATACTTCTTGCACTTGCAGGAGCTTTCGTTTTCATTCTTTCATCGCTTAAAATCCCTTCAGTTACAGGAAGTTGTTCACATCCGACAGGTACAGGACTCGGTGCAATTCTTTTCGGACCGTCGATTATGTCTTTACTCGGTATAATCGTGCTTTTGTTCCAGGCACTTCTTCTTGCACACGGCGGACTTACAACACTTGGTGCAAACACATTTTCAATGGCGATTGCCGGACCGTTCGTTTCATTCGGTATATACAAGTTATGCCAAAAGCTTAACGCACCGAAAGGTCTTGCAGTATTTCTTGCCGCAACAATAGGTGATATATTCACTTATGTGGTAACATCATGTCAGCTTGCACTTGCATTCCCTGACCAAAACTTCTTTGCATCACTTGTAAAGTTTATGGGAATCTTCGCGGTTACACAGGTTCCGATTGCCATTGCAGAGGGTATTCTGTCTGTTATGATATTCAATGTATTGGCTAAGAACTGTACAAACGAACTTAAGCAGCTTAATGTTATATAAGGGGGTATATATTAATGAAACTTTGGGTTAAAAATACAATATTGGCAGTTATACTTGTTCTTATAATTGCCGTACCGCTACTGTTTATGGGCGGTCACGAATTTGGCGGTTCTGACGACCAAGCATCAGACGCCATAAGTGAATTGGACGAAAGTTACGAGCCATGGTTTGAGCCGTTCTGGGAGCCGCCGTCAGGTGAAATCGAGTCACTTTTCTTCTGTCTTCAGGCAGGAGTGGGCGCCGGTATTGTCGGCTTTGTACTTGGCAGAGTAACAGCTAAAAAGAAAAATGATAATTGATAAATTAGCATATAATTCAAAACTCAGAAATATTGCACCTATTTCAAAACTTCTGTTTTCAATGTCGGTGCTTGTTATCTGCATATGGGCAAACAGCTTTTTGGTAAGCGTATTTACTGCGCTTACTATGCTGTTTCTTATTATTTTTATAGGAAAAACATCGTATAAAAACGTATTTCATCTTATGACTGTCCCGATAGTTTTTATTATTATGGGTTCAGCCGCAATAGCAATTTCAATCGGTCAAAATTCAAGCGATATGCTTTTTTTACTGCATTTCGGCAATACTTATTTCGGCGTGAGCCATACCAGTCTTTTATCGGCTGTTCGTGTTATGATTAAGTGTTTCGGTGCGGTAAGCTGTATGTATTTTCTTTCACTTACCACACCTATGGTCGATTTATTCACTTTACTCAGAAAAAGCATTATACCGAATTTTATAATCGAAATTGCGGAACTGATTTACAGATATATTTTTGTGCTGTTTGACGTATCGCACAGAATACATACCGCTCAAGACGCACGTTTGGGGTACAGCAATCTTCGTGTAAGCTACCACTCAACGGCACAGCTTGCGTCAAACCTTTTTATACGTTCCTTTAATCAAGCCGAAAAAACGTATACCGCTATGGAGTCACGCGGTTATGACGGCGAAATCAACGTTATTATGCCGAAGATTAATCATTCGGTCAAATTTAACGTATTTGCGGTCATATACGTCGTAATTACAACAGCGATTGCGATATTTTCAAGAAAGGCGGGAATTTGATGAATATTATCGAAACAGAAAACCTTTCATATAAATATGATGAAAGCCATTTTGCTCTTTCGGATTTGAGCATTGGCTTTGAAAAAGGGAAAATTACAACAATTCTCGGTGCAAACGGAGCAGGCAAATCAACATTGTTTCTGAATATGAATGGAATTTTAAAGCCGCATTCGGGGACAGTAAAATTTATGGGTAAACCGATAGGTTATTCAAAAAAGGAAATCAGAGAATTAAGAAAAAGTGTCGGAATAGTTTTTCAAGACCCCGACGATCAGCTTTTTTCCGCGTCTGTTTTTCAGGATGTGTCTTTCGGTGCAATGAATTTGAAATTGCCGCAGGACGAAGTTGTTCATCTTACCGAAAATGCACTTAAACGCACAGGTATTTTCGATTTAAAAGACAAACCTACCCATGCATTAAGTTTCGGTCAGAAAAAACGTGCCGCAATAGCCGGCATACTTGTTATGTCGCCTGAGGTAATCATTCTTGACGAGCCGACAGCAGGTCTTGACCCAATGGGCGTAAGTGAGCTTATGCACCTTCTTCGCGATATATGCGAAAATGAGGATACAACAATTATAATGTCAACGCATGATATTGACGTTGTGCCGATTTATTCGGACTATGTTTACGTTATAAATCACGGTAAATTACTTACAGACGGTACTCCCGAAGAAGTATTCTCAAATCCGACGCTTTTGCGTGAACATAATTTAAGATTGCCGAGAATTGCACATCTACTTGAAATTTTGAATAAATGTGATAAACTTAATGTAGACTTCTCAAAAGCCACTATCGGCAAAGCAAGAGAAGAAATTTTAAATCTTATAAGGGGTAAATAACTATGGCAAAATTCTATTCCGTCGGAGTCGGTGCAGGTGACGGTTCATATATAACTCTCGGTGCGCTTCGTGCATTGGAACAGGCTGATATAATCGCAGTTCCCGTTAAAAAATACGGAGAAAAATCAACTGCACTTGAAATAATCCGCAAGGAATTTGATACGGATAAAAAAGAAATTTCAGAACTTGAATTTCGTATGAGCGGGGACACTAAAATCAGAGAGGAGTCCCGCAGAAATTCAGCCGAAAAAATTATATCGGCGTTAAAAGACGGAAAAGATGTTGCAATGATTACTCTCGGTGACGTTTCGGTTTACAGTACCTGCACATACGTTCACAACGCAGTGAAAAATGCAGGCTTTGAACTTGAAATTATACCCGGTATAACTTCATTTTGTGCCGCTGCGGACAAGGCACAGATAAGTCTTTGCGAGGGAAACGAATCGGTTGCGATTATTCCCTCGCTTAAATCAAATTTACTTGAAAAATATATTGCCGATTTTGATACGGTTGTGATTATGAAATCGGGCAACGATACAGATGTAATATACGACATTTTAAAAAAGTACGGACTTGAAAACAACGCGATTGTTTCAAGCTGTATCGGTATGGAAAACGAAATTATCGAAAAAATACAAAAAGGCAAATCATACGGTTATTTTACAACCGTTATTGTAAGAAAATAATCAGAAAGGTTATGGGATAATGGAACTGCTTGCAGTGAGTATCAGCCACGAAAATACTCCAATATCAATTCGTGAGAAAGTATCTTTTACAAAGAAAAAACAGGCTGAAATTTTAAAGTATATAAAACAGAATATCGCTGAAGAATGTGTGCTTTTGTCCACTTGCAACCGTTGTGAATTTTATCTTGCGGGGTATAATATGAAAGATAAATTCATTGACTGTTTAGTGTCCCTAACCGATGAATTTGTTAAAAAGTACATAAGCATATATGAGGGCGACGATTGTTCGCGTCATCTTGCACTTACCGCGTCGGGGCTTAAATCAATGATTCTCGGTGAGGATCAGATTTTAGGTCAGGTTAAAGACGCGCACGAATTTGCAAAAGAACATTTGTGTTGCGGAAAATATCTCAACACTCTTTTCCGTATTTCCGTAACGGGTGCAAAAAAAGTTAAAACGGAAACGCTTTTATCGAAAACTCCTGTTTCCGCGGCAACCATTGCAATAAAACAGTGTCAAAATATTTTGGGGACACTAAATAACAAAAACATATTAATTATCGGTGCAAGCGGAAAAACAGGCTCTATCGTTCTTAAAGATTTACTGTCCCTTGACAGTGTAAATATTTATGCCACTTCGCGTACGCATGACGGCATTATAAACCACATTGACGGTGCGATTACCGTTGATTACGACAAGCGTTATGATAATCTTGATATGTATGACGCCGTAATCAGTGCCACGTCCAGTCCGCATATCGTACTTGAAAAAAGCAAAGCAAAAAACGCAATAAAGACCAGTAAAAAGCGAGTTTTTATCGACCTTGCAGTACCTCGTGACATTGAGATATTCGAGGATGAATACACAGTTTACAAAAATATTGACGATTTAACCGAAATCGCGGACAACAACAACAGAATTAAACAACAGGAAATTATAAAAGCCGAAAAAATTCTTCAAAAATATATTGATGAATTTCGTATATGGAAACTTTTTTCCGAAAGCGAAACATTATTCAAATCGGCAGAGAATAAAATTGAAAACGAGAGCGAAAAGAACACTTTTCGCCATAAAATATATAATCTGAAATCAGACAACAATTATGCAAAATTCAGTGAATTTATTATTTTGCTTAGGGAGAAATTAACGTGAGTATAATAAAAATCGGCTCAAGAAAAAGCCAACTTGCAATCAAGCAAACAGAGGCTGTAATCAAAAAATTGAAAGAGCATTTTCCAAACGACACTTTTGAAATTGTCGGCATTTCAACAAAGGGTGACCGTCAGCTTGATAAGTCGCTCCAAAGTTTCGGCGGAAAGGGTGTTTTCATAAAAGAAATCGAAACCGCACTTTTAAGCGGTGAAATAGATATGGCGGTGCATAGTGCAAAGGATATGCCGACAGAAATTTGTGATGGTCTTACGATAAGTGCCGCACTTCTTCGCGACGACAGAAGTGATGTGCTTGTTCATTTTGGGGACACTAAATTATCCGATATAAAAATAATCGGTACAGGCAGTGCAAGACGCCAGTCACAGGCTGAAAAACTGTTCCCGAACGCTGTTTTTAAACCAATCAGAGGTAATATCGGCACTCGTCTTGAAAAAGTCAAAAACGGTGAATACGATGCGGTTATTATGGCTCGTGCCGCAATAAACCGTCTTGCCGTTTCCGACGTTAAAATCGAAAATCTCGGCGATAATTTCATATGCGCTGCAGGTCAGGGAATTCTTGCCATTGAAACTGCCGTCGGCAAAGCCGATAAATACGCACAGGCGATAAATGATAAAGTCGCAATGACTGAATTAAAATGCGAACGTGCATTTTTGCAGTACACAGGCGGTGGTTGTCATGCACCGTGCGGTGCGTCGGCTGAATTTAACGGTAAAGAAATTAAAATGTGTACGTTTTTCAAAGAAAACGACAAAGAAATTTATCTTGAAATGTTCGGAAACGATCCGATATTACTCGGCAAAAAAATGGCTGAAATAACGCTTGATAAAATTAAGGAGTAAATCAAATGGTATATCTTGTAGGTGCAGGACCCGGTGACAGCGGATTAATCACGCAGAAAGGTCTTGAATGTATAAAAAAAGCGGACGTCATAATTTACGACCACCTTGCAAATCCGACTTTATTGAGCTATGCAAAAAACGACTGTAAATTGATTTATGCCGGAAAAATCGCAGGCAATCATCACATGGTACAGGAGGAAATCAACAAAACTCTTGTTAAACACAGCCGTTTCGGAAATGTTGTACGTCTGAAAGGCGGCGATCCGTTTATTTTCGGTCGCGGAGGTGAAGAAATTATCGCGCTGATCGAAAATAATATTGACTACGAAATTGTACCCGGTATTTCTTCTTGTTACAGTGCCGCCGAATATTGCGGTATTCCAGTCACTCACCGCGGAGTTGCAACTTCGTTTCACGTTATAACAGGTCACGAAAAAGTCGGAAATGAAACGGTTAATTACAGCGCACTTGCAAAACTCAGCGGAACGCTTGTTTTTCTTATGGGGCTTTCGTCTGCCGAAAATATAAGCAATAAGCTTATTGAAAACGGTAAATCGGAAAATACACCTGTTGCCGTAATTTCAAGCGGCACAACGCCGCGTCAAAAATGTGTTACGGGGACACTAAATAATTTATCTGCATTGGCAAAACAAATGACTTCTCCGGCGATAATTCTTGTCGGTGATGTGGTGAATTTAAAGCATGATTGGTTTAAACAAAAAAACACAAAAATACTCACAACCGCAACACCGTTAATGAACAAAAGCATAAAAAAAGCAGCAACCGATTTTGACATAACGGAGCTTCCTTTAATCAAAACAGTTCCGATTAATTTCGACTTGTTT
>ERZ773142.781-NODE-781-length-22814-cov-15.1467_pt1 | contig 22814 bp, 25 predicted proteins | sample MGYA00580853_ERZ773142 | MGnify/ENA primary metagenome ERZ773142 (study PRJEB29015, sample SAMEA2737862) | human gut metagenome | biome: human gut; feature: human-associated habitat; material: faeces | place: China | collected 2012 ... | reverse complement strand
TAATAATGAGCCCAAATGAAAGATATTCTTATGAAAATTGTTCAGGTGTTTGGGGGAATAGAATAATTTTTGAAATTTAAAAAGGAGTGGGAAAACCACTCCATTTTTTATAGTATACCATGACTTATTTGCAACCACTCAAGCTTGATATAACTTATTATTTTATATTGATATATAACTAATTTCAAAAATGGACTTTTTTATAATTATATGCTACAATAAAAATGGTTGCAAAATGGTTACAGTAAATTAAAAAAACTTAAAATTTACATATTTTTAATAATTTTAAATGCTATAAATATCAAATAAAATAAGAATTTGTGATATAATGGCATTTACAATTCATTGTTGAGGATTGGACAACTAAAGTGGTTTAGGAGGATAAGTTATCATGAGAGAAATAAAAACTGGAATTTACAGGCATTTTAAAGGAAATAATTATAAAGTTCTATATATTGCTACACACACTGAAACAAGAGAAAAGCTTGTAATATATCAGGCTCTTTACGGAGAATTTGGAATTTTTGCAAGATCTTATGATATGTTTGCCTCTGAAGTAGACAAAGAAAAATATCCAAATATTTCTCAAAAATATCGTTTTGAGTTAATAGAAGAATAAAGATATATAAAATAATTTTAAAAAGATTGCTCTCTAAAAATATCAGAAAGCAATCTTTTTATTTTCTAGACTTTCAAATTTTTCATAAGTTCTTTAATAACATCACAGATCTCAAAAAGTTTATCTGTTTTTAGCATGTTTGGCAAGGCAACAAAAGAAAAGTCCCTTTCAAGAGAAAAATTTTCTAAAATAATTTCTTCTATTTCATCATTCTTTAATGCATTTTGTACAGCACAGTTATAAGCAAAAGTAATTCCTGAATCACTTTTTATAAGATTTAAAATCACGGGAATACTGTCTATTTCATGGAAAAAAATAAAATCTTCAGTGCTTATATTATATGTTTGACACTCACTTTCAAATATAGCTCTTGTTCCACTTCCTTTTTCTCTTAATATAATAGGTGCAGAAGTACATTCTTCAAGTCTCTTAAAATTTTTATACTTACTTCCTTTTTTACAAAATCCTGAAAATTTAGACTTCATAAAGGGGGCATGAGCATATTTCTGTTGATTAAAATTTCCTTCAATAAGTGCAAAATCAATTGTTCCCTCTTCAAGTTCCTTTAAAAGTTCACGGGTATTCTGAGTTGTTAACTCAAATCTTATATCTTTCCAATAATCTATCATTTTAGGAAGGAGATAAGGCATTATTCCCTCACTTATAGAAAGGGTTGCTCCAAATCTTATAGTTTTAACAACAGGCTGTTTTATTATTTCAGCAAACTGTTGTTCCATAGTAACCATCTTTTTTACCATATTATAAAATTGTTTTCCCTCTTCTGTAAGAATTATCCTTCTTCCTTCACGATTAAAAAGTTCTATATTATATTCAGTTTCAAGTGCTTTAAGTTGCTGACTTACAGCTGGCTGTGTCATATGAAGTTCCAAGGCAGCCTGTGTAGTACTTTCACATTCAGCAAGCTTTATGAAAGTATAAAGTTTTTGTTCAAGCATTTTATCACCTCTTATAAATTTTTCTTATTAATTAAGTAAAAATACTAATTTGATTTTATAATAAATTTTTTTTATAATCAAGTAGAAAAGTAAAATTTTTAGGAGGATTATTTAATGAAAAACTTTATTGTAAAAACTGCACCAGGATTTCTTGCATGTGTAATAATTTCTTTTTTATCTCAAAAAATTGCAGAATTTTTTCCTACTATAGGATCAGCACTTTTTGCAATAGGAATAGGTATTTTATGTGGAAATACCTTTTTAAATAAAGATTGTTTTGATGAAGGGACTCGTTTTTCTGAAAGAAATCTTTTAGAATATTCTATTGTTCTTACAGGTGCTGCTCTTATGCTTAAAGATATTGCAGCTCTTGGGCTTTCAGGAATAGGATTTATTTTATGCCAAATGATTACTACAATCTTTGCTGCATATATAATAGGGCGTAAAATAGGATTTAATAGAAAATTCTGTCTTCTTATGGGAGCTGGAAATGCTGTATGTGGATCATCAGCAATAGCAACTGTTTCTCCCGTTCTTGATGCTGATACAAAAGATAAAGGGCTATCTATCACAATAGTAAATGTAACTGGAACAATACTTATGGTCCTTCTTCCTTTAATTACTGAAATTCTTTATAAACATGAAACTTTACAGACTTCTGCTATGATTGGAGGGATTCTTCAATCAATAGGGCAAGTTATTGCAGGAGGACAGCTTGTAAATCCTGTAGTTACAGAAGTTGCTACCATTTTTAAAATCATTCGTATAATTTTTATTGTTCTTGTGGCACTTTCTTATTCTCATATAAATATAGAGCATGAAGAAAAACACATTTTTACAAAAGAAAAAAATAAAAAAGATAGCAAAATAAAAGCTGGTACTCCATGGTTTATTATAGGATTTTTTATAATGGCATCTTTACACACAGCTCATTTTCTTCCTGAAGTTTTCACTAAAGGAGCAAAAACTATAAGCCAACAATTTGAAATAATAGCTCTTGCTGCCATTGGTATGAGAGTTAAATTTAAAGATTTAATTTCAGAAGGACCTAAAGGAATGATTTATGGACTTGCTGTTGGAACATGTCAAGTAATAGCAGCTTTCATCTTTATTAATATATTTATTTAAATTTATTGACTTTTATTCTTATCTATTATAACATTATAATATAAGATGTGATTTTTTTACAAAAAGGAGGGAATAAATGTCATTTATTAAAGAATTTAAAGATTTTGCAGTCCGTGGTAATGTTATGGATATGGCTGTTGGTGTTATCATAGGTGGAGCATTTGGAAAAATTGTTTCAAGTCTTGTTAATGACATTATAATGCCTTTAATAGGAGTGTTCACAGGAAGAATTGATATTTCTAGTCTTGCTTTGACTATTCCTGCAAGCAAACCAGATGGCTCACCTGTCATAATAAAATATGGTGTTTTTCTTCAGACAACATTAGATTTTATTATAATAGTTCTATGCATCTTTATTATGGTAAAAATGATAAATAAATTAAAGAAAGAAAAAGCAGAAGCTCCTAAAGAACCACCTGCTCCTTCTAAAGAGGAAATACTTCTTACTGAAATCCGTGATATATTAAAAAATAAGTAAAATAATATAAAAATCCTGTTGTAATTAATTTTACAGCAGGATTTATTTTTATATTAAGTTAATGGCGGCCCTATGAGGGATCGAACCCCAAACCCTCTGATCCGAAGTCAGATGCTCTATCCAATTGAGCTATAGAGCCACTCTTTTTTATGATATCATAACAAAATAAAATTTTCAAAAATTTTATTTAAATATTTCTAACTAATTTAGAAAAAATTGCAAGCCTTAATCAATACTTTAAAAATTATGTATAACTTGACAATGATATATAATTGGAATATACTGATTTCTGTACATTAATTTAAAATAAAAAGTTTATGAGTTTAGGGAGGAAGTCATTATGACATTAAAAGATTTACCCATAGGGAAAATGGCAACAGTCCTTTCTGTTGGAGGAAATGGAGCTCTTCGTCAGCATTTTTTAGACATGGGAATTATTCCAAAAGCTGATATTATTATGATGAAACATGCTCCAATGGGAGATCCTATAGAGATTCGTATAAACAGCTATGAACTTACACTTCGTTTAGCTGATGCTGCAAAAATAGAAATTACAGATATTCGTGAAAAAGAAGAAATAAAAAAAGAAAGCAAACCTGTAAAACCAATATCTCATCCTGGTCTTGGAGAAGGAGGAAAATATCATAAAAAATCTGAGGAAAATCCTCTTTCTGAAGATATTAAACTTACATTTGCTCTTGCAGGAAATCAAAACTGCGGAAAAACAACTCTTTTTAATCAGCTAACTGGTTCAAATCAACATGTTGGAAATTTTCCTGGAGTCACTGTTGACAGAAAAGATGGAGTTATAAAAGGATATAATAATACTCTTGTCACTGATCTGCCTGGAATATATTCAATGTCTCCTTATTCAAGTGAAGAAGTTGTTACAAGAGCTTTTCTTCTTCATGAAGATCCAAAAGGAATAATAAATATTGTAGATGCCACAAATATAGAAAGAAATCTTTATCTTACAATGCAGCTTATGGAACTTGATGTTCCAATGGTTCTTGCTCTTAATATGATGGATGAAATAAGAGAAAACGGAGGATCTATTCTGGTAAATGAAATGGAAGAAAAGCTAGGAATTCCTGTAATTCCTATTTCTGCTTCTAAAAATGAAGGAATAAACGAACTAATTGACCATGCTGTCCATGTAGCAAAATATCAAGAATGCCCTGAAAGGCATGACTTCTGTGATGAAAATAATCATGGTGGTGCTGTTCACAGATGTCTTCATGGAATTATGTATTTAATAGAAGACCATGCTAAAAAAGCTAAAATTCCTGTTCGTTTTGCTGCAAGTAAGTTAGCTGAGGGAGATCATTTGATTCTTGAAAAATTAGATCTTGATGAAAATGAAAAAAGAACCCTTGAGCATATTATAAAACAAATGGAAACAGAAAGAGGATTAGACAGAGCTGCTGCTATAGCAGATATGAGATTTAATTTTATAAAAAAAGTGTGTGATGAAACAGTCATTAAACCAAAAGAAAGTAAAGAACATATAAGAAGCAGAAAAATTGATGAAATTCTTACTGGTAAATATACAGCTATTCCTGCTTTTATAGGTATAATGGCAATGGTATTCTGGCTTACATTTAATATTATTGGAGCATGGCTTTCTAATATCTTAGAAATATTTATAGGGTGGGGAACTGAAGTTGTTGCTGGTTTCCTTGCAAGTGGAAAAGTAAACGAAGTTATAAGTTCATTAATTATTGATGGTATTTTTACAGGTGTCGGAAGTGTATTAAGTTTTCTTCCTGTTATTGTTACTTTATTCTTCTTCTTGTCACTTTTAGAAGACAGTGGTTACATGGCAAGAGTTGCTTTTGTTATGGATAAACTTCTTCGTAAAATAGGACTTTCAGGAAGAAGTATCGTTCCTATGCTTGTAGGATTTGGATGTACTGTACCTGGAATAATGGCAAGCCGTACTCTTCCTTCTGAAAGAGACAGAAAAATGACAATACTTCTTACTCCTTATATGAGCTGTTCTGCTAAACTTCCTATTTATGGATTTTTTACTGCAGCATTCTTTCCAGATAAGGGAGCTTTTGTTATGATATGTCTATATTTTGGTGGAATTATTATGGCTGTTCTTATGGCACTTCTTATGAGAAAAACTCTTTTTGAAGGAGAAGCAGTTCCTTTTGTAATGGAGCTTCCAAATTACCGTATGCCAGGAATGAAAAATGTAGGACATCTTCTTTGGGAAAAAGCTAAAGATTTTTTACAGAGAGCATTTACAGTAATTTTTATCGCAACTATTCTTATTTGGTTCTTACAAACTTTTAATTTAAGTTTTAATGTAGTTGAAGATTCTCAAGACAGTATTCTTGCAGCTGTAGCAGGAGTTATTGCTCCGATATTTAAACCTTTAGGATTTGGAGATTGGAGAATATCCACAGCTTTAATAAGTGGATTCATGGCAAAAGAAAGTGTTGTTTCAACTTTATCAGTTCTATTTGGAACAACAAAAAATCTTCTTAATGTTCTTACACCAGTTTCTGCAATGTCACTTTTAGTATTCTGTCTGCTTTACACTCCTTGTGTAGCAGCTGTGGCAGCTGTAAAAAAAGAACTTGGAGGAAAATGGGCTTTTGTCGTTGCTTTTGGACAATGTATAATTGCCTGGCTTGCTGCTTTTGGAATTAAAATTATAGGAACACTTTTAGGAGAAATATAGTATGAACTTCTTAAGTTTTATTATTTTAATAATTATATTATTCTGTATATGTATAGCCTTAAGAAAAATATATATAGATAAAAAAAATGGAAAAGGTTGTTGTGGTGGATGTAAAAATTGTAGCAAAAACTGCAGTTATAAAAAATAATACAAAGAAAAAACTGTCTGAAAATTTCAAACAGTTTTTTCATATTCCAGTAGGTGTTAAGGGCTTAACTTTCTTTTAAATTCTGAAGTCCATCTTCTTTTCCCCATGCAGAAATTGTGGGAACTATATTTATAAATGCATCTTCATCTACCTTTGTTATAAAATCTTTTATAAGCATAGCTTCACGAAGAGAACATACTGAAATTATTTTTTTTCTTTTTACATGGTTATGTCCTCCATAAACATACCCTATACTGTAACCTCTATTTATTGTTTCTCTCATAAAAGTTGATATTTTATCAAGATGACTACTTATAATAACAACTTTTACAAGAGATGAACCAAATCCAAAAAGCACAACACTTATTGTTTTACTGTAAACCATCTGCATAATTATTGCATATAAAACTGCTGTTCTTCCAAAAATAAAACCTGAAATTAAAAGAATTGTTATATCTATACACAATAAAACTTGACTTATTCCCATAAAGGAAAATAATTTTTTATGAAGAATTTTAGCAACAGTATCTGAACTTCCTTGAGAAAATCCTCTTTTCAGTACAAGACCTGTTCCTATTCCCATAAATATTCCATAATATATACAGATAAGGATTTTATCAGGTGTATCATGTAGGAAATTAAATTTTATTTGATTTACAAGAATTAAAATTATTGGATAAGTTGTAGATAAAAGAATAATTTTCTTCACTTCTCTCATTCCAAGAACCATTCTTGCAGCAAAAAGAATTAAAAGACAAATTGCATAATAAATGTAAGTATAGTTCATGTTAAATATTTTTCCTATTGTAAGAGAAAGACCTGTTATTCCTCCAACAGTTAAATTATTTGGTTTTAATATGCACACTATTGAAAATGCCTGTATCAAACAACCAATGTACACAACTACATAATCCATTATTTTTTTATTCATGAACTTCCCTCTTTTCTAAAAACTATTTTGAATAATATTTGTCTCTTAAATTTTTAAGATAAGCAAAACTTTTCTTTATACCTTCCATCTGTTTTACTAAAAGTTCTTCCAATAACTCTTCAGAAACTTCTTGAGGATAATAATATTCTCTTGGTTTCATAACATTGAAATCATACAGAGGTTTTTCAACTTTAAATGCACCCTCTCCAACTTTTTCAACTCCTCCTGTTCCCGGAGTTCTTTTAAATTGTGCACAATATGGATAACACATTTCAACTGTTAACTTTGTTAAAGATGATTTGTCCATTATAATTTCAAAACTTTTTTCAAGATCAATATTTCCCTCTCCTGCAGGAACTCCACAGACAACATAACCATATTTATCACTTGGATCTTCTATGATTATATGATCTTTAAAGTGAGTTGATAATGTATATGGAGCCATATTTTCAGCTGCTTTTACAGGCTCTTCCCAAACCATCATTGAATTTCCGAAATCATAATGAAGACCAACCCATGGAGAATTTATTTTTTTCATAACATCAACAAGCTCTTCTGATGTTTCATATTCATGATTTTCTAAAGCAAGTTTTACTCTATATTTTTTAAGTACAGGAATTAATTTTTTAATTTTTTCAACTCCCTCATCAAATGAATTTGGATCAAAATCACAACGAACTTTTGCAAAGTCGTATGCTCCATCTGCTCCTGATAATTTTTCGTCACTATTCTTCAATGGCTTTATAGGAATATATGATCTTACAACCTCAGCTCCAAGTTTACTTGCAACTTTTATAACTTCTACAAGGTGATTATAATCTAAATTTCTTGTATCAATTTCAACATACATATTATATTTATTGATAAGTTCTTTTACTTTTTTCAAATGCTCGTCGTCATTACTTCCTAAAGCTCCCCAAACCTGATTCAATCCATAATCTGGAACAACATTTATCTGTACTCCTTCAAATCCTATTTCGTGGGCTTTTTCTATAAATCCAAATATATCCATTCTTCCATTTTGAAACCAAAGATGAAGACTTTCTGATTCTACTCCTATTCTTAACATTTTAATTCCTCCCTGCTGTCTAGTTTTTATTTTTTTATTCTACTTTTTTCTATTCTGCTACAGGCTCATTTTGCTTTTTCTTAATCATATTTATAAGAAGAGTTGTAATTAAAACTCCAAGAACTGCAAACCCAACCATTGTTGAGAATACCATTCTGTATCCAGCCATTCCTGGATTTCTGTCAAGCATGCTTCCATAAAGAGTAAATGCAAACATTTGAGGACAATATCCAAAAATGCAGGCTATTGACATTGCTGCACCACTTATATGTCTTGGAACTTTTATTTCATCAACAGGAGCAAAGAACACAGCTCTCATACAGAAAATTATTGCTCCAAATCCTAAAGTACAAGTCATTCCAACATAAACATTCATTGTTTCATGTGGTAAGAAAATAAATCCAACCATTGCTACTGCTGCAACTATAAGAGCAACTCTTAAGAATTTAGCTGCTGATTTAAATTTCTTGTCAACAAGCATTCCTCCAACAGGACCTCCAACCATTTTTAATCCGTATTGGTTTATAATTCCATAAGCTCCAACAAGAGTTACAGGCATTCCATATATATCTTTTAAGAAAGGAATAAAATAAGTAAGTCCACAGTATACAGAATATATTGAAGCTATTGTAAGAGATACAACCCATATTTCAGGAGTTTTTACAGCTTGAATAACTCCAGCCATTGCAGCTTTATTTTTATTAACTTCTTTTCCATCTTTGTCTACTATTGCTTTATCATCTTCAACAAGAAGATAGCACATAATTCCAACTAAAATTACTGTACCTGAGAAAAATAAAATTGATCCTCTAAGAGCAGCAGATCCTTTTCCTAAAAGAGCAAATATTCCAAGAGATGAAAAAGCAACTATTGTATCAACAACCCCTCTTCCTGCTTCAAGAAATCCAAAAAGTCTTCCTTGTTCTGTTTCATCTCCAAGAAGTCTTATTGCTTTTAAAAGAACTGGCCAATAAACAACTTCTCCAAAGAAAGATAAAAGCCCCCATGCAATAAGTATACCCATATATCCAGGGAATGTAGAAATATATATTCCAACAAGACCAATACACACAAGAGAAAATGAAATCATTATTCTTTTTGAAAATCTGTCAGAAATATAAATAGAAGCAAAGTTACCTATTGTTTGAACAAGCCCATAAACAGAAAGAGCTGCTCCAATCTGAGTATGAGATAATCCCATAAATTCTTGCATAGGTACATAAAAGGCATCTTTTAATGATGATAATTTAAAGACTGTTCCTCCACTAATTACTAAAACCACAAATGTAAACCATTTTTTAAAATTTGCATTTTTTGTCATATTCCACCCCTTAAAACTTAAATTTTACAACTTTATCCAATTTATACTTGAAATATACCACAAATCACACTTTTTTTCAACATATTTTTTGTTTTTTTGTGTTTTTTATGTTAAAATTTTTTAAATATAACTTTTTTTACCCAAAATACAACATTATTTACTAAATAAAAAAACAGAAGAAAATAAATTTATTTCTTCTGTCTATAATATTAATATCTATTTTATTTTTAAATTTTTTATGAATTTACTATTTTGATTCCTTCTTCAATATATTTTTCTTTTATTTTCTCATTTAAATTAGAATCCGTTATTATAAAATCAATATCTTTTACATCACAAATTTTTATAAGAGAATTTGTATCTATATTACTTGAATCTGCTAATATCACAACTTCTTCTCCTATATCTATCATTTTTCTTTCTACTAAAATTTCATCCATTAAAAAATCAGTAATTCCTCTTTTAAGAGATATTCCTCCTACACTGACAAAAGATTTATCTACAAGAAAATTACCTAAAAATTTTTCTGTAATTTCTCCTAAAAAAGCATATTCATTTTTATTATAAATTCCTCCTGCAAGAATTAAATTTATTCCTTTAACATCTGCAAGCTCGTCTGCTATTCTAAGAGAATTAGTTACAACAGTAAGAGAAGTATATCTGTTTTTTATAAGTCTTGCTATTTCTACATTGGTAGTACTGCTATTTAAAGCTATCGTTTCTCCTTCATTTATATAATTTAATGCAAGCTTAGCTATCTCTTTTTTTTCTTCTGTATTCTTGGTTTCTCTCAATGAATAACTAAGACTGCTTTTTTCTTTCTCTTTTAAAATAGCTCCACCATGAACTTTTTGAAGAGATCCTTGTTTTTCAAGAAAATCTAAATCCCTTCTTGCTGTTTCAAGAGATACTCCTAAAAGTTCCACTATTTTTGTAGTTTTTATACTTCCTTCCATCTCTAATACTTCTAATATTTTATTATATCTGTCATTTGCCAACATGTTTATTTCTCCTTTTTTATCATTTCAAAAAATTCTTTTGTTTTATTTTTTATTTCAGGACTTAATAAAAGTATTCCTATTAAATTTGGAAGTATCATAAGACCAAGAAGTATATCCTGAATAAGCCATACTGTTTTAAGAGTTGTTGTTGAGCCTATAAGAGCAAGACATACAAATACATATTTAAAATATGAAGCTGTCTTTGAATTAAATATATAAGTAAGAGTTACATTTCCAAAATACCATTGAGATAAAATAGTGGAAAATGCAAATAAGATCATACTTATTCCTATAATATACTTAAACAGATAATGAATTGTTCCAAATGCTGTTATTACATATACTGCAGGAGAAATTTTCATCTCTGTCACCCCTGAAGTAAGTACAATAAAAGATGTTAAAGAACAAATTAAAATTGTATCAATAAAAACTTCTAAAAGTCCGTAAAGTCCCTGTCTTGCAGGGTGATCTGTTATAGCAGCCGAATGAAGAACAGGTGCACTTCCTTCTCCTGCTTCATTTGAATAAAGTCCTCTTGCAACACCAAATCTCAATGCTTCTTTTATTGTGTATCCAAGTATTCCCCCTCCAACTGATTGTGTGTTAAAAGCACATTTTACTATACTTATTATAGCATAAGGAACTTGGTTTATGTTAGTAATAATTATTGTAATTCCCCCTATAAAATATATAATTGTCATTACAGGAATAAGTTTTTCAGCAACTGCCCCAAGCCTTCTCACTCCGCCTATTACTACTACTGTAATTACTATCCCCATAAGTATTCCGCCAAAAATAGGTTTTACTTTAAAAACATCATTCATTACATGAGCCACTGCATTTGATTGGATTAAAGCTCCTCCGCTTATCTGCAGACACATAAGTGCCGCAAAAATTATTGATATTTTTTTCCAGCCAAGTCCTTTTGAAAGATAGTACATAGGCCCCCCTACATAAGTTCCATCTTCTGATTTTTCTCTATAAATCATTCCAATTACTATTTCAGCATATTTAGTTGCCATTCCAAAAATTCCTGCAATCCACATCCAGAAAACTGCTCCCGGTCCTCCGCTTGCAATGGCTGTTGCAACACCAACTATATTTCCATTTCCTACACAGCTGCTAAGAGCTGTACATAAAGCCTGAAACGCTGATAAAGTTCCTTCTCCTTTTGCTTTATTTTTTCCTTTTAATGAATTTATTAACTCTTTAATTGCAAGAGGAAAACCTTTTATTTGTATAAAACCTGTTGAAATAGTAAAGAAAATTCCAACTCCAACAAGTGTCACAATTAAATAATTTCCCCATATCAATCCTGAAATTTTTTCTAGAATATTTTCTATTCCATTCATAAGTATTTCCTCCATAGCTTTATTTTATATTTATAATATTAGCATATTTTTTTTATTTTTTAAAGAAAAATGTGCTGTTTTATGCTTTTTTGTGTTTTATATTGCTTTTTTGACTAAAATATATAATTATTATTTATGACTATCAAACAAATAAAGAAGAGAGAAAACAAAGATTTTATCTTTATATTCTCTCTTCCTATTTTTTATGAATTATTTATGCTTTTGATAAAAAAGATTTTACCATTTTTAAAAAGTATTTATGAACTGATAAATCTTTCGTTAGCTCCGGATGAAATGAAATTGCAAGCAATATCATTCCTGAACAAGTCCCAAAAACAGGAAATCCTCTTTCTACTTTCTCTTTTAAGATATTTAAAATATCAAAATCTCTTAAGAGTTTTCCCATAGCTGTACTTTCTCCTCCAGGAAGAATTATCCCGTCTATATTTTCTAAATCTTGTTTTGTTTTTACATAAATATTTTCTACTCCCAAAATATCTAGTATATTTTTATGCTCTAAAAAAGCACCTTGTAAAGCAAGTATTCCTATTCTCATATTAATACCCTCTATCAGCCATCTTTTCTTCTTTTTTTAAGCTATATACATTAATTCCTACCATAGCTTCCCCTAAATCTTCTGAAACTTCTGCAAGAATTTTTGGATTATTATAATTAGTTACAGCTTTAACTATTGCTGCTGCTCTTCTATTAAAAAAATATTGTTAAAAGAATTTTTTTATAGTATACTTATACTAAGTTAAATAGATTACAAAGCTTTATACCCTAACAACAAAGAGGTGATGCTTATGACATTTATTGTTTTTTGAAAAAATCAAAAGACAGTTTTGTCATGAGCATTTTTTTATTTAAAAATTTCAAAGAAAGGAGAAGAGCTATGAATAATCCAATTAGTGATTTATATATAAAGTTTATGGAAAAAATAGATCCTTATTTAAGAAGATACCCATATCTTATAGGATTAATAGGAGGAGGATTGCTTTTCTTTGGAGCAATTTTCAAATGGAGTTGGATTTGTAATCCTACAGGCTCAAAAAGATTTATGAGAACTGTTTATGAAATCTTTGGAGAGGGAGGATTTAGATTTTTTACAGGATTATTTGGAGCTATTATAATAATTTTTTCTTTATCTTTATGGTTAAAAAAATAAGGAGGTCAGTATGAGTTTAAAATATAAATGCCAAGAATGTGGAACACCTTTAGGTTTTGAAGGTTTATGTTGGAGATGTAGAGCTAAGAAACATAGAGATGAAGTTGACAATTGGAGTGATAAAGAGATAGAAGAAAAAATAAATCAAGTGATAGAAAGATTAAAAACTTCAACAGAAGATAATTTTTATAAAACTGATGAATATGAAATTTTTCAAGATTTAATGACAAAGGGGATATATGTAGAAGAATTTTCTAAAACAGCTTGTGAAAGAGAGATTTTCTATCCAAGTGAATTGTATTATAAAGCGAGTTCCGAAGTAAGAGATAGATTAATAGAAAAAATTATGAATGTAAAGTCTGCCAATGAAGGTGGTTTGCTTTTACTATGTCTTGCAATGATAGGAGATAAAAAATCACAAGATACTTTATATGAACTTAAAATAAATCCTAGACCTTGGAGAAAAAAACTTTATGTAGATTCAGACATTTATGCTGAAGAGGGCGGTTGGACTTTTGATAGTGATAATAATTATATAAAACTTAATTATGATAAATGTTTCTCTTTTGAAAAGGGAGAGAAAAAAGATGAGAATGGAACTTTTATCGCTAGAAAAAGAGGGGAAAAATGTCCACACTGTGGTGGAGAGATAATAGATATTCTAGTGATAGACGGAAGAGATGAAAGATTTTCATTTTTAGGTTTAGATGGAATTATCACTGCAAGTTGTTGTCCTAACTGTGTAACTTTAAGTGAGGGGATTTCAAACAGATTTAATCTTGACGGAAGTAATGAAATTTTAGAATATGACGGAGAAGAAGAAAATTACTTTAGAGAAGATATAATAGATGAAATGATAAATAATAAATTTGTTGTTTCTGACAAAGAAAAACCATTATTTTATGGTACATTTACAGATGATGTAAGTACAATCGGTGGATTTGCCAACTGGGTACAGGACTAGGAATATAGAGAGTGTCCAGAGTGTGGAAAGAAAATGAAGTATCTTGCTCAAATTCATTGGGACACTATAATGGATAGTGCAGAGGGAACTTTGTATATAGAAATATGTCCTGACTGTAAGATAATTACTATGTTTCACCAGCAGACTTAATACTAAGGAAACAGTGATAATATGAAAAACTTTGATATAGTAGCTCTTGTGTGTGGAGTAATAGTTATTTATATGATAATCGGCTGTACAATTTTTATTTTTAAACAGCTAAAATATAATTTAAAATTTACAGCGATTATTTTTATATCAGTAGTAATAGGCTTAGGACTTATCTGCCTTTATAACTATTTTAAAAATTTTTAATTTAGGAGGGGCGTATGATTAGTTTAAAAGATAATAATTCACTTGTAAAAAAGATTGGGTTTCTTTTTGTTTTAGCAGTTCTTCTCCAAATACCAATGTTTTTTATTCACAGAATAATAGATGACAGAGGTTATTCATATAATAATATGGTAGAAGAAATTGGAAATGAATGGGGAAGAAAGCAAACTATTGGAGGGGTATTTTTAGTAATACCATATAGTGATAAACAAATAGAATATGACGATTCTGGGAAAAAAATAGAAAAGTCAGTTGTAAAAGATTATATTATTTTGCCAGATAAATTAAATGTAAAAGTTAATTTAAAAGATGAAGTAAGAGAAAGGGGAATTTATAAAACAACTGTATATAATGGAGATATTATTTTAGAGGGAGAATTTCCTAAATTAATAAATGTATTGCCTAATAATAATATATATCCATACAATATAGGAATTGGAATAGGAATAACAGATACTAAATCTTTAATGAAAGTTGAAGAAATGAAAGTAGAGGGAAAAGATATAAAATTAGAATCTGGAACAGGTATTAAACAATATCCGTTAAATACAGGAGTATCTGGAAGAATATATGAAAATTTATTACAAAAAGATAAAATATATTTTTCTATTAAATTTAGTTTAAGAGGAAATGGTGGCATTGAAGTTCTGCCATTTGGTAGAGAAAATCATTTTGAAGTAGAATCAACTTGGAAAGCTCCAAAATTTTATGGAATTTTGCCAAGCACAAAAGTAATTGATGAAAATGGATTTAAGGCAGAATGGGAAGTATCTTCTTTTGTAAGAAATTATAAACAGGATTTTGTTGATGGATATTACTCAGATATTACAGAGGGAAAAATTGGAGTAGATTTATATGAGGGTGTAACTCATTACAGACAAGTTATGAGAGCTGTAAAATATAGTATGCTTTTTATAATGTTAAGTCTTTTCGTTGTATATATTTTTGAAGTAACAAGCAAAAGATTTACTCACTATGTTCAATATGGAGTGGTTGGATTTTCTCTTACAATGTTTTATTTAGTTCTGCTTTCAATGTCTGAATATTTTAGTTTTAATTTAGCTTATATAATTGCTGCCCTGATGGTAGTAATTCCAAATTCATTATATATAAAAGCTGTAACTAAAAATAGTAAATATGGAGTTGGAATGTTAGTATTTTTATCAGGAATATATGCAGTGCTTTATTCTATTTTAAAGATGGAGCAATATGCTCTTATAACAGGAACTCTTTTACTTATGACAGTTCTTTATGTAATGATGTATATTACAAGAAACATTGAAACTTCTGAGGAGGTATAATTTATGGGAAAGAAAAAATTAACTGAAGAAGAATTAAGATTTAATGAAGATATAAAGAAAGTTGTTTTAGATATTTTAGAAAAAAATAAAAAACCTATGATAAAAATTAGCTTATCAGATGATAAACCAAGCCTATTCCAAAGTAAATTTGGAGGAGTTCCATATCTTCCAAAAGATGTAGAAGTTCCTAAGAATAAAGAAAATAAACAACTTACTTTACTTGCTCAAATAAATATAGAAGAGTTACCAAAAAATAATATCTATCCAATGAAAGAGGGAATATTGCAATTTTGGATATTAAATGATGATGTTCTTGGACTTGATTATAATACACATTTAGGAGATGGTTTTAAAGTTGTTTATTATAAAGATATTGACAAAAGTGTAACAGAAGAAGAAGTTTTAGAAAAATATAAACCTTATAAAGATGAAGACAGCTACTTCCCAATAGAAAACGAATTTTCTTTAATCTTTAAATTAACAGATGGATATTTTTCAGACAGCAGTGTTGATTTTAGTGAAATAGTAGATAGAGAAATGAAAAAATTTCATCTTGAAAGTAAAGAAAAATATAAGGAAATATTAAAAATATACGATGATGAAAAATTTTTAAGTTATTGGGATATATGGGATATTTTAGAAGAAGATAAGGAAATTGGAAAAAAATTATTTGAAGCAGGACATAAAATAGGCGGATACCCTAATTTTACTCAATCTGATATAAGAGAGATTGGAGATTATGATATATTACTTCTGCAGATAGACAGCGAGGGAACAGAAAAAAATGAAATTATGTGGGGAGACTGCGGAATTGCTAATTTCTTTATAAGAGAAAAAGATTTAAAAGAACTTAATTTTGAGAAAGTTATATATAATTGGGATTGTTGCTAACAGGAGGTATATTTATGTTAAAAATTGAAGATATTTTAAGAGAAGATTTTGATTGGGAAAATATAGAAATTGATGAAGATGAATTTGATGAGTTAGAAACAGCTTTAATTATAGATTACCTAAAGAAAAATACTCCAAAAGAAAGACAACTTTTAGCAATAGATTGGAACTTTGACAATTCTAAGGAAGTTATCAAATGGATAGCAGAACAGCCAGACACTGACAAGGGAACAGCTTTATTTTTATATTGGTATATGAATCCTCAATTTTTTAAGAAATATAAAGATAGAGAAGAGTGTGAAGAAGAGGGCGATTGGGTTTTAGAAGATTATGATATTGTGGAAACTCTTGAGAAAAATTATATTTCAGGATTTTATAAAAATCAAAGATATGCTTTTGACCCTAAAAATGACCCATATAATTCAGATTATGATTGGACAGAAGAAGTTGAGGAAGAGGAAATGAAAAGAGAGATACCTGAAGAGATGTATATGGCTTTAGATGGAGAAGTTTTGGAAAGCCCAGGCTGGGAAGAGGGAATACCTGATGAAGTTATCCCTATTCTTGATAAACTTTATGAAGCATTAGATGAAGAGTAGGAGGTTCTATGAGTATAAGTTTTTTTCTAAAAAATTTAAGAACTGATGAAAATGTATCTGTTGAAAAAATCCTTGAAATAGGTGGAACTTTATCTCAATACAATTTAGATGAAAGTGCTGAACAGATAGAAGAGTTTTTATCTGAAGAGCTTGGAAATTTTGATTGTATTCTAGTGGGAGAAGAAGAAAAAAGTGCAAGAGGATTTGAAATCTCTTATGATAAAAATACAAAATTTTATCAAATAAGATTGTATACTCCTTGTAGTATCGGAGATTGGGAAACAGCTTTTGATTTTATAGAAAAATTAGGCTGTTTTTTAGAAAATAATAATATTATAGATGAAGATGGGACAGAATATACTTTAGAAAGTATTAGAACATATCCTTATATTGAAAATATAGAGTTTGGTATAAAAACTTTAACAGACCATTTTGATGAAACTCAAATGGAGATTTATAAAGTATTTGGAATATACAGACCTGTTGCCTTTAATAAAAAAATGATTGAAGATATGAATAATTCTGAAAATCCTACAAAATTATTTAGCGATATTATCACAAGTATTCAATATATAGATGCATATACAGCAAATCAAAATTTTTATAAAAATGACAACGAAGAGATATTTGGAGTATATACTTTAACAGAAAGTGTAAGAACAATATTACCATTTAAACCAAGTGTAGAATATGAAAACTCTGATATAGTAAAAAATGAAGATGTAAAATTTTGGAGATTAGTTCTAGTAATTATAAATGGAAACCCTGATGATGAAAATTCTTATGAAATGTTAGGAGAGATAGACTATACTAAATTTATAGAAAACTTACCTAAAGATAGATATTCTTTTATAGATGGAGAATATATTGTAATAGAACCTTTAACTAAAGAAGAAATTGATAAAATCTTTAAATTATCAGGAGAATTAATATGAAAAACATTAATAAAACTCTTGAGTATATAAGAAATGTTAAAGTTGAAGAAATAGATTGGTCAAAACTTTTTGGCTCATATAGTTGTGGTATAAAAATTGGAGAAGATATAAAAAATAATAATCTTCTTGATTTAAAAGTTTTAAAAAATATAGAAAACGAAATAGAACATCAATCTACTCTTTGGACTATAACTCCTTTTGCAATGATTTTTTTAATAAGACAGTTAGAAAAAGATTATGGAGATAAAAAAGAGGAATATTGTTATATTTTGGAAATCTATAAATTAATAGCAGAAACTTTAAAATTTACAAAAGATGAAGCTTTAGAAGAAAACTCCTTTGATAAATTAGAAACTTATGAAGAAATGAAAGATATTTTTAAAACAAACTTAAATTTAGAAGATTTTGAAGATGAAGAAGAATATATAGAAGTTTTCTTTGAAGAAGAGATGACTGATATAAGATATAATAGTGTCTACTATTATACAGATTTAATTGTAAAAGATGGAAAGAAAATTTTAGAGGAAATTTCATCTAAAAAAAATAACTATGCTGATAAACAGATAGAAGTTTTAACAAGTTCAATACTAAAGATTTTATAGGAGGTAAGTTATGAAAAAATTAAATTCTGATTTTATTTATTTGGAAGATATGTATAATGATGATTATTATCCAAAATTTTTAGTGGATAAAGTAAAAGATTGTATAGTGGAAGTAGTTGAGTTTTTAGAAAAAGAAGAATATGAGGATTTGGAAGAAATTCAAGAAAAACTTGATGAAATGACAGAAAAAATTAATGATTTACAAGAAGAGTTTGATGAAAATGATAGTGAAATTGAAACAGTGGCAAGAGATAGTATCGGAGTAACTGTTGAAAAAATACTTAATTATTTTGGAATAGATATTGATATAGAGGAAGCCATAAGAGAAAGAGATTGGTAAAATTAAATAAAACTTAAAAAGAGGTGATGCTTATGACATAAATTATTTTTTGAAAAGTCAAGAAATAATTTTGTCATGAGCATTTTTTAATATTCTACAAAAGGTGGTTATATGGAGAGATATAATTTATCAGCAGAGCATTTAGTTAAACTGTTATATAGAAAAAAGATTAACAGAGTAACTACTACTCCAAGTTCAGAAAACTTTTTTAATAGTCCTGTTTTTGAAAAAGTATTTGGAAATAATTCGGTAAATAATAATTATAAAATAAGCTGGGAAGAGATAAACAAAACTGAAATCAGATTAAAAGCTAATTTTCCAAAAGTTTTAAGAAGATATTATCACGAGTGTGGAGATTTAGATATAAATAGTTGTTTCAGCAGTATTTTAAATTTAGATGAGATTGGCTTTTCTCATACTTGGGAAAGAGAAGCTTTAGAAGATGATGAAATTTCTAAAGATGAGATAGAGAAGATTTTAAAAGAAACAGATAATTTTTTAATATTTTGGACTGAAAATCAAGGGGTATGGAATGCAGGTATAAAAAAAGAAGACTTATCTTTGGATAATCCTCCTGTATATATGACAACCAATGATGATTTATATTCTTGGGAAAAAGTAACAGATGATATTGATACTTTTATAATATTACAAATCTTAGATAATTTACAAAGCAGTGAATTTTATTTTTTAACTTTTGACAGTGAGGAGATAGATTTTCTTTTATCAGATAAAAAAATTTCAAAAGATGAACTATTAAAAAATCCATTTGGAATAAAAGAGAGAAATTTAAAATTTCCTACTTATTCAATTTATGATTATGAGGGAGATAAAATCTATATTTTTCAAATGAAAGATGATAGGTTTGAGAAATGTCTATTAATAAAACCAAGTGTAAAAAAAGATGAAACTTCCTATGCTGACAAAATTTTATTAAAAATAGCTGGTATCCTCTCTGCCAATGATAGAAAAATTATAAAAAAATTGGAACTTATTTTTGAAGATTTTCGTAATTATTTAAGAAACGATATAAATTTAAGATATATTAATGATGAAATAAATAATCTTTCTGATAAAGAAAAAATTAAATTTAAAAAAATAGAACTAAAGATTGTGGCTATGATTTTATTTTTAAGTGAAAATGGATATATTTGCTATCTAGATTGGAAATGTGAGCTAGAAGATTTTCAAATGATTTCTGATGTAATGAAAAAAGTTGGCATAGCTGAAAATATTTGTAATATTGAAGACTTAAACCTTGATGAAGATGATGATATAGAGATTTGGAGTGAAGAGTTTAACAAGGTATTCAGTAAAAAAGATATTTTCATTGGAAATATTAATACTAGCTCTGACAGCTATTCTATTTTCCCTGTAAATAAAGAAAATCTAAAAAAATTAAAAGAATTGGGAAATAGAATTGGTATGAAAATAGATTTTTTAAATTATTCAGAGGGGGAAAAAAATATGGAAAAAAATTGGCAAGAAATGTATGAAAGAAACAAAGAAAAATTTAGATGTAAGATAGATTTAGAGAGCTATTTCACTGAAAAGAAAATAGGAGAAATGGAAATTGATACTTTAGATATTGGAGAAGTTAATCTTCCTACAGGAGAGATTCTAGCTTGTGATCCTTTGGTAGAACTTGGAGAAGCAAAAACATTTCTTCAAAAAACTCCTGTTGGAAAATTTCCTGTAAAAATAGCTGTAGTACTAAGTGAAGATTATGGAAACAGATATGCTTGTGTAAAAGTTGAATTTAATAAAAATAAACCAGTTGTTTATGAATTAGCTGTAACAGGAAATGAAAAAGAAATGGACGAAGCAGGAGAAGATGAGTTCTATGGATTTGGTGTTGACGCAGGAATGGGGTGTGTAGCAGATAAAAAATCTCAAGATGAGTATTCAAAATATTGGAAAAAACTTGAAGAAGAGGGAAATGCAGACAATCCTTATGATGATATTTTTGAAGAACTGTTAGAAGAAAGTTTTAAAAAGTTTCCTAAATATCAAAGAGATTGTGGAGATTGGGCTAATTTTATAATTCCTGATACTGACTTAAATATTCCTGTTTTTGCGTCAGGCTGGGGAGATGGAGATTATCCTTGCTATTTTGGATATGATGAAAAAGGAGAACTTTGCGGATTTTATATTCATTTTATAGATATTGAAAGAGAATATTCTGACGAAGAGGAGGAATAATTATGTTAAATATGAGTGATTTAGCAAAGGAATTTGTAGAATTTTTTGATTGTGAATATGAATATTTTCCTAAAAAAACAGCCTATGAAGAAATTATAGAAAAATTTGAAAAATATAGTGAAGAGGGAAAAGAAAAAGGATATTTTCCTGTGATTGTAACTGTTGATGAAACTCTTTTAGAAAGTTTATCTTTTAATATATCAGATGATGAAGAGTTTAATATAGAAGATGTAAGAGATTATAGAAAAAGATATATCTCATCTATTTTTTCAGAGGGTGGAGAAAATATTTTAAGAGATTTAATAAATATAAGAAAAACAGAGGCAGAAGATGATGAGTTATCTTTTAGTGAAGAGATAGTTGGAGAGTTTGAAGAAACTGAAGAGGAAAAACTTAATTCTCCAATAGGATTTTTAAATTATGATACAAATAAACCTGAAGAACTGTTTATAGTAAAAGTTCCTGTAAAAAATCCTTGGGAGATATTTGCTTGGTTTCCTATGGGAAATTGGAACGAATGTCCTAGCACATCAGAACATATGGCAATATCAAGATATTGGTTTGAAAAATTTGGAGCTGTACCTATTACAATAACTCACGATGTATTGGAGTATAAAATTGAAAAAATTATTACTGATAAAGAAACAGCTATGAAAACAGCAGTAGAGATGTATGGATATTGCCCTGATGTAGACCAAAGCTATGAAACTCTTGGTCAACTAGCAGGAAGTTTAATTAATTCTAGTGTATGGTATTTTTGGTGGGACTAGAAAGGAGTTTTATTATGTTAGATAAAAATATGCTTGAAACTTCAAAAAGAAATGCTATTTTAATAAATTATTCTGAAGATGAAAACAGAGAAAAATTACCAAAAGGAACTTCAAAAATTGGGGGAAAACCTGATTTACCAAAAGATTTTCAATGGTTTTATTATAAAGGAGAAGATTATAAAAAAATAGTTGAAAACAGACCACTTTCATTTTTAATGCAGATTAATTGTGAAGAAGTTCATAAATATGATAAAGAAAGCCTTTTACCTGAAAAAGGAATGTTATATTTTTTCTATGAATTATTTACTATGACTTGGGGGTTTTCTCCGCAAGACAGAGGAAGTGCAAAAGTTTTCTATTATGATGGAGAGATAGAAGATTTAGTTCCTGCTGATTTTCCTAAAGATATGGAGGAGGATTGTATAATCCCTGAATCTAAAATAAATTTTGAAAGTATGAATGACTATCCTATTGATTTTTTAGATTATTATGACCCTGATGATAGTGATGAAGAAATGGATAGAAAAGAAAAAGAATTTGAAAAAGATTTAGAGGAATTGGGATATAAAGCTGACACTACAAAACTTTTAGGACACCCTGAACTTATCCAAGGAGAATATTGGGAAGAGTGTGAGGGAGTGGCTGGAAAAAATATCTATTACGGCTCTGCTCCTATAAAATATGGCAGTGATGAAGTTAAAAAATCTATAAAAGAAAATGCAAAAGAGTGGATTTTACTTATGCAGGTAAGTGAATTGGAAATTGGAGATTATGGATTATACTTTGGAGACAGCGGAAAAATATATTTTAATATCAGAAAAGAAGATTTAAAGAATAAAAACTTTGATAATGTCTGGTTAATTCTTCAATGCTATTAAATGATTTAGAAAAATTTTGAGGTGGATTATGGAGTATATGAGAGAATTTTTAAAAAATGAAGATAGAGAAAGTTTTGATAATTTTTGGGAAAACAGC
>ERZ773142.773-NODE-773-length-23020-cov-11.0778_pt1 | contig 23020 bp, 23 predicted proteins | sample MGYA00580853_ERZ773142 | MGnify/ENA primary metagenome ERZ773142 (study PRJEB29015, sample SAMEA2737862) | human gut metagenome | biome: human gut; feature: human-associated habitat; material: faeces | place: China | collected 2012 ... | reverse complement strand
CAGTTGCTGTAATATCTGAATACGGAGATACGATTGGTCCCACAATACAAAGAACAATCATCACACCCAAAAAGATCAGTCCGGCGATCGCCAGTTTATTTCTGGACAATCGCTTCATTGCAAGTCTCCAGGGGGATTCCATGCTCTTGCTCGCTGCTGCCTGTTTTGCAATTCTTTTATTTGCATCTTCTGTTTTTTTCACGTGTCCTCCTCCTTTCTACTTCAAACGAATACGCGGATCAACCGCACCATATAATAAATCGGAAAGTAAATTTCCAAGCATTGTAAGTACTGCAAGGAACATTGTGAATCCCATCATAAACAGATAATCTCTCTTTCCAATCGAATCCAGGAATACTTTACCGATTCCAGGCCATGCAAAGACAGTCTCTGTGATCATCGCACCTGCGAAAAGTCCCGGGATTGCACCTCCGACATATGTTACGATCGGGATCATCGCATTCTTCAACGCATGTTTGTAAATTACCACTTTTTCCGGAAGTCCCTTTGCACGGGCAGTTCTGATGTAATCCTGATTGATTACCTCAAGCATGGATGTACGCACATAACGCATAGTACCACCCAACTGAATCACTGTCAGTGTCACAACCGGAAGAATCATGTGAAGCAATACATCCACAACATAAGCCCCCCCAGTGTTGTTTGCCCCGGCAGTTACCATACCGTCAAGAGGAAGGACTCCAAGCTTGACAGAAAAGATATGCCGCAGGATCATTGCCAGGAAAAAGGATGGCAGTGAAATACCGGCAAATGCCACTACCGAGAATGTATTGTCAAAAATCGAATATTGCTTGGTCGCCGAAATAACGCCGATTGGAATCGCGATCAATAGTTGCAGTATGAACGCTACAGCAGCTACTAAAAACGAGTTCCATACAAATTTACCGATGACTTCTGTTACCGGAATCTTGTAACTGATCGAGATACCAAAATCTCCTCTGATCGCATGACTTGCCCAGTTTACGTATCTTTCCGGTATCGGTTTGTCTAATCCTAAAAGTGCTTTGTTCTGCGCTATCTTCTCCGCTGTGATGTTTCCGCCTGCATGAGCATCAACGGCATCTCCCGGCAGGCTTGCTACCAAAAGAAATACAACCATAGATACACCAATCAGAATAGGAATCATCGTGAGAACACGGCGAGTTGCATATTTCCACATTTGTTAAAAACCTCCAATCTTTATTTGACTCTGTTTTGCTCATGATCAAATAACTTAATTTTGCCCGCAGGAAATAGAACGAATCGAGTTCGTATCCACCCCCTGCGGGCCGTTTGTTCGAAGGGAAACCTCGCTGGATCCCTATTTGAGCTTCAAGTCTTACGGCTTTGTTATTTTTTTAGAGTACTTTGATTACTCAACTTCAATGTTGACGATCTTATCCTGCTGATACCATTTTACATAAGAGCTCTGCTCGATGTTCTGTACACGAGTGTTGTAGCAGATCAGGTCGCATCTCTCGTAGATCGGATATAATGGAAGTTCTTCATTGATAAGTTTGTAAATCTCTTTGTATTTTTCTTTCTGCTCGTCCTGTGAAGTAGAAGCCAGTGCCTCTGCAAGCATCTTATCCAGTTCCGGATTTGCATATCCTGTACGGTTCTGAGTTCCACCTGCTTCTGCACTTGCAAATGTACCTGTCAGGTCTGGATCAGCTGTCAATCCCCATGCCATGAACAGCATATCAAATGTACCGTTCTGGGATTTAGACTGCAGTGTCGGCCAATCTACATACTCTGCCTGGAAGTCGATACCAAGCTGTCCGTATGCGTCGATCATCAGAGGGATCATAGTATCTGTTACAACATTTCCGGACATTGCACTGAAGACGATCTTCATCTGTTTTCCGTCTTTCATCAATTTGTCGCCGTCTTTTTCCCATCCTGCTTCTTTCAGAAGTTCTGCAGCTTTTTCAAGATCGTAATCGTATGTCTCCATACCTTCATCATCATACAACCATGAAATTGGCGCCTGTGGAATATTCAGTGTAATTGCATACTGTCCGTAAACAGCCTGATTCAGAGACTTACGGTCAATTGCGTGGAGCAGTGCCTGACGTACTTTTACATCCTGGAAGATTTCATTTTTCTGGTTTGTTGCAACATAACCATATCCAAGTGTTGGCTGAATCTTCAAGTTGATGAATCCAGCTGACATTGCCTCTTCGATGTGATCATCATCACATACAACCTGGTCGTGAATATCTACATCACCTGTTTCTACTGCCTGAAGTTCCGCATTTGTAGCAACTACTTTGAAGATCAGGTTCTTTGTCTTAGGCTCTCCCAGGTAGAAGTTCGGGTTTGCTTCCAGAGTCGCAGATGTTTTTTCTTTGTACTCTTTCAATACATATGCACCATTCGATACATAGTCAACCATATTCAATGATTTGAATTTAGAAAGGTCACCTTTCTTGATCAGATCTCCATATTTTGCTGTAGAGATCGGCACTGCAGAACCTAATACATAAGGTGCACTTGTGTTTGCTGCTTCCAGAGTAATCTGGATTGTGCTTTCATCTACTACCTTGATACCGGAAATCTCAGTTGCACTTCCGTTTTTGTAATCTTCATATCCTACAACGTTTACTTTGGAAATATCCTGATATCCATCATAGCTTGGATCTGATACGACTTTATACCAGTTTACATAGTCTTCCGCTTTTACGTCTGATCCATCGTTGTATTTTTCTTTTGTCAGCTTGTATGTGTAAACTTTACCGTCATCAGAAACTGACATGCTGGCTGTACCGTCAACGATCTCTCCTTTGTCATCATTGACACTCAGAGATGCCGTTGTAGCTGTCACAACCTGAAAATCCTCATTTGCTTCCCAGTATACCGGGTTGAATACACCTGCAAAGTCTGCAACACCTGCGATCAGTGTGTCTTTTCTCTTTGCTGCTGTCTCAGGAAGTGCAGAAGGATCCTCTGCTTCGATCAGCTGGTTTGTTGCTTCTAATGAAGTATTTGTGTCCTGTGATTCTGTTTTTTCACTTGTTTTCTTATTGTCTGACCCACTGCCGCAAGCCGCAAGTGAAAGTGCCATTACTGCCGCTAAAAGGCAGGCTAATGCTTTCTTTTTCATATTTTTTCCTCCTTGAAAAATATTTATGTTGATTCCTGCATTCCCCTATTTATTTACTCTATTTTTTCTTATAGCCGTATTGCTCATGTATGCTGAAAATGCGGAAACGAACATTCGTCATTGCCGGAGCTTATTCCATCATTGCTCCCAGTTTTTCTGTCACTGTGCGCACACAGCCGTCTTCAAACGGAATCTGAAGACCTACTTCTTTTAACATCTCTGTATAGAAATCACTTGCAGACAGTCTGCACAGCTTCAGATAGCTCTGCCATGCTGCTTTGTAATCTTCATCCATCCAGATCTTGTACTGCATTGCACAGGTCTGTGCCAGTACATAATCTATATAATAAAACGGATAGTCATAAATGTGAAGCTGTTTCTGCCAGAAACCACCTTTTTCCATAAATGGATCTCCCTCGTAATCAAGGTGTGGTTTGTATTCTTCTTCCAGTTTTTTCCATGCCGCATGTCTCTCATCCGGCGTCAGATCCGGGTTACTGTAGACAATGTGTTGGAATTCGTCCACCATGCATCCGTACGGAATAAATGCGATCGCATCTTCCAGATGCATCTGTCTGTATGTGTCAGCTTCTTCTTTAAAAAACAAATTCATCCATGGTTCTGTAAAGAATTCCATAGACATAGAATGAATCTCTGCTGTCTCCATCGTGATATCCCAATGCTCTTCGATCGGATCACTTCCAGAAACATATCCCTGGAACGCATGACCACACTCATGTGTCACAACATCCACATCTCCGCTTGTTCCATTGAAATTGGCAAAAATAAACGGTGCGCGATATTTCGGAAGATATGTCATATAACCGCCGGCCTTTTTTGTCTTTCTGCCGAGCACATCAAAGAGTTCATTCTCCATCATAAAATCAAAGAACTCTTTTGTCTCCGGTGAAAGCTCCTCATACATCTTCTGTCCATTCGCCATGATCTCTTCCGGAGTTCCCTGTGGTTTTGGATTTCCGTCCACGAAATACATGTTCTCATCAATATAAGAAAGCTTCTCAAGTCCCAGTCTTTCTCTTCTTTTGTCATGCATCTTTTCTGCAAGCGGTACAAAGTACTCTTTGATTTGTCTGCGGAAGTTCTCCACATCTTCTCTTCCATAAGAATTACGGTTCATCCGGTAATATCCAAGCTCCACATAGTTCTCATATCCAAGAAGTCTTGCCTGCGCTGTACGATTCTTCACCAGCTTGTCATAGATCTCATCCAGTTCTTCTGCTTTGCTCTGGAAAAACGCACTGTATTTTTCATGTGCCTTTCTTCTGATCTCACGATCTTCATGAGTCATATATGGACGAAGTAAAGACAGGTTTAAAGTTTCCCCTTCCCAGTCGATCTTTGCACTTGCAATCAGCTTGTCATACTGTGTTGTCAGCGCATTTTCCTCCTGCATCAGCGGGATCAGTTTCTCATCCATAGCTTTAAATTCAAGCTCCATACTCTTGAATGCCACTTTTCCGATCTTCTCTTCCAATACTTCTCTGTACGGAGAATAGTACAATGCTTTTCTGTACTCTGTCTCCTGATTGTTGATCGTCGGAAGAACCTCATTGTAATAATTCTTTTCTTCGCTGTAGAACTCATCTGCAGTATCTACATCACTGCGGATCATAGCGATCTGAATCGTCGTATTATACTCATCACGCAGCGCATAAAACTTCTGATGGATCTCAAACTGTTCCTCTCCACTTTTTGCTGCCTTCAGCTCCTGTGTCAGTTCTTTTAAAGCTGCTACAACAGCCTCTGTATCTACTCTCTGATAAGGCATCTCTGCAAATTTCATACCATTTCCTCCTTGCCACACCTATCTGTTTGATCAATTTTATCATTCCTAGCGCTAATAGATCACCGCACTAAAGTATTATTATAAACTAGTGTTAAGATTTACTCATTATATACTACTTCTCCTTTGATTTCAAGCTATTTTTGATTTTATTTATGCAATTTCACTTTTCCATTCTTGCATTCTGGAGTCTTTTTCACCTGAAAAAGACAAAAAAGTTCAAAAAAACTGCAGTTATTTTACTGCAGTTTTTCGTTCTCCCCTATCATTCACTCTTTCACAGGCTCCGTTTTCAATGCCAGCATTGCGTATCTGGAATGGTGCTTTCGCAGATACACAATCAAGATTCCCATTACCACTACCAGCACTCCTGCCAGAAGCTGCGAAACCGGAAGTCCAACCACCGGGAGGATCAGCTGATCTGTGCGAAGTCCCTCAATCCATACACGTCCAAGTCCATATCCAAACATATAAAGAAGAAACAATTCCCCTTCATACTTTTTATGCTTTCGATACACAAATAGTATGATCAGAAGTGCGCAGCACCAGAGAGATTCATATAAAAATGTTGGATGAACCTGAATGTATTCTACACCACCAATACTCTGGATATGCATGCGCATCTGCTCTGTCACATCCGAACTTCTGACTGCATCGATTGGAAGACGCATTGCAAACAGACTGTCCGTATATTCCCCAAATGCCTCTCTGTTAAAGAAATTTCCCCAACGTCCCAGCATCTGCCCATTTAACAGTGCAAGCGCAATCGTGTCAAAAATCTGAGGTGCACTCAAATGCTTCACTTTTGCTGCAATGATCACCGTCAGTACCGCGGCGATCACACCTCCATAAATTGCCAGTCCACCTTCCCGGATATTCAGAATTTCCAGTAGGTTATCCTTGTACATATCCCAGGAAAAAATCACATAATACAGTCTGGCTCCTATAATGCCAAAGACCACACCGATCATCCCCATATCCAAATAATTTTCTGGATCCTGCCCGGTACGCTTTGCCTCTGCTGTAGCAATCACAAAGCCAAGGAGAATTGCGGTTCCTATGATGATTCCATAATATGCAATTTCAAATCCAAAGATGGAAATGGTCTTTCCGACATGTTCCAGATGGATTCCAAGATTGGGAAAACTAATATCATAGTGCATGCTTCCTGCCTCCAATTTTATACGTTAAACCGGAATACGATAATATCTCCGTCCTGAACGACATACTCTTTTCCTTCCAGTCTGACCAGACCTTTTTCTTTTGCTGCCGCATGGGTTCCACATGCCATCAGATCATCATAACTTACCACCTCTGCGCGAATAAATCCACGTTCAAAATCTGTATGGATCTTTCCAGCCGCCTGTGGTGCTTTTGTTCCTTTTGTGATCGTCCATGCCCGGCACTCCTGTTCTCCTGCTGTCAGGTAGCTGATCAGTCCAAGCAGATGATAACTTGCTTTGATCAGTTTTTCCAGACCGGACTCTTCAAGTCCAAGATCATCCAGAAATAATTTCTTTTCATCCTCATCCAGCTCTGCAATCTCCTGTTCAATCTGTGCGCAGACAACAAATACTTCACAGTTTTCTTCTGCAGCATACTCGCGAACTTTCTGAACCCCTGCATTGTCTGCACCGTCATTTGCCAGATCATCCTCTGTTACATTGGCTGCAAAGATCACCGGTTTGTAAGTCAGCAGGTTATAGCTTGTCAGCCATTCCTGTTCTTCCTCATCATCTGTTGTAAAACTCTTTGCCATCTTGTTCTCTTCCAGATGCTCTTTGATTCTTTTTAACAATTCCAGCTCTTTTGCCGCTGTCTTGTCATTTCTGGAAAGCTTCACAACCTTTGCAATCCTTCTCTCCAGAATTTCCAGATCGGAAAAGATCAGTTCCAGATTGATCGTCTCAATGTCACGCAATGGATCAATGCTTCCATCCACATGGACAATGTTGCTGTCTTCGAAGCATCTTACGACATGCACGATCGCATCGACCTCCCGGATATTAGCAAGAAACTGGTTTCCAAGCCCTTCTCCTTTGGATGCTCCTTTCACAAGCCCTGCGATGTCTACGAACTCAATCGCTGCCGGTGTGATCTTCTTTGTGTTGTACATCTCGCCCAGCACATCCAATCTGTGATCCGGCACTGTCACAACACCTACATTCGGATCAATGGTACAGAACGGATAGTTTGCAGATTCTGCGCCTGCCTTTGTCAATGAATTGAATAATGTACTCTTTCCTACGTTTGGTAACCCTACAATTCCTAGTTTCATTTCTTCTATTTCCTCCTATAAATCCCTTTATTTGATAGGCTTGAACTTATTTTGAATCATATCGAGTGCCACAACGAGTGCCACGAAGTATCTTAATATATGTACTTTTATCCGACATTCAACGCACAAGCCACCATATCAATTTCTTTTTGTTTTTCTTCTTCTGTGATATGAACATACAAATTCATAGTTATGCCTATATTTGAGTGCCCTAATATTTTCTGTAAGGTCTTTGGCATCATACCGCCTTCAATACATCTGGTAGCAAAAGTATGTCTTAATACATGCATAGAAAATTTGTTGATTCCCGCTTTCTCACATATCTTAAACAAAGCAGTATCGTAAGTGCTATTCTTTACTGGTTCACCTTTCCGGCACAAGAAAATATATTCAGACCATTCCATAGGAATTCTTTTTATCTTCTTGTTCTTCTCTTTCTGTTCCAACAATATCCTAATAGCTTCATCCGTTAATGGAATTGTACGATAACCTGATTTGCTTTTTGGCTCTCCTACTCTCCATTCACCGACACTATACCTATATTCCATTGACCGTTGAATTTTTACTGTCTTATTTTCAAAATCAACATCTTTCCATTTCACCCCTACCAACTCACCAGTACGAAGTCCAGTTTGTAATATGAATCTATATTGATTCTCATAACTCTGTCCTTTTGCTTGCTCCAAAAACTTCTTCTGTATATCAATCGTGAGAGCTTCCTTTTTCTGAGAAGGTTTTCCCATGTCACTTTTTACTGATTTCTTACAAGGATTACTCAAAATCACATCATTTTCTTTTGCAAATTCAAGCATATTAAAAAGTGTAATTCGTGTTTGATATATTGTAGACGTTCTATAACCTTCATCTGCCATATCTGTAAAAATTTTTTGGCAATGAATCGGCTTAACCTCTGTTAATAACTTTTTCCCTATCACATTTTTTATATTTCTGTGATAACGTTCTGTATAGTTTCTAACAGTATTCGGACGAACCGTTTTTCTTTTCACATCAATCCAGTATTCAAACCAAGCATCTACCATCATATTAGTAGCCTGTTCTATATCACTATGTTCATTTATATATGTTGCATCTGCAAGCCATTGTCTTACCTCTTGCAACTTCTTAGATCGTTTTGATTTTCGCTTTCCGAACCTATCTACAAACCTTGCACAATACGTTCCGTTAGTTTGTTGATAAATTCCCTCACCAAGCTCCTTTCCTCTTAAATCTCTACCCATTATTCTAGCTCCTTCCAAGTAAAAGAAGCTCCAATATAGCAACTTATAGATTACCACAATGGAGCTTCAAATTCAATGTGAATCAGCTATTTTTTACAATTCAATATTGTTCTCAATAAATCGTTCAAATTCCTTTCTTTTCACCAATTTCTTTTTTCCAACATACAACACAAACGGACATCTTGGTGACTTGAGCAATGCAGATATTTTATTCTGCCCTATATTCGAAAGTTCAGCCGCTTCTTCTATTGTAAGATTTACCTTTTCCCATATAGGTATTTCTGTTTCTTTTCTCATTTCTAATGCTCCTTTATTTTATGTATCATTTTTCTCTTGTGTCTCTTTGTTTAATAACTTTCTTCTCAAACTATAGCGTCTTGAATCCAGCAGTTTTGTAAAGAAAAATGTCTTATCCACTATTAGTTTCAATAACATACAATCATTATTTCTTGCATATTTGACCAAATCATCAAATTCCACAAAGTCATTTTCTTCTATAACATCAATAACATTTTCAATAAATTCATTTGTGTTATGTTCCATTAAAAACTTATCAAGCTCAAATCCACATCCACATTCAATATCTTCTATTTGATATGGTGTTTTGTCAGTATTTTCCGCGTGAACAAAATAATCATACATACCTTTTGGTGATAAAACTATTTCCACATGCTTTGGTGCATTAAGATATCCATTTACTAAATTTGACACTTGAGAATAACTTTTTAAAGATTCGAAGAAAAATGCACCATGTTTGTGAGCTTTTTTTATTTCTCCTGTATCATTATTCACATCTTGGTCATGCCACGGACTTAAAATGTACGGAACATGTAACTCATCTAACACTCTTAAGTAATCCGCTGGAGAACTATCTTTATAGAAAATAAACGCCCACTTATTACTTCTTTGTTCTTTGTTTCCCATAATTAACTATTCCTCTTGATTATTGATTATTGATTCCACGGGGGTCGTAGTCACCCCGTGGTTTTACACAATCTAGACGAGATGCTTCTTGCATCTGCCTTCAGCAAGCAGAAGCATCTCATACTCATCACCTTAACTTTGTTCCTTCGAGCCTTTCACAATGCTTGTAATTTTCAAATTTCGAGAAAGAATAATCAGGAAATTGACTTGTTATTTCCCTATACAACACATCTTTCATCTCATCAAACTTTCTGCGGGATTGAAGTCCATTCCACAACTTTACAAAACAAACAATATTTTTCTTTCTAATATCTATCATAGACATCTTGATTATCCTTGTTTTTTTACTGTTGTTTTCTGTACAATTGGCATCTTTAAAAAGAATTTTTCTTATTCGATAAGTCATCCAAATTGAATATAGCCAATTCATCAATGAATCGTGTACTATTCTATGAATCAATTCTGGAATTACTAATAACAACAAAATTCCAAAAGATATCACCATCATCCAATCTACTGCACGAATCATCTGTTCAAAAATCCCACTCATTACTTTTGAATATTGCAACAAAGAACTATTTACGTCTTTCAAAAAATTATTTTCCACAAATTTAAGCGGAAATCTAATTAACAGTAATAATAGCAACTCAGATATCATTACTTCATTGATTCGAAAAGTTCGCATAAAATATGATTTTTTCATTCCTATTTTTCCTCCGTATAATATGTTGGTGTCAACAATGGAACAACCTGAAATGGATGTTCCGAATCAATTATCTGAATTAGCCCAGTTCCTTTCCCTTGAGGAATGACTATCCCGTTCAAGTCTAAATCAGGGAATAGAAATTGAGTGGTTTTTGTGTTGATGTTGCCGACCTGGACCAGAACGTTCATTTGCTCACGGCAAGAAATTGGTATAGCGTTACTGTCAAATCTCTGCGAACAGAGCAACAAATGAACTTTCGTAGCTCTGCCGAGTAATGATACCTGTATGAGCAAACTATAAAAGGCTTCTTTTATAGTTTTCGTCACTCCCTCACTAAGTGCAAGCAACTCATCTACAACCAGCGTGACGTGTTTGAAGTCAGCATAATGATTATTATAGAGAATGTGTTGCCTTTTATGAATTAATTCAAGGCACTTACTTAATTCATTATTCACAACAGATACGAAGTCACTCTTACTTTGGCTTCTGTTCGGAGCAATCACCTCAACACCATTGTCACGCCCCCATCTACTCGGCGTATCAAATTTAGGGTCGACAATTACCAAATCCGAAATATGATTCAAAATTGTTAACAGGTATGTAAGAAAGTATGACTTGCCTGCTCCGGAGTTTCCTGCAATAAGTATTCCTGTTACCTTATCGTAGTTTACTGTAAGATTTTCCATAATTGGAATTTCATTCCCATCCAACTTAGATGCAAAATTTTCCACATCTTTGATTATTAGTCTTTTAGCAATTCCCTTACTCCACGGAAAAAACAGCGCGCGTTTCACATGAATATCATCTGTATCTAGCGGAACAAAATATGCTCCCGTTTGCTTTAACAAAGAATACTCTGGATATAATGACGCATTACATATCGAATAAATTTTCTGATAAAGTTCGTCATCTATGACATAACTTGCCGGAAGGCGAGGGACAAAAAAGAATCCCTCGTCTACGACTTTAATGCCAAAACTATTTGTATAGGAGGTCTCACCATTAATCTGTAGAGCCATATTAAGTGCTTGAAGTAAATAGTTTTCAACCTCTAACCCTATCATTTTTTCTCCACCACGCTTTCTGCACGAAAATATACTTTAGACCGAATCTCAATTGCTTCAAGTTTCTCTAGTGTAACCTCTGATAAAAATTTCGGAAGTTCTGGTTTTTCTGCAAATTTTACTGCAAATGGATTTACCCCTTCTTGAGCGAAAAAGAGTTTATATCCTACAACTTCTTTTGTTGGTTTTCCTTCAACCCAATTATGTTGTATCTCTATTTCAGAAGATACGTTTATAAACGGTTTTTTCTTTGTTACATACTTCTCAGCTATTCTTTCTTCATAGCAATTCTCTACATTTTTTCTATGCATGTTTTCACCTATCTTTCTGATGCCGTCATGGGTCGCATCCACCCTTGATACTCTGAAATGCATTTCGTACTCTCAGTATAATATATCTGCCTCTCTAGGAGTCCTCAATTTTAGTATCGTTTTTTTATTATTGAAACGAAACATTAAACACCAAAATTCGTAATACAATTTTGTCTTGTCTATTTGTTTCGTTTGTATTATTCTTAAAATGAAACATTTATAAAAAGAGGTGACCTTAATGAAAGAATTATGCCTAATTCTGATTTACCATCAAAACGAGCAAGACATTTTCAAAGCCCTACTTTCCGGCTTAGGAAAATGGAAAGATTTCAACCCTTTATATATTTTACCTGATATTTGTGCTAATAATGGTAAACTCAAATTTTCCAATTACGATTTTTCAAGTACCATTTCATTAACAGATGTTCTCTATTTTAACGATGAAGAGCGTACACAATATCAAGCCGTATTAGATGGTATTACTTTCTTGATGCATCAGAGTATCGAAACTCAATCTGCCATAAGCTCTGAACTCATAGAAATATTACGTCCATATTATGATATTACTTTTAAATTTACCCCTCACGCAGATGTAACTTCATCATCTAGTTCATATCCGATTCACTATTCTTCTTTTTTAATTGAGGAGGTAATAGAAAAAAAGTCATCATTATATTACGATTACTGTTATCAATGTTATAGCCCTGCTGATATTTTGTTTTCTATTATGCATTTCATCGCATTAAAACAATATAAATTTAGAAGGTGTGACCACTGCGGAAAATATTTTGTAACGAATAATTTAAAAAGACAGTATTGTAACCGCTTTAGTGAATATCCTAGCTACGAAAAATATACCTGTTATGATGCTGTAAAAAGAATCCGGCAAGATATTCAACGAAAGCATATCCGAATTGGAGATAACCTTAGAAGACATTATCCGATTGAAAAATTAAACGATTTTGAAATGCAGTTTAATGAATTGGTAAGAAAACTAAAGAAACACTCCGAATATAGTATAATTAAAGAGTGTTTTGATTTCCTTGATACTGAAAAATGGTATGGGAAGGATTGTATAAGAAATGTTGGTTGGAAAGAAAAAATTAATTCTAACAACACAATTGAAGAACTTACAAAGAAATCACAATAAGAAGCTTTTTTATAAATGACAAGATAACACCCAAGAGGACTTGCAATGTTATGACCTTCCAAGTCCTCTTTAATATCATGATATGCTTGACTACATTCATTCCGTCAAGGACTGCCCTACGGCGTATCGGCTTCGCCTTGTTCCTTGACCTCATTACTTTTTATTTCTATACATACTCATTCATGTATATAGAACTATTTTTCGTTTGTATTTGAATTTTCCATGTGATCGAGAGCATATCTACATGCTTGCAATACAAATCCAGAAAAAGTTGTTTCTTCACCTATAACCTCTTCTATTTCTTTAACCAGCTCCATTGGAAAACGGATTGTTTTGTTTTCTGTTTCTTTTTTGTCAGATTTTAGTTGAAACATAAATAACACCTTCCCTTCAAGATAAGTGTATTGCAAAATTGACAAATAATATGCATTGCAAATTGCATTGCGTAGGTATTACAATTAAACATTGTTTCTTAAAGTGATTGGTGATACAATAAAAGAAAAATCGTAGAGGGGCGTGTTAAATTACATTATCTAAAATTATTCAAGACAAAATAAACACTAAAACAACAAAGGAGAAAAGAATCATGGAAAACAAGAAAAGAAAAATTGTGCTTATAACAGTTATTATTTTAATTTTAGCCATTATTGGTTCTATTGGTGGATACGCTATTTATAAGCAAAATAAAATTAAAGAACGGTCAGCCGAAGTGAAAGCTGATATTGCAGACAACTGGGAAATATTCGATAAAGGAGACCGTAACAAAAAACTTGAGATTTTCAAAAAGTTATTAACCGACAAAAATACATATCAAAAAGAAGAGTATCCTCAAAAGGAAGTTTTAGATGATTTCAAAAATACCTTAGAAAAAATGAAATCTTTTTTCTCAAGTGATTACGACAAAACAATTTCCGAAAACACCTTAACAGATATTGATAAACTAACAGATAAATCAAAAATCACTACTGCTAAAGAAAATTTAGAAAGCTTTTTAAACACTATTGAAAGCGAGAACGTTACTTTGAAATTGGAAAACCTTGAAGAAAAAACAACTGTTGCACAGGAATTAATTGAAAAATATGCAAATAGAATCAAGGCGATTGAAGAGGAAGAAGCTAAGAAAAAAGCGGAAGAAGAGGCTAGAAAGAAAGCTGAGGAAGAAGCCAAAAGAAAATCTGAAGAAAAAGCCGTTGCTCAATCTCAAAATAACTCTGTAAGTAATTCAAATGGCGGAAATTATAATAATGGCTCTAGTTCATCTAATGAAAGTTCTAATTCTTCAAATGGAGGGGCAAGTTCTAATGAAAGTTCTAATTCTTCAAATGGAGGGGCAAGTTCTAATGAAAGTTCTAATTCGTCTGGTGGTATTTATGTAATTAGGACTGAAAGATTTGAAGTTAATGGAAATTACGGAACAAGATATTTTTATAGTGATGGAAGTGTTAAAATTGTTATGGATAGTGGTGAAGTAGAAAATGTTGAGGATCCAAATGGAGATATTTATGGATAAAAACGCTTAAAAATAATCAAGGGATATTTCAAAGCATATTGAAATATCCCTGTTTCTATTATTGGTCTTTTATATCAGACAAAATGGCTGTAAATCCCCGTTTTCAACGCCTAACGGTAAAGGGATTAACAGCCATTTACTCTTTTCTGCTATATGGAGCTTCGACCATCTGTTAATCATATTATTATCATTATCAAATCGAGTGCCACAGCGAGTGCCAATTTTAAAAAAGATACATGAATTTATAAAAAAATATATCTTAGTACAAAATATGTCAACTCCTTTATTTATCCCGATTTATCGACTTTTAAAGTAAAATAAAGAGATACATGAAATAGGCATTTTTATTCCAATTCCTAGTTTCATTTTCTCTATTTCCTCCTATAAATCCTTTGATTTTTTCTGTTCGTAATCCAGTTTATAAAACAACTCGATACTGCTTTTCATAGCACTGACCTTTTACAAGGATTCCTATATAACACTTTATTTTCTTTCGCATATTCAAGCATATTATACAAAGTCATCCTTGCCTGATATATCTTTCCCCATATTTCAGCTCCTTTCTCAAGAACCTCTAATACAGCAATTTATATTCTACCATACCATGGTATCTTTGTGAATATTCAGTTTCAAATTCTAACACTTTTCCCTTCTTCTATATTTCTACACTTTCCGAGATAAATCTTTCAAACTCTTTCCTCCCAAATCGGGACTTCATTTTTCATACGCCTCGTTCCTGTCATCATTTATCTTCATCTATTCCAGCCCACTTTGACATTGGCTCCCAGATACACCTGGATGGGAGCCATGATCATGAGACGTACATGCTTCTGCTGGATGGCTTTTTCAATCCCATCATCAGTCATAGACGCCTTCTCTTACTCTCTATATTTTTCCCATAAAAAAGACGACCCACCTTAGTAGATCACCTTTAATCTCTTACATATTTACAACTTGTTTTTCAAATTCTTCTGTATCAACAAAATGATATGGCTCATATTCTCCATAAGCTGATGGTCTTCTGATTGTGACAAGCTGAATATCATCATATCCTATTTTTTCAATCAATTTTCTTTTAAATTCTGCCAAATGCTGACCATGAGCAGTCTGCAATGCCAAACTTCCTGTACTATCAAACCTCTTTGCAAGCAAGTAACACATGGTTCAACACCTCCTTTGCTTTCTCATACCTATCACATAACTCTTCAAGTGCTTGAAAATCCAACGCTGATTTTACATACCCGGCAGTTGTATCATTCGATGCTTTTTGCTTGTACATCACTTTTGCATTTGAAATAATTTTCTCACGATGCTTACGAATAAAAATCATTTCATTGTGAACAAGGTCTTTATATGTACTATCTGATTCATTTTCCAAATCATATAATTCAAGTTCTGATGCAGGTACCGGAATCATATGACTGATTCTAAGGGTTCCCTTCAATTCTTTTTCACCATCTATATTTTTCACTACAATTCGAATAATCGGCACAATGCTTTTCTTAATGACTTTATTTTTTCCTGCAATCTGATAATCTGAATCTTTCGGTGAGGACATTGGAACATAATAATGATATTGCCCAATCTGCAGAACCACCCCTAAATATTTTCTGGTGTGTGTTCTGGAATTTATTTTATTGGAATATACGTTTGGAAATTCCTTACGCAACCATTCCACATAATCGTCCGAAACACTATATAGTTTGAATTCTTCCATCCGTATCTCTTTTATTTATCCTTATACGAAAATAAGGGAGCTAACGCTCCCTTTGAGTTTAAAATCCTCCACTTATATGGCAGGAGCTCTCCCGAGTTTAAAATCTTCCACTTATATGGCAGGAACTCTCCCGAAGATAGTCCTCTATCTAAGAATAGTATATGATATCTTCGCAAAAATATCAACTCTTTTTAAATTATTCTTTTCAATAATAATCACTTTACTGTCCTAAGGCTTCGATAAAACATTTAAGAATCAGTGGACCACAAAGTGGGACATTTTCCAAAAACTTATATGAATTTAATGAAAATCATATATAGTTTTTCGTCTATTCGCTTCTTCGATTGCAACACCTCTTATCACTGCTTGTCAACTTTTGGCAAGTGTGTTTCCATACAATAATACCGTCAATATAAACATCCCCTCTTTCCCCTCGATATTCATTACTCCTCCGGCTTTCTCCACCGTATCTCTGATACTTTTTAATCCGAATCCATGATCCTCTTTTTCTACCTTTCCGGTTAGATACTCTCCGCAAGTTCCCAGATGTAATTCTCCTCTATACGGATTACTGATCTGAATCAATAATCTACCTTTCGTATATTGCAATATCACACTGACACGTCTTTCTTCTGTCTCCCTCGCAGCCTCTATTGCATTATCAATCGCATTTCCCAAAATTACACTCATAACCTGTGATGAAACCGCCATTTGCTCCGGAATCTGAACATCCAGATCAAAGACAACCGAATGCTGCTCTGCTTCCATCATTTTATAATTCAAAATACTATCAATTGCCGTGTTCCCACTTTGTACTTCCTGTTTATTGCCAAATTCATTCTGAATAAAGTCATCCAGATATGCCTTTGCCTTTTCCTCTTCTCCTGAATCCAACATTCCTTTTAAAACTATAAAATGATTTTTCAGATCATGACGCAATTTTTTCCATGTTACTGCCGTCTGTTCTATATTTTTTAACTGACTTTCATAATACTGATTTTCTTTTTTAAGCAATATTTTTTCATACGTATCAGACAACGATCGTGCAATAAAATCATACACCCAGAAAAACCAGAGACAGAACCCAAACAGCAAAATCATTTTCTTATCGTAGTACATTGGCACCTGATAAATAGCAGTGATCAATATCTGAATTAAAAACCAACCAATTCCAGACGGCGCCAGCAACACAAATACACAATAAAAAAATGTCTTTCTTACTCCTTTTCGTATATTCTGAATTCCTACAAGGGTAAATACGATTGCATAAATCACAAGTATCGACATTACCATGCGAAATAGCGCCACTTTTTCGATCTGATGCCACACTATCCTGTTTGTCTCATTGAGATACTGAAATACGAATGCTTCCGCACCTCTGAATACCGCAAATAATCCCACGCTTATCAAACTATTCTTCCATACATTTCTTTCATAAAAAAATGTCAGCGCCAGTATTCCGATAAATTCTATGACATACATTAGCAGCGTTCCTGTATCTGACGCATGGATATCCGTTGAATAATATCCCATACGTTCTCCTGCCATCAGAGGAGACGGATTATTTACAAACGCACTCAATGTGACGCACAAAAAACAGCACGCATATACGACAAAATTCAGATATCCTTTCTTCTTGTTCTGTTCCTCATAAAACATCCCTAAAATCCGATACACTGCATAGGTGCGTGCTGCATTTTCTAATATGAACATAATCTGATACAAACTTATTTCCATTTTACAAATCCCTTAACTCTCTCTCCAGTTGCAGTTCTTTGACCGCTTTTCTCTGACTCTGACTGATTGGTATCATATCTCCGTTTTGCATAACCAGTTGGTTTGTTTCAAATATTTTCACCTTATCATAATGTACAAGAAATGATTTATGACAGAAGAAAAATCCCTGTTTTTGAAGTTTCGGATAAATATTCTTCAATGTTCCGTAAAAGATTTCATTTTCTGTATTTGTATGCATAATAATTTCTCTGTTGCTCGCCTCAAAATAAATGATTTCAGAAAGCAAGACTTTCTTATGCGAATGCCCTTTTTTATACTGAAAAGTTTCTTCACTTTTATCAATCAGCTTTACTGCTTTGCGAAAGACCCTTGTCAATTTCTCTTCATCCAACGGTTTCACCAGAAAATGCAGCGGATGGCTTTCAAATAATTCCATAGCATACGACTGTTTTGAGGAAACAAATACAATCTGCATATAATCATTGTGCAGTTCATTGCGAATCCTTTCTGCAAGTTCGATTCCGCTCATTTTACCCAGCTCAATATCCAGAAATAATAAATCCACCATACATTCTTCTTTTAAATATTTCAGACAATTTTCCGCAGAAGTAAATACTTCCGTCTGAATTTCCACGCCTTCTGTTTCTGCCTGTCTGTACAGCATTGTCTCTATCTGACCGCCAAGAAAGACATCATCTTCACATACAGCAATATTGATCATAATTTTCTCATCCCTGTTTCTTTCAATCACGTATATAACACCACAATTATAGCAATATTGCTGTGTCTTTACAATTCTGACATTCTGTCACTTCACCTGAGTCAGTACGCCGGCATCCATTTCACAGACTGTATCACACAGCCCTTCAAACTCCGGCATATTATGCGCCGCCAACAGAATGGTTTTTCCCTGCTCCCGCAGTTCTTCAAACAACCTGCACACTTCCGCTACACCGCGTTTATCCAGACCATTAAACGGCTCATCCAATATGAGCAGATCCGGATTTTCCATGATTGCCTGTGCAATTCCCAGACGTTCCCTCATTCCAAGAGAATACTGTCCGACTTTCTTTTTGGAAAGCGGATCCAGCCCTACACGTGCAATCGCCTCCATCACTTCCGCTTTTCCAATGAGCCTTTGCAGGTCTGCTAAGCGTTTCAGATTGGCATATCCACTCAAATGAGGAAGAAATCCCGGATTCTCAATGATCATTCCAAGAGATTTTGGGAAATCAATCTCCTTTCCGATTCTCTGCCCATGCACCTTCACAGAACCGCTGTCCGGTTTTAAAAATCCACAAATACATTTGAACAGAACCGTCTTGCCTGAACCATTGAATCCTATGATTCCATGAATCCTGCCCGTTTCAAAAGAATGGGAAATTTCTCTTAGTACCTTCTCTTTTCCAAACGATTTCGACAGTTTATTGATCTCTACCACTGCTTTCATTTTATCTGACACCTCTTCTCTCATTCGTCCATCTGAATGAATGTAAAACTATATGTCCGCATTTTTATACTCGACAAAATCATCAAAAGAATGATTGCCGCCAGAAATATCCCGATACTCGTACTGATCTCCGGCAGATAATCATAACCGAAATTATGCATCGGAAATGTAGCATGATTCAACGGCGACAGCCATCCGCACAGGACATTTGCCCGATACAACTGATTCTCCGTCAGATGAAACAATTTCTGAAATAAATTCGGATTCAACAAAAAGCCGTACAAATTCACTGCAAAAGCTCCAATTACTCCGGCTGCATTTCCAATCAAAAGATTCAGAAAAAGCATCACAGCTGCAATGAACAATGAATAACAGAGCATCAGCAAAAATATCTGCAAAGCACATTCGTAAGGCAATACATTTTCCATGGTCTTAACTGATACCGGCACAATGCCCTTTGACGCACCGCCATATCCCAGCAACGCTGCCGTCTTACTCCATACATTTCCCGGAAATGCAAAGGCTGCTGCAAAGACACTCTGTACAATAACCAAAAACAAATTGTACAATATCGTGGCTGCGACCACATATACCAGCTGTCCCGCCAGCCATACACTTCGTTTCGTCCGAATCAGCTGATATGGAGTTTCTTGATTTACAAACGGCATATCTGCAAACAATAACACAAGCAAAAGTGAAGACAGCATGACCGACGCAGCATCTCCGTATGTCCAGATAAACGGTTCTAATATCTGCAGCGAAGTCTCATATCTTCGTGAATAAGTCAGCACTTCGTCTGATAGGAACAAACAGAGTACGAATGCCAGTAAAAACGTCATGACAATCCGTGGATTTCTCTTCCACCCGGAAAATTTCTGTCCCGCAAGCTGAAATATTTGTCTGATATTACACATAATCCAACCTCCTTTTCACCGCCAGGATAAGACCACATGCACAGCCAATACATAATCCGAACAGCACCGTAATACAGAATAAATTCCCATAGTATACGGGCGCCGCCCAATATCTCGGACTTAAAAAATACAGTTTGGGATAATATCTGGATTGAAACAAGGTCAACACATAATACAAAACAAAGGGCATCGCATACGCAAGATAGTGATTCCTCGTCAGTACAGCCGTCATGCTCCCCACCCCTGCCCAGAAAAAGCCGTTTAAAAACCCACGTACCAGACTCAGCAGAATCATGCCCACAATCACACCTGTCCGGATCTCTTCTGTATAAGAAGTGATATTCTGCAATCCGATATATACACCCAACAATACCAGTATTTCTGCAAGGCACACCATCAAGCCGCCAGGCAAGGCACTTTCCAACACTTTTTTCATATAATACTGTTTCTTTCCTGTCCGGCTGCAATAAAACAATGCGTATCGGGTTCGCAGTTCTGTTTCCGCACACGCACCTGTGGCAATCGGTACGCAAATTGGCAAAAACAACAATCCATTTTCATTCGTCGTACAATAACGAAATCCTTCCACCCATCCAATTCCCTCTGCGCAATACTGTGTTCTTAGCAGGGTTTCTATGTAGGGAGCGCCGCTTGCCAAAAATAACATTGCAAGTAATACAGTCCCCACCCAGAAAAGCTCATTTGTACCAATTCTTTTTATCTCATTCATTTTTTCTCACTCCCCGGTAATCGCACGTCCCTCCAACGCCTCTATCAGATACGAGAGGTACTGCCTGTCTTCTCCGCCTTTTCCCTCTATTGCCATAAAAGACCATGCCGGTACGAGCCACGCATGTTCCGGATTTTTATATGCATTAATATAGGTATACCCCAGCTTTGCATCTGTCACGCGATACTGAAATTGTGTCGGATCATCCGCCGGCTGTCCCGCAGTACATCCGGAATACCAGTAGAATATCTGCTCCGCCAGACGTTCTTGTATCTTATCAAAGGGAAGTAATTTCGTATTCTCTGTAATCCGTTTGACTTCTTCCGACATTCCCTCCCAGACAAAGGACTTCACTCCACTTTCTGTTACAGTGATTGTGATTGTCTCTGCCGGAAACGGCGGCGAATACATTTCCTCCGTAGTTTCAAGCACTGCCGTATTGCCGACCATTACATTCAAGCCACCGATTTCTCTGGAAAATATATAGCGATATCCGCACTCTGTTGCTGCCGGATCTGCCATCCACCACAGATCATCAGACTCCCCTATCCTGTCGCTTCCCTCTGTATAGCTGTTCTGTGGAAACCATAAAACCTGCTCTTCCGAGGAGAGACTCATATCGGCAATCCCCAACTCTTTTATTACCTGTTCTGCCTGCGCCGCTCCTGCCGCCTTATCAAACGTACTGTTCGTATAGCGCTCTTCAAACAAATCCATCCGTTCCAGCATCTGAGGTGTAAATGTATTTTCCGTCTGATATGTAAAGAACATCCTGCTGCTGTCAAACTCTAAATAAGAGTAACTTTCCAGTCCGGTTGTCCAGCTAAATGAACTGCTGTTTCCAACCTCCGGATCATAAGTTTCTGCTTTGATACGTCCTTTCCTTTCAGTTCCGACACCTCCTGCATCGGCTTCAAACCAAACCTTTTCCTCTCTGTTTTCATACATATCAAACCCTTCCGAAGCCGCGCCTACTTTCTCCATAACAGCCTTTTCATATCCCTCATCCACAAATCTGGTCGTAAATTCTATTTTCTCCTTTTCCTGTATCGCTGGCTTCTCCGGTGCAAATTCTATTCCTGCCTCTGCGCACTGCCTGATGGTCAATCGTTCCAACCAGGGATAGGACGATGCATATATTCCTTCCTTATTCTCAATTCTTGAAATTACCTCTTCATATACATCCTTTGTATATGGCTGACACTCATACAACGTTTCTCCCTCTGCAAAATACTCCACCAATTCTTTCAGTTCTTCTTCCGTTAACACATGATTTTTCATCTCAATAACGGGAAGATTCCCCAGTTTCTTCTCCTCTAAATCCAAATCCGCGCTCAGCAGCATCCGATTTTTGTTTCTGAATTCCTCCATCTTCCAATGTGCCGGAATATCGTTTTCTCTTGTCTCTCCCTCCTCCAATGGCTTTGCAATCACATTCTCACTCAGTCCACCTGCTTTACTAACAACCGCACTTTCCTCCGGCGTTTTTTGACATCCAGTCAAAAGGACGCATGTGATTCCAATTCCGACACATGCCTTTTTCAACATCTTTGCCTTCTTGTTGTCTCCTCTTTTATAGTTTCTCTTCTCCACTAGATTCACCCCGCATTCTCTTAATCATAAATCCAGTATAGCCGACAAAAACATGCATTTCCGAAATATGTTGTAACTCACCATCTTTTGGTTGTAAAACACTATTCTCATTAATTAAACAATTAAAAAACTGTAAAATTTCTACTATTAAAATCTTACAGCTTATATTCTCAACTTATCATAATGTTTCTATCTTGAAAGCCAATTCCAGTCATGCGGAATATAAATAGGCTGTGTAAACGTGGTTCGCTCCCGGCCATGCGAATAATAAATAGGTCGCGAAAAAGTTTTTAAGCCTCTTGCCGGTAACGGCAAGGGGCTTAATTTATACAAAGAGAAACGCCGCATCTAATCCCGCGTCTCCATCAAGATCACAATCCCTTCCGGAAACGTAATCCTGACCGCCTCCTGTGCAAATGCATTGCTGACACAGAGACTGTCATACGCCGTTAATTTATGATTTTTCAGCGGATACTTCGCTCCCTCAATATTAAATTTCTCCACACTCTCTCCCAGTGGAAACACCGAAAAGTACGGTCCGTATGCATCTTTCTTTGAAAGTGTGATTTCCCGGTTCAAAAGCCGGATCTGATTGTGACTGTCCACTATCCGCACATCTGCTCCTGCATCCAGTCCGATTTTTAAACATTGTACATTTGCCCATATATGATCGATCCGATTTCCGGTCGCTCCCAGGATCAGGATGTTCTTTCTTCCCAAATCCAGACACAAGCGCAGTGCGATTTCTGTATCTGAGGCATCTTTGACCGGATTGAACTTGCGGATCG